>VYKW01000024.1_pt1 | contig 76624 bp, 60 predicted proteins | sample 5114451 | NCBI WGS metagenome assembly VYKW01 (sample SAMN12291784, study PRJNA351875) | freshwater metagenome | isolation source: freshwater lake | place: USA: Michigan, Gull Lake | collected 2013-08-08
GGCGACGTCTGCATCGGCGGCGCCTGGGTCGGCGTCTGCACGAGCGGCGGCGGCGCGACCACGGTCGTCGGCGGTGGCGGCGGGACCGGAGAATCCGGCGGCGGCGGCGGAGGCACTTCCTCAGGCGGAGGTGGCGGCTCCACGACCTCGAAGACTTCCATCTCCTCGGCCTTTTCCTTGATATATTTGTAGGCGAGCCCGGTCACGAACACGTACCCGAGAATGGCAAGGATGACCGAGACGACCACGATCGCCACGACCCGACTGCCTCCTACATCACGATCTGCGTAGGCCATTCAGCAACTAAACTCCTTCATTCGCCGCGCCGTTGCCCGGCACCCTGGCATCATTATCGGCGTGGCTCTCCCGGTCGGACAATCGCAAGACCGACCGGCGGCGGCGCGAGTCCTATCGCGGCGGTTTGCGCGACGCAAACGCTTTGTCGGACGTAATAAACGTATAATCCGCACGTGGCAGAAATATTTCTGTATGCTGCTGGGACATTCCCGTAGAATGAATGACATGTTTCGTCCCCGTATCGTATCGCTTTGCGCCGCTTTTTTCGCGGCTTCCCCGGTGCTGTTGCCGCCCGCCGCGGCCCAGCTCGTCGCCGAATCCGGGGTGGTGCTCCCATCCTATGCACAGATTGCGGACCGGGTGGTCGGCGCGCCGGCGATCCTGGACGTGCGGATTCGCAGTGCGACGCGAATCAAGGGGCCGGAGGCCGCCAACGTCGCGGCGGGGCATCAGCGTTTCTATGTCGAGGCGGATGTTCTGGCACTGATTCGCGCCGACGCGCCGCTGCCGACGCGCGTGGGCTATGTCGTCGATGTGCCGCTCGATGCGCGCGGGCGGGCGCCGAAGCTGAACAAGCGCCGGGTGCTGCTGTTCGCGCGCCCGGTTGCGGGCCAGGCGACGATGATCCAGCTGACCACGCTCGACGCACAGCGCGACTGGAGCGCCGAGCTGGACGCACTGATCCGGCGAATCGCACGCGAAGTGGTCGCCCCGGATGCGCCGCCGGCCATCACCGGGCTGGGCAATGCGTTTCACGTGCCAGGATCGCTGCCGGGCGAAGGCGAGACCCAGATTTTCGTGCAAACCGCCAATGGCGCGCCGATCTCGCTGTCGATCCTGCGCCGCCCGGGCGAACAGAAGCGCTGGGCAGTGGCACTGGGCGAGATCGTCGATGATGCCGCCGCCGCGCCGGCGCGCGACACGTTGCTATGGTATCGCCTGGCCTGCGGTCTGCCGCGCGCCTTACCGGCGGCCAGCCTGGCGGACGCGGAGCCCGAAAATGCGGCGGCCGCGCGGGAGGATTACCGTTTCGTGCTGGAACAGCTGGGGCCGTGTCGGCGGTAGGGCGGCTTTTTCGATCCTCCCCGGAACGGGAGGGACATTAAATGGCTCGCCCGCTACTTCCGGTAGCGCACCAGCGTGATCCCGATCCGCTCGTCCGCCTCCGCAATGGCGAGCTTGACGATCTCGACTTCGACCCGCTGGATCCGCGCGTCGCCGGTCATCAGCGTTTCGACGATATGATCCGCCACACCCTCGATCAGCGTAAAGTGCACGCCCTGCGGCAGCGCGCCGGTCGCGGCATGCTTGAGGTCGAGATAGGATTTCGATGCGTCGAGCGGCGTATCGGGCCGGAACGGATTGCCCGGTGCCATGTCGACGGTGATCGAGATGCGCAGCGGCTGAGGCAAATGCGTCTCTTCGGAATAGACGCCGGTGAGGACTTGAACCTCGAGATCGCGAACCTGAAGCTGAAGAAGGTCGTGCAACGAAAAACCCCTCGGGGAAACTGATCGCGCGCCAATAGGCTCCGCCCCCGCAAACGGCAATGGCCGTTCAGGCCGACGCGCTGGGCCGGGCGCTTGCCTCGTCATGCCAGCGGCGCAGGTTGGCGAGATGCTCGGGCACGGCGAGCTTTGCGGCGTGGGCGAAATCGAGCGTGACCAGCGCAGTGATGTCGGCAAAGCTATATGCCTCTCCCGCAATCCAGGGTCGGTCGGCCAGTCGCGCGTCGAGCGCCTCGACAAAGCCGTCCCACATGATCGCGCCGCGCGCGGCGAGTTCGGGGATCTGGGCGACGCTGAGTCCAGCATTGGGAATCGCGTGATCCTTGAACGCAGTGGTGGTGTTGCGCAGCACATAGACCCCCGCGGCATAGCCATCCGCCTCGATCCGGCGGGTCCAGCTTTCGATCCGGCCGATCTCGATCGGCGTGCGCCCGAACAGCGACGGCTCCGGGTACAGCGCTTCGAAATAGCGGCAGATCGCGGCCGATTCGCACAGCACTTCGCCATCGTCGAATTTAAGCGCGGGCACCGCGCCGCGCGGGTTGATCCGCAGATAGGCGTCGGCGAGATGCTCGCCCGAGCGCAGGTCGACCGCCTCGCGCGGCACTTCCACACCCTTTTCGGCAAGGAAGATGCGGACCCGGCGCGGGCTGGGTGCCCAGGGTGCGTCATAGAGCTTCACAGATGTGTCCCCTTATTCCGCTATGCCTTACGCGCGTTCGGGGCTAAAGGCGCGCGCCCCCGGCGTCCATCCCCCGGGCTGCTGGAGATTGCCCCCTGTTCGAGCTGGTCCCCCTGGGCGAGGTGTATCGCGACGCGGTCGAGCAGCTGCTCGACCGGGTGTTCGGCGCGGATCGCCACGGCCGCACCGCCTACCGCCTGCGCGCGGGCGTCTCGGCGGTGCCGGGGCTGAGCTTTGCTGCGGTCGAGACGGGAACGTTGGTCGGGTCGATCCAGTGCTGGCCGGTCGAACTGGTGGGCGATGATGGCGGTGTGACGCCGATGATTCTGGTCGGCCCGGTCGCGGTTTCGCCCGAGCGGCAGAATGTCGGCATCGGCCGCGCGCTGATGTGGAAAGCGATCGAGGGCGCGGGCGATGCAGCGCTGATGCTGATCGGCGACCATGATTATTATGCGCAGTTCGGATTCGATGCTGCGCGGACGGGTGCGTGGCGCCTGCCCGGGCCGTTCGAGCGCGAGCGGTTGCTGGCACGCGGACCTGCACCGGACACGCCCGGCATGGTAGGTCCGCGCCGCTGACTCTTTACCCCGACGCCCAAAAGCGCCTAACGCCACTCCAATGCCGATGACCCCGCCCCCGGACCTCGCCAGCCTGTCGCTCGCCGAGATCGCACGGCTGGCCGATGAACAGAAGCTGCCCCCCGTCGACAGCTGGAACCCGGCGCATTGCGGGCATAGCGACATGCGCATCGCGCGCGACGGGACGTGGTTTCATCAGGGGGCGCCGATCGGGCGCCCGGCGATGGTGCGGCTGTTCGCTTCGATCCTGCGGCGTGAGCCCGATGGGCGCCATGTGCTGGTAACCCCGGTCGAAAAGCTCGACATCGACGTCGAGGACGCGCCGTTCGTTGCGGTCGAGATGAAGGTCGAGGGTGCGGGCGAAACGGCGCGAATCGCGTTCCGGCTGAACACCGGCGACCTGATTCCCGCCGGGCCGGAGCACGCGCTGCGCTTCGAAGAGCAGGACGACGGCCCCCACCCCTATCTCCACGTCCGGCGCGGGCTGGAGGCGCTGGTGGCGCGGTCGGTCTATTATGAGCTGGCGGCACTGGCGCTGGACAATGGGTCGAACCCACCGGGCGTGTGGAGTGACGGAGCTTTCTTTGCGATGGCCCCGGCATGACGCTGGCGGAGCGGCTGCGCGCCGCGCTCGATGCCGAGCATGACCAAGCGCCAGAGCTGATCGTCGGCGATGTGCTGGACGAGGCGATTGCGGCGGATGGCGTGCCGATGCCGGCCGCCGTGCTGGTCGCGGTAACCGACCGCCCCCGCCCCGGCCTGATCCTGACCCAGCGCACCGATACGCTGCGCCGCCATGCCGGGCAGGTCGCCTTTCCGGGCGGACGGATCGACGCGGGCGACGCCGACGCGACCGCCGCCGCGCTGCGTGAGGCGTGCGAGGAAATCGGGCTTGAGCCGGATGTCGCGCAGGTGGTCGGGCTCGCCGACCGCTATCGCACCGTCACCGGGTTCGAGGTGCAGCCGGTGGTCGCGGTGATCCCGCCCGATCTGGTGCTGACGCCGCAGCCGGGCGAGGTCGCGGCAATCTTTGAAGCGCCGCTCGATTACGTGCTCGACCCCGCCAACCAGCTGCAGTCCAGCGTGGAGTGGCAGGGCCGCGACCGGCATTATTACGAGATTCTGTGGCAGGAGTTTCGCATCTGGGGCGCGACCGCAGCGATGCTGGTCAATCTGTCGCGGCGGCTCAAATGGACAACGTGACGCTCCCCGATGCCCCGTGGCGGCGCTGGCCGGGGCTGGACCGGCTGACGGCTGCGCTGGGGCCGGGCAATGCCCGCGTGGTCGGCGGTGCGGTGCGCGATACGCTGCTCGGCATCCCCGTGTCCGATGTCGATATCGCCACGCCGCTCGACCCGCAGGAGGTGATCCAGCGGCTGGAGCGCGCCGGGATCAAGGTCATTCCGACCGGCCTTGCCCATGGCACGGTGACGGCGGTGAGCAGCGGCACGGTGGTCGAGGTGACGACGCTGCGCCGCGACCTCGAAACCGATGGCCGCCACGCCACGGTCGCGTTCACCGACGACTGGCGCGAAGACGCCGCGCGGCGCGATTTCACGATCAACGCGCTTTACGCCGATCCGGCGACGGGCGCGGTGTTCGACTATTTCGATGGCCTGGCCGATCTGGAGGCGCGGCATGTGCGCTTCATCGGCGATCCGTTGCGCCGCATCGCCGAAGACCATCTGCGCATCCTGCGGTTCTTTCGCTTCCTCGCGCGATTCGGCGACAGCCCGGATGCGGCGTCGCTCGACGCGTGCACCGCGCGTGCCAACGATTTGATGGCGCTATCGCGTGAGCGGATCGCAGACGAGCTGCTCAAGCTGGTCGTGGCGAAGGACGCGGTGCGGGTGATCGCGCTGATGCTGGAACGCGGGATTTTCCGCCCCGTCATCCCCGAAATCACGTCGGTCGAGCGGCTCGCGCGGGTCGCGGCGCTGGAGGCGGAAGCTGGGCTGGAGCCGGACCCGGTGCGCCGCCTCGCCGCCCTGCTCCCCGCCGATGCCGCCGTAGCCGAATCGGTCGGGGCGCGGCTCAAGCTGTCCAATGTGCAGCGCAAGCGGCTGATCGGCGCGAGCGAGAGTGACCTGTTCGGCGCACCGCGCGCCGCCGCCTATCGGCTGGGCCGCGACGAGGCGATCGACCGGCTGTTCCTGTTCGATGCGCCCACCGCCGTGGCGGACGCGCGCGACCTGACCGGCTGGGAGATTCCGCGGCTGCCGATCAGCGGCGGCGCATTGATCCAGCGCGGCCTGTCAAAGGGCCCCGATGTCGCGCGCGCGTTGCGGGCGGTTGAGAATCAGTGGGTATCGGAGGACTTTCCCGGTGACGACCGGGTCGCGCAGATCGCCGATGCCGTGGCCGATCAGGCGTTGCGTTCGAGCAGCAGCGAATAGGCCTGATCGATGCAGAGCGGGCGCGAATAGAGGAAGCCCTGCCCGTAATTGCAGCCCAACGCCGCGAGCGTCTGGGCGAGTTCGTTGGTTTCGATCCCCTCGGCCGTGGTCTGCATCCCCAGCGCCTGGGCGAGGCTGAGGATCGCGCGCACGATCGCCACCTTGTCGCGGTCGGCGAGCATGCCGGAGACGAAGCTGCGGTCGATCTTGAGCACGTCGATCGGCAGTTTCTGGAGGTAGGCGAGGTTGGAATAGCCGGTGCCGAAATCGTCCATCGCCAGCGTGGTGCCGAGGCCCTTGAGCGCCTGCATCGTCTGGGCAATGCGGTCGGGATCGGTGACCAGCGCGCTTTCGGTCAGTTCCAGCGTGATCTTGCGGCCATCGACGCCATGGGCTTCGAGCGCGGCCTGAACCATTGGCGCGATCTGGTCGCGCTGGAGCTGGATCGCCGACAAATTGACCGCGACCTTGACCCCGCAATCGCCGCCCGCGCGCGCGTCCCACACCGCCATGGCCCGCGCAGCTTCGTGCATGGCCCAGCGGCCCAGCGGGACGATCAGCCCCGATTCCTCGGCGACCGGGATGAACTCGACCGGTGACAGCGCGATGCCGCTTTCGGTGGTCCAGCGCGCCAGCGCCTCGAACGACACGATCTTGCCTGAGGCCAGGTCGCAGATCGGTTGGAAGTTGAGGACGAGCCCGCCATTGTCGATCGCGCGGCGCAGCTCGGTCTCGATGCTGAATTCCTGCCGCACCACGTCGAATGCGCGGGTCTGATAGACTTCGGTGCGGCCCGATTTCTTGGCGCGCTTCATCGCGAACTGCGCGTGGCGGATCAACTCTTCGGCATCGCCACGCTCCCCCTCGCCGATCGCGATGCCGATCGCGCAATCGACGCGGATCTCGAAATCGGACAGGCGAAACGGGCTGGTCAGTGCATTCTGGATGCGCTTGGCGACATGCAGCGCGTCCTGCAGCCCCTCATCGAGCTCAAGGCGGATCGCGAATTCGTCGCCACCGGTGCGCGCGAGCACGTCATGGCCACGCAGCGCGCCCTTTACCCGGCGCGCGACCGAGATCAGCAGTTCGTCGCCAGCCAGTCCGCCCATGCAGGCGTTGATGCGGCTGAACCGATCGAGGTTGATGACGAGCACCGCGAACCGGTCGATACCGACACGCTCAATCTCGTCCTCGAGATCCTCACCGAACCCGGCGCGGTTGGGCAGACCGGTGAGGCTGTCGGTCAGCATTTCGCGCCGCAGACTGCGCTGCGTCCGCAGTTCGGAGGTGTGATCGATCAGCGTGACGAGACAGCGGCCATTGTCGCGTTCGGTGCTGCGGCGGGCGAAGCGGACGCGGAAGAAGCGCGCATCGACGGCATCGCCCAATTCCCAGTCGAATTCATGATCGTTATCGTCCGAATCGAGGAAATTGCCGATCCGCGCGCCCAGCTGGCGAATCACCGGCGACAGATCGGCGGTGGTGCCAAGGCCGGCGAGTCGGAAGGGCCGATTGACCGATTCGAAGACGAGCCCGTGCGCGCCACGTTCGACGATGGCCGCAGGAATCGGGAGCAAATTCAGGGTTTGCGCGGTGCTGGACGGGCCGAGAACGCGCGGATCCGGCCCCGTCACGGGGACGGGCACGGGGACTGGCTTGTCCTTCCGGCGGCGCGATAACAACATCACCGAAGCGGGTTAGGCGCATTTGGTTAAGCGGTGCTGAAGACGCGCCCCTGTGGCACCCGCGCTCGGCAGGCGACTTGCCGTGATTAGAAGCGGTTATCGCGTGGAAACCCGACCGGGGGCATCCGTCCCGCAGCCCCGCGTGCGGCGCGCCACGGGGCAAGGTCGGCCTCGGTCCGCGTCCGCCCCTGTTCCCCGCCCATCCGCCAGCTCAAGCCATCGGCGAACCGGAAGGTGACCGCATCGGACAGGCCGCCGTCGCGATAGCGCTGGAGCTGCACCCCCTGCCCGCGCGCCAGTTCGGCCAGCTCGGTCATCGGGAACACCAGCATTTTGCGGTTGTCGCCGATCACCGCGACATAATCGTCCTCGGCCCCCACCGGGCGCACCAGTTTCAGCATCGCGCCGGTGCGCGGATTGACGACCTGTTTGCCCTTGCGCGTTTCGGCGACGACGTCCTCGGTCTTGACCAGGAAGCCGCGACCGTCGGTCGCAGCGACGAGCAGTTTCGGCGCAGCGCTCGCCGGGAACAGCCCGACAATGCCGGTCCCGCCATCGAGGTCGATCATCAGCCGCACCGGCTCGCCAAAGCCGCGCCCGCCGGGCAACTTGTCGGCGGCCAGCGTATAGAAGCGGCCATTTTCGGCGGCGAGCAGCAACTTGTCCGTGGTCTGCGCATGGAAGGCGATGAACGGGCCATCGCCTTCCTTGAACTTGGCCGTCTCGGCGCTCGCCAGTTCGGCATGGCCCTTCAGCGCGCGGATCCAGCCGCGTTGCGACAGGATCACGGTAATCGGCTCGCGCTCGATCATCGCCTCAAGCGGGATTTCGCGCGCTGGCGCCGCCTCTGCCACGACCGTGCGTCGCGCACCGAGCGCGGTTTCGGGGCCGTAGCGGTCGCGCACCTTGGTCAGGTCGCGCTTCATCCGGGTGCGCTGGCGCGCCTCGCTCGACAACAACGCCTCAAGCTCGGCCTGTTCCTTGGCCAAAGCATCGCGCTCCTTGCGCAGTTCCATTTCCTCAAGCTTGCGCAACGCGCGCAGCCGCATGTTGAGGATCGCTTCGGCCTGGCGGTCGGTCAGCTCGAACTCCGCCATCATCACCGGCTTGGGCTCATCCTCGGTGCGGATGATCGCGATCACCCGGTCGAGGTTGAGGAAGGCGATGATATAGCCTTCGAGCAGCTCCATCCGGTCGGCGATCTTCTGCAGCCGGTGTTCGCTGCGGCGGCGCAGGACGATGAACTGGTGGTCGACCCAGGCGGCGATCGCCTGTTTGAGGCTCATCACGCGCGGGGTCCGCGTGTGGTCGAGCACGTTGAGGTTGAGCGAGACGCGCACCTCAAGGTCGGACAGGCGGAACAGGCTTTCGATCAGCGTATCGGGATCGACCGTGCGCGCGCGCGGTTCGAGCACGATGCGGATCTCGGCATCGGATTCGTCGCGGATATCGGCGAGGATCGGCAGCTTCTTGTCGTTGATCAGCGCCGCGATCTGTTCGATCAGCTTGCCCTTTTGCACCCCGTACGGGATTTCGGTGACCACGATTTGCCAGGTGCCGCGCCCCTGATCCTCAAGTCCCCATTTGGCGCGCACGCGGAAGCTGCCGCGCCCGGTGGCATAGGATTCGGCGATGGCGGCGGGGCTGTCGACGACGATGCCGCCGGTCGGGAAGTCCGGACCACGGACATGCTCCAGGATTTGCGCGTCGCTGGCACCCGGCTGGTCGATCAGCAGGATCGCCGCGTCAATCAGCTCGGCGGCATTGTGCGGCGGGATGCTGGTCGCCATGCCCACCGCGATACCGCTCGCGCCGTTGGCGAGCAGATTGGGGAACAGGCCGGGGAACAGCTCCGGCTCATGATCCTCGCCATTATAGGTCGGGCGGAAATCGACCGAATCCTCGTCCAGCCCGTCCATCAGGTCGATCGCAACCTGCGTCAGCCGCGCCTCGGTATAGCGATAGGCGGCGGCGTTATCGCCGTCGATATTGCCGAAATTGCCCTGACCGTCGACCAGCGGGTAGCGCAGCGCGAAGGTTTGCGCCAAGCGGACCATCGCGTCATAGACCGACTGGTCGCCATGCGGATGGTACTTGCCGATGACGTCGCCGACGACGCGTGCGCATTTCTTGTAGGCGTCGTTGGGATTGAGCTTCAGCCCGCGCATCGCCCAGAGCAGGCGGCGATGCACCGGCTTAAGCCCGTCGCGCACGTCGGGCAGCGAGCGCGCAGTGATGGTCGACATCGCATACACAAGGTAGCGTTCGGAAAGCGCGCTATCGAAGGGGGCGTCGACGATCTGGTCGAACGGGTCGCTAAGGTCGGTGGCCATCCCGATGGCGATAGCAACGCCGCCCGTCCGGGACAAATCAGAAACGTGCGGCGTGGCCGCTTCCCGTTTCGGCACAACGGTGCAGACTCGCCCTTCCTGCGGTTAACCATCTCGCCTATCGTTCCGCTCACGGACCGCAAGGGGACTCGAATGCGAATCGTGGCGGCATTGCTGGCAATCGTGGCGCTGGCCGGGTGCGAAGGCGCGCCCAAAAAGGATCAGGACAAGATCAGCACCGAAGCCGTCGCCGCGCTGACCGCGACCGGCGGGGCGTTCGATTACCGCTATGCGTACAAGGTGCCAGGCAACCATGTGAAGGCGGTGGTCGAATCGCATGCCGCCGGCTGCGACAAGCTCGGCCCGGCGCGCTGCCGCATCCTGTCGCTGCGCTATCGCGTCGATGAGGCGAACCGCATTGCCGCCACGCTGACCTTCCGCATCGATCCGTCGGTCGCGCGCACCTTCGGCGAGGCCGCGACCAAGGTCGTGGTCGGCGGCGGCGGCGCGCTGGTCGAGACCGAGATTGCCGGGGCCGATGCGACCGCGAGCGCGCGGTCCAACGCGCTGGTCGGGCGGCTGCGCGAGCAGCTAGCCAATGCCAAGGCGAGCAATGATCCGATCCAGCAGGACCGCGCCCGCAGGTTGCAGACCGCGCTCGACGTGATCGCGGAGTCGGAGGGCGATAGCGGGGAGACGATGGCGACCGCGCCGGTGCTGATCACCTATGCCTCGGGCACGCCCGCGCCGGGCCTGAACGGATCGGCGGATGCGAGCTTCCGTGACGCGGGGAACAAGCTGGTCACGTCCGCTGCGGGAATCGCGCAGGTGCTGGCGTCGGTCGGCCCGTGGCTGTTGCTGATGGTCGTCGCGGTGCTGGTGCTGCGGCTGTTGATCCACGGCACCGGCGGCGCGCCCGCCCCGGCCACCGGTCAGGACGAAGATGAAGCCTATCGCGAACCCGGCGAGCCCGGCGAGCCCGAGCGGCGCAATGCGATCCAGCGCTGGTTCAACCGGGACGATAATCCGGGCTGAGCCAGCCACGTCAGATTGTGGCGGAAATGCGGCATTGTTTAATGCCCTCCAATGTGATTGGATATCATCAGCGCAAATGATGCGCTGATTGACGGGAGGGATATTGATGCGCCGAACCGTGTCGCGATCACCGGTGATGCTGGCGTTGGCCATGCTCGCCGCCTGCGGGCAACCAAGCCAGTCAGGCGTGGCCGAAGAGCAAATGGCCGTGCTCGACGCCGCCGAGCCTGCTGCGGCCAAGCCCGCAGCTGAACCCACGGCGGCGCCGATTGCGGTGACGCTGCCCCGTATCGCCTATATCTACCGCGTCGGCTATCGCCTGCCGGGCGACGCGATCCCTGCGCTGCAACAGGCGCATGTCGCGCTGTGCGACAAGATGGGCCCCACGCGTTGCCAGCTCGGCGGCCTGCAGCGCTCGGGCGGCGAGGCCGAATATGGCGAAGGCACATTGAAGCTGCGCGTCGAAAGCAAGAGCGCGCGCGCATTCCTCGATTCGCTCAACAAGGCCGCAGCGGACAAGGGCGGTCGCCCCGTCGACACCGCAATCGAGGCCGAGGACGTATCCAAGCAGATGGTCGATGCCGAGGTCCGCATCCGCCAGCGCGAGCTACTGGTCAGCCGCCTGACCGAAATCCTGCGCACGCGTCAGGGCAGCGTCGCCGATCTGGTCGCCGCCGAACGTGCCGTCGCCGAGGCGCAGGAAGAGCTGGATCAGGGCAAGGCGTGGCTCGCCGAACTCAAGGGACGGGTCGCCTTTTCGACGATCGAGGTCGGCTATAATGCGCAGGCTCCCGAAGCAGGCGGCTTTGGCGCGCAACTGGGCGATACCTTCGCCGATTCGGGCAACCTGTTCCTGATCGGGCTACGCGGGCTGCTCACCGTGCTGATCGTTCTGGCGCCATGGGGCCTGCTGTTCGGCCCCCTGATCTGGCTGGGGCTGCGCTGGCGGCGACGGCGCCGGGCCGCCGCGACCGAGGCCAGCGATTGATTGCACCCCGGGTCGGCTTCCGATATAGCCCCGCCCCTACAGCCCCGGCGTCGCGCGACCGTGCCGCCGGGGCACCGCGTTTCTGAAGGACCCCGCATGGCACGCCGCCGCCAGATCTATGAGGGCAAGGCCAAGATCCTCTACGAAGGCCCCGAACCCGGCACGTTGATCCAGTATTTCAAGGATGACGCGACCGCGTTCAACGCCCAGAAAAAGGGCACGATCAGCGGCAAGGGCGTGCTCAACAACCGGATTTCCGAGCACATCTTTACCCTGCTCGGCAATATCGGCATCCCGACGCACTTCATCCGCCGCCTGAACATGCGCGAGCAGTTGATCCGCCAGGTCGAGATCGTTCCGATCGAGGTGGTGGTGCGCAACGTCGTCGCCGGATCGCTGGCCAAGAAGCTGGGGATCGAGGAAGGCACGCCGCTGCCGCGCACGATCATCGAATATTATTTCAAGGACGATGCGCTCGGCGATCCGCTGGTCACCGACGAGCATATCCTGTGCTTTGGCTGGGCCGCGCAGGAAGAGCTGCACGACATGGCCGACATGGCGATCCGCGTGAACGATTTCATGTCGGGCCTGTTCGCCGGGATCGGCATCCGGCTGGTCGACTTCAAGCTCGAATTCGGGCGGATCTTCGATGAGAACGGCTATGCGCGCATCATCCTGGCCGATGAGATCAGCCCCGATGGCTGCCGCCTGTGGGATATCGCCAGCGGCGAAAAGCTCGACAAGGACCGGTTCCGCCGCGACCTGGGCGGCGAAGTCGAAGCCTATCAGGAAGTCGCACGCCGCCTGGGCCTGCTGCCCGAGGGTGCCGATTCGGCGGTGCTCGACCTTGAGACCCACCGCAAGAAGCGCGGGAAGTAAGGTTTCGTTTAGTTGGTCAGCTTCGCTGACGCGGCACCGGCCCGCTCCCCCACCCGGCCACCCATAAAATACACTGTCGTTGGGTGGCCGGGTGGGGGAGCGGGCCGGTACCGCCAAACCAAAAAACGCCCCTACCCCTTCGCCTTCAACCCCGCGATAATCCCGAAAATGAAGGAACAGATCAGCGCGATCTGAACCTGCCCGCTCGGGTCGCTCCACCCGAAATACTCCCTGCCGAACGCGGCGAGCGCGATGAACAGGGCAATTGCCAGAAATGCCATTACGCCAAACTCCATGGCACAAGGTTCCGCCCCCGTGGCGGCGACTCGGCAACGCCGAGTGTCGCGCGCGACGGTAAATGGGCGATGAAATCTTGAACCCGCGTGGCGTTAGGCCCATAGGGCGCGGCAAATCCCCGGAGGAATTCCCATGAAGCTGCGCATCGTCGTCACCCTCAAGAACGGCGTGCTGGACCCGCAGGGCAAGGCGATCGAACATGCGCTGGGCTCGCTCGGCTTTGCGGGCGTGGGCGAGGTGCGCGTCGGCAAGCTGATCGAACTCGAGGTCGCCGACGACACCAGCGACGCGGACATCGACGCGATGTGCAGCAAGCTGCTCGCGAACACCGTGATCGAAAACTATCGGGTGGAAAAGCAGTGAAAACCGCCGTCATCGTCTTCCCCGGATCGAATTGCGACCGCGACCTGGCGGTGGCGATCGAGAGCGTGACCGGGACCAAGCCGGCGATGGTCTGGCATGGTGAGACCGACCTGCCCGACGGGCTTGGCCTGATCGCACTGCCCGGCGGCTTTTCCTATGGCGATTATCTGCGCTGTGGCGCGATTGCCGCGCGTTCGCCGGTGGTGCGCGCGGTCGTCGATGCGGCGAATCGCGGCGTGCCGGTGATCGGCATCTGCAACGGGTTCCAGGTGCTGACCGAAACCGGCCTGCTGCCCGGTGCGCTGATGCGTAACTCGGGCCTCAATTTCGTGTGTCGCGATGTCGCGCTGACGGTTGAGAACAGCCAGTCGATCTTCACCAGCCGCTATGATGCGGGCGAGACGATCTCGATCCCCGTCGCGCATCATGACGGCAATTATTTCGCCGACGCCGCCACGCTCGACCAGCTTGAGGGCGAGGGCCGCGTCGCGTTCCGCTATGCCAGCGACGTCAATGGCAGCGCGCGGCAGATCGCGGGCATCGTCAATGCCGGCGGCAATGTGCTGGGCATGATGCCGCACCCCGAACGCAAGATCGAAGCCGCGCATGGCGGCAGCGACGGACGCCGCCTGTTCGAAGGGCTGCTCGAAGCGGTGGCGTGAGGCGGTGAGCAGCCCGGCCCCGATCGTTTGCGACACCTGTCCGGTCGCCGATCGCGCCGTCTGCTCCGCCTTGTCATCCGAGGATCGCGGGGAGCTCGCCCGGATCGGCCATCACCGGCGCTATGCACGCGGCGAGACGATCGTCGCGGCGGGCGATTCGGCGACGGTCTGCGCCACCCTCACCCGCGGCGCGGCGAAGATGTCGACCATCGACCGCGACGGGACCGAGCGGATCGTGGCGCTGGTTCACCCGGCGGGCATGCTGGGCCAGCTGTTCGCGCCGACCGCGACGCTGCACGTCACCGCACTGACCGACAGCGAGGCATGCCTGTTTCCGGCGTCGCATGTCGCCGCGCTCAGCGACGCCCGCCCGGCGCTGGCCCGCCGCCTGTTGGCTGAAGTCAGCCGCGAACTGGACGAAAGCCGCGCGCTGATCGACCTGATTTCGAAGCGCCAGGCCAAGGGGCGCGTCGCGGCGCTGATCCTCGCCTTTGCCCGTGCCGCCAGTCCGGCGCCGTGTCACGATGCCGACAGCTTCGACCTGCCACTGACGCGCGGTGAGATGGCGCAGCTGCTGGGCATCACGATCGAGACGGTGAGCCGCACGCTGACCGCGCTGGAAACGGCCGGGCTGATCGCGCGGCAGGGTAGCCATGGGATCGTGATTCGCGACCGCGCAGCGCTGGACGAACTCGCCGCCGGATAAAAGAAAGGCGGGCGAACCCATCGGTCCACCCGCCTGAGGGAGGGTAGGTTGGTCAGACCGTGAAGCGGATCACGGCGACGATCAGGCCCCAAATCATCAGCATGACCGGCATGATCATCACCTGGACGGCCGCGCCGCCGGCGCCGAGATGGCCCGATCCGGTCGGCAGCCCCTGTGCCACGAAATCGGCGAAGCTGGGCGCACGCCCCTCGCTCGGCGCGATCCGTGCCCACCAGCCGGGGACGACGAAGGCGGCGGCGAGGAAGACGCCAAAGATCACGAAGGGAATCGCCAGCCCCTTCTCCCCGAACGCCGCCCACATGATGCCGAGATAGGCGAAGAAGCCCGCGAACACTCCGACATGCAGCGCCGGATGCAGGTCGAACACATGCGCGCCGCGCGTGCGCGGCATCGCAACGGCGTCGGCGAAAACGGTCTGGTGAATGGGCATGTTCATCGTCGGTCTCCTTGTCGGGAGCGACGATGCAGCGAATCTGCGGCGGCAACTTTGCGATCCGTCAAAATCGACAATAGAGGAGAAAATTCACCAAATAGGCTTGCATCGCCGGTTGGACGCTGTCATATGGAAGCCATGTTCACTGCACGCCTCTCGCCGCGACCGCGACCCTTTAGCTGTCGACATTGACGGTCGCATTGCTGCGCCCGTCGATCAGGGCGTAGCTCAAGCGCGTTAGAGCGCCCGCTTTGGAAGCGGGAGGTTGCGGGTTCAAATCCTGTCGCCCTGACCAACCCTCACCGCAAATGACGCTTTTTCGCCGCCTTCAGGTGTGGCCGAACGCAATCCAGTGCGCGGTCGGTTTGTGATTCCGATGCTAGCGGGTGCAAATCCCGCCGGTCACCCCTGAAGGCGGCGCAACCCGTTCGTCGCAGCGAGCGGGCAGCGTTGCGGATAGCGCCTCAAGAACGCGCGTGTCTGGGCGCGTTCGCCGCTGCGTGCGTCAGAAACCTATTTGGTTACATTTCCTGTCGGGAGGGTCCGAACAGGCGCGTGCTACGTGCGAGGATCAGGATCGCGCTGGGCCACAGCATCGTGTTCCAGATATCCTGCCAGTTATAGTCGAGGCGCACACGCCCCCCGGCGGCGAGCGTGTCGCGGATGTCCCATGCTTCACCCGCCAGCGTGATCGCCAGTGTCAACGCCCATGGCTTCCAGCTGCGCAACGGCCAGCGGAAGATGAGCGCGGCGGCAAAGAAGACGATCAGCCCGACATGGACGTGCAGCCCATCGCGGGCCAGCCCCGACCAGTCGACCAGCCAACCTTTGGTTTCCCTGAAGACGTCGAGCACGCGGTCAGACCCGCGTGCGGAACGGGGTGAAGTCGGTGCCGTCGTCGAACACATCCACGCCTTCGCGGCGCTTGAGGAAACCGACCACGGCGTAGGTGACGGGGGTCAGCACAACCTCCCACAGCACCTTCAGACCCCAGTTGGTGACCATCACCGTCAGCACCTGTTCGGTCGACCACACGCCGAGAAAGGCGAGCGGGTAGAAGATCAGGCTGTCGATGCCCTGACCGAACACGGTCGATCCGATCGTGCGGCTCCACAAATGCTTGCCGCGCGTCCACAGCTTCATCCGCGCAAGGACATAGGAATTGACGAACTCGCCCGCCCAAAAGGCGATGACCGACGCGCCGACGATCCGCCACACCTGGCCGAACGCGGCCTCATAGACCTCCTGCCCCTCCCAGCCCGCGGCGGGCGGCATGATGACGATGATCCAGCACATCACTGCGGCAAAGATCGTTGCGGCGAACCCGGCCCAGATCACGCGCCGCGCACGCGCATAGCCATAGATTTCGGTCAGCACGTCGCCGAGCACATAGGACAGCGGGAAAAACAGGATGCCGGCACCGAAGGTGAGGCCGCCGAGCGTCGCGACCTTCGCCGCGCCGACCACGTTGGACAGCACAAGGATGACGCAGAACGCCGCCATCACATAGTCGAAGTACCGGAACTGCCCGCCCGCGACCTGCCCCGCATTGATCCGTACCGGCGTCGTCCCGTCGTTCATTGCTGCCCCCCTGATTGCCCGCGCAAACTATGATCGCGGTTTGCGGCCCGCGCAATCCGCGCTAACGGGACCATCACGCGCGCCCGTAGTTCAACTGGATAGAGCACGAGCCTTCTAAGCTTGGAGTTGCAGGTTCGAGTCCTGCCGGGCGCGCCAGAAACTCTGTGAGGCTGAGTGCGGCGTTTGCGACGCGATCAGCTGATCGACGGATCGCCATATCCACCATCGAGAAGAAAGCGGCGAATGCTCGGATCGCTGCTGAGCCCGGCGGCAACGGCCGCTGCGTCGCGCGCGGCATCGGGCTGGTTCGACAGCCACAGCGTCCGCGCCCGTGCCGCCCACCCTGGCTGATAGGAGCCTGCGCCATCGATGCCGTCCAGCTGCTGGAGCGCGGCGGCAGGATCGCCCGCTTCCGCAACAGCAACGGCGCGCGCCACCAGCACGCCGGTAGTCGGCGCGAAGTTGGCGAGAATATCGTACAGCTGCACCAGCTGGCCGGTGAGACGCGCACCGGTCAGACGCTGCTGGGCGTGGAGCGACTGGATCGCCGCCTCGGTCTGGAACCGTCCGGGCGCGCCCAGCCGCGCGGCCGCGCGCAGCAACGCTTCCGCTTCCATGATCAGGTCGCGCGACCATAAGGACGTGTCCTGATCACGCAGCGCGATAAAGCGCCCGTCGGCATCGCGCCGCGCGGCCCGGCGCGCCTCGCAATGCAGCATCATCGACAAGAGCCCCAGCGCCTCCGGCTGATCCGGCGCATGCCGGACAGTCAACCGCGCGAGCCAGATCGCCTCGTCGGCAAGGCCGACAAGCCGTGGGTCGGCGCTCGCGACGTCCTCCCACGCGGTTCCGTAAGCGGCATAGATCGCAGCAAGGACCGCCGACAGGCGTTCGGGAATGTCTTCGGGATCGGGGATGGCAAAGGCGATACCGGCATCGCGGATGCGTCGCTTCGCGCGGACGAGCCGCTGCCCCATCGATGCAGCGGATACCAGGAAAGACGCCGCGATGCGCGCAGCGTCCAGCCCCAACACCGTCTGGAGCATCAGCGGCGCCTGAACATCCTGCGCGATCGCGGGGTGCGTGCACACGAACATGAGCTTGAGCCGGTCGTCGCCATATCGGTTCAGCTCGGCATCGGCGCGTTCGTCGTGCAGCATGCGCGCCGTCTCCGATCCGCGCTCGGCGGTTTGCCGACGCCCCATGGCATGCCCGGCGCTGCGGCGAGCGGCGGTGAGAAGCCACCCGACCGGATTGGCCGGAACACCGTCGCGCGGCCATTGCACCAGCGCCGCCGCGAACGCGTCCGCCAGCGCGTCTTCGGCGGCGGCGATATCGCGCGTCCGGGTGGCCAGGATCGCGAGCAACTTGCCATAGGAGTCGCGCGCCGCAACGGTCGCCAGGGCAGCAACGTCGCGGCGCGCGGCGTCCATCAGCCGGCCGGAGGGGGCAGAACGGGGCGGATCTCGACCGACCCGGCCGTGACGCAGGGCGCACGCGCCGCCCAGTCGAGTGCCGCATCAAGGTCAGGCACATCGAGAATCACGTAACCGCCCAGCATCTCCTTGGTGTCGGCAAACGGGCCGTCGGCGACATGTCGCGTGCCGCCTTCGACGCGCAGCGTCGTGCCAACCTCAGGCGGCTGCAATCCGTTGCCGCTGACCATGATCCCGGACTGGGCGATGGCGCCCATATATGCGCTCCAGCCGCCCCAATAGGGTTCGGCCTGTGCAGGGTCGGTGCGTTTGGCCTGCTCGTCCGCAGTCTCGTAGAATAGCAGCATATAGTGCATGTCGATCGCCTTCCGTCCGATGATGTACGTCCACCGACCCGGTGTCGATGGACGAGCGGCCCTTGCCGCCCACCCCCATGTGCGTCGAGCGCAGCACATTTCGACAGCGCGACATCCCCCGACGCATTTTTCTCCGACCATGGGGCGACAAATTCATTTGCCTATCTCCCGCAGGATGCCGACCATATCGCACAAGAGAATTGACAGGGAGGGGACGCGATGCCGCATTTCGGCGACTATCAGCATGCCATCTATGGCGCGGGACTTCAGGGCGTGGTGCCGACGATCCCGGTCGATTTCGCGACCCTGGAACATCGCGCCGCAGCGGCGATGGCGCCGTCTTTGCTGTCCTATGTTCAGGGCGGATGCGGCGACGAGCAGACGCAGCGCGCCAATGCCGACGCGTTTCGCCATTGGGGTATCGTGCCGCGGATGATGGTCGATTGTTCGGTCCGCGACCTGTCGGTCGATCTGTTCGGGATGACGCTGCCCTCCCCGCTGTTCATGGCCCCGGTCGGGGTGGCGGGCATGTGTACGCAGGACGGGCATGGCGACATTGCCGCCGCGCGCGCCGCCGCGATGACCGGAGTGCCGCTGACCGTCTCGACGCTGACCAACGATCCGCTGGAGGATGTCGCCGCCGCGATGGGCGACACGCCGGGGATGTTCCAGCTCTATACGCCCAAGGACCCCGAACTCGCCGCCAGCCTGGTCAGCCGGGCCGAGGCGGCGGGGTATCAGGCGATCGTGGTGACGCTCGACACCTGGGTCACCGGCTGGCGGCCGCGCGACCTGAACACCGCCAATTTCCCGCAGCTGCGCGGGCATGTCCTGTCCAACTATTGGTCCGACCCGCGCTTTCAGCAGATGCTGGCCAAGCCCGTGGCGGAGGACCCGCGCGCGGCGGTGATGACCTGGGCCGCAACGTTCGGGCGCGTGCTGACCTGGGCCGACATGCCGTGGCTGCGTTCGCTGACCAAGCTGCCGATCATCCTCAAGGGCATCTGCCACCCCGATGATGCGCGGCGCGCGATCGATGAGGGGGCGGACGGCATCTATTGCTCCAACCATGGCGGGCGACAGGCCAATGGCGGGATCGCCGCGATCGACCTGTTGCCCGATGTCGTCGCTGCAGCGGGCGATGTGCCGGTGCTGTTCGATTCGGGGATCCGGTCGGGCAGCGACGTCGCCAAGGCGCTGGCGCTGGGCGCGACTGCCGTCGGCGTCGGTCGGCCCTATTGCTACGGCCTGGCGCTCGGCGGCGCGGAGGGGGCGGCGCATGTGCTGCGATCGATCCTGGCCGAGGCCGATCTGCTAATGGCGGTCGATGGGTTTCCGACCATCGCGGCGTTGCGCGAGGCGGGGGCGCGGCGGCTGGCCTGATGCTCGCAAGGTGCTCGCAAAACCCCGATTGACCGGCGTTGTCTGATAGCGCTACCAATCGAGTCGTACACGGCCCGAGAGTGGCCGGACCAACGAGGAGAGATGCGCATGATGGGCCCGCTGGCGCTTGCCGCCCTGCTGACCGCGACGCCACAAGCGGCGCCTGCCCGAACCGACAAATTGCCGGTCGGCATCTGCATCAACATCGGCAACACGTTCGAACCGCCGGCCGAATCCGCCTGGGGCGGCAAGCCGCTCGCCGATGACGATATGGCAATCATCGCCAAGGCGGGGTTCAAGACCGTGCGCCTGCCCGTCCGCTGGGACACGCATGCCGGGCCGGGGCCGGACTTCAAGATTGACGAAGCCTATATGAAGCGCATCCGCACCGCGGTCGAACTGGCGCGCGCGGCCGGGCTCAACGTCATCCTCAACAGCCATCATTTCGAGGCGATCCACAAGGACCCGCTAGGTAGCGCGCCCCAGCTGGCGGCGATGTGGCGGCAGATCGCGGCGCGCTTTGCCGACATGCCGCGCGACCATGTGTGGTTCGAGATCGAGAATGAGCCGCACGAGAAGTTCGACAACAAGAACCTGATCGCGGTGATCACCCCGGCGCTGAAGGCGATCCGCGAAACCAACCCGGACCGGCCAGTCATCGTCGGGGGCGAGTTCTGGAGCGGGATCGACAGCCTCGCGACGCTGCCGCTGCCCGAGGACCCGCACATCGTCCCGACCTTTCACTATTACGAGCCGTTCGACTTCACCCATCAGGGTGCGAGCTGGGTCAATCCGGCGCCGAAGCTGGGCCGCACCTATGGCACCGCCGAGGATGCGATCCGGCTGAAACGCGATGTCGAGAAGATCCGCGCTTACATCGCGCGCACCGGCAAGACGCCGTTCATGGGCGAAACCGGCGCGCACACCACCACCAGCCTGGAGCAGCGCGTCGCCTATCACCGCGCGGTCACCGCGGCGTTCGGGCCGATGGACATCGGCATGTGCACATGGGCGTACAGCAACACCTTCCCATTTTACGACAAGGAGAAGAAGCAATGGCTTCCGGGTCTGCGCGGCGCGATGGGGCTGCCGGAATGAAGCGCGTTCTGATCGCGGCGGCGGCCTTCGCCGCGCTCGCGCCCGCCGCCGTGGTGGCACAGGACCAGCCGACTGCCGAGTTGCAGGCGCTCGACGATGCGTTGCCCGGCACGCTGATCAACGATCCGTCGCGGATGGACTGGAGCTTTTACGGCGCCGAGCAGAAGACCAAGAATGTGCAGGACCCGTCGATCCCGGGTGGCGGCGCGGCGGTTCGGGTCGAGGTGCCGCGCGCCGGCGCCCGAATCTTTGACAGCGGCGCAAACGTGCCGATCCGGCGCGGCATCGCGGTCGGACGCGACGTCACGGTCGCCTTCTATGCCCGGACGGTGAAGTCGGAGGCTCCCGGCGGCAAGGGCAAGATCGGCGTGCGGTTCCAGCAGAATGCCGCGCCCTATGCCGGCTTTGGCGACACAATGCTCGACGTGGGCAGCGACTGGGCGCTGTACGAAGTCACCGCGCGGTCGGACAAGGCGCTGCCGATGGGGCAGGCCGTGGTCGGCCTGCAGCTTGCCGGCGCCAGGCAGGTGATCGAGATCGGCCAGGTCATCATCGTCGAAGGCGCGACCAGCATCCGTACGACCAAACGCGTCGAGACCGCCGCCGCGCCCGATCCGGAGCTGCCCCCGCAGCTCAAGGACAAGGGCAAGATGCTCAACGATCCGGCCAATCGCGACTGGGGCTTTCACGGCGCGGGGCAGACGACCAAGGCGACCGTGACCAATGTCTATGGCCGCGTCGGCACGCTGTTCAGCGTCGCGGCGGCCGGGACCGCGCCCTATGTCTCGGGCGCCAGCATCACGCTGGGCGAGGAGATCAAGGACGGCGACGTGCTGCTGGTCGCGGTGCTCGCCCGCACATTGTCGGCGGGGACGCCCGATGGTCAGGGACTGCTGTCGGTGCGCATCCAGAAGAACAGCGCACCCTATGACGGCTTCCTCGACAAGCAGGTGAAGGTCGGTCCCACGTGGCGCCTCTATCAGTTCCGCACCCAGGCCGGGATGGACATCGCCAAGGGCGCGGCGCAGCTGGCAATCCATACCGGCGCAGCGCAGCAGGAGATCGAGGTCGGCCCCGTCTATGTCATTCGCGAAGAAGCGGTGCTGACATCGTCGAGCAACTGACTCTCACCGCCGGGGCAGCGCGCGCGGCGGTCGCCCCGGCGCTGGGCGGCGCGTTGACGCTATGGACCGTCGATGGCGCGCCGATGCTGCGTGCGGCATCGGCGGAGGCCATCGCGGCACGCGATCCGCTGGGCATGGCGAGCTTTCCGCTGGTGCCCTTTTCCAACCGGATCGGCGATGCGCGGTTCGACTGGGCGGGAGAGCGCCATGCGATCGCACCGAACTTTGCGCCCGAGCCGCATGCGATCCATGGCATCGGCTGGACGTCGGCCTGGGAGGTCCGCGAGGCGCGCGACGATCGCATCGTCCTGACGCTCGACCATGCGGGCGATGCGCGCTGGCCCTTTGCCTTCGCCGCCGAGCAGATCGTCGAGCTGACCCCCGACACGCTGACCGTCACGCTCACCGCGTGCAATCTGGAGGCGTTCGATGCCCCGCTGGCGTGCGGGCACCACCCCTATTTTCCGGCCGCGGGCGCGCGGCTGCGCTTTGCTGCGGAGCGGCGCTGGCCGCCCGATGCGCGGATGCTGCCCGGCGACCCGGTCGAGATTGCCGACCGGCAGGTCGATTTCGCGGTAGCCGAACGCGCGCTCGACTGCGCCTTTTCGGGATGGGACGGGGTCGCGACGATCGCCTGGCCGGAACGTGCGCTGCGGATCGAGTCCGAGGTCGATCACGCGGTGGTCTATACCCCCGGCGGCGCCCCGCATTTCTGTTTCGAGCCGGTCGCGCACCTGCCCAATGCGCTCAGCGTCACCGTCGCGCCCGGCGCTAGCCATCGCGCGACGATGCGCCTGATCGCGCAACCTGTTAGCGTGCACGCATGACCGCTCCGCCCGTCGCCAGCATCGTGATCATCGGCGGCGGCACCGCCGGCTGGATGGCAGCGGCCGCCGCCGCGCGCTTCCTGAACGATGGCCGCCGCACGATCACGTTGGTCGAATCCGACGCGATCGGCACGGTCGGCGTCGGTGAGGCGACGATCCCGCCGATCCGCGAATTCAACCATCGGCTGGGCATCGACGAGCGCGACTTTGTCCGCGAGACCGGCGCGACGATGAAGCTGGGCATCGAGTTCGTGAACTGGGGGCGCAAGGGCGACCGGTACCTGCACCCGTTCGGCGATCTGGGGCATGATTTCGAGGGCGTTGGCTTCCACCAATTCTGGCTCAAGCACCGCATCGGCAGCCTTGAGGACTATTGGATGGCGGCGCAGGCGGCGCGGCGCGACCGCTTCGTCCATCCCGCCGCCGACCCGCGCACGCCGCTGGGTGGCCTCGCTTATGCCTATCATTTCGACGCCGGCCTCTACGCCGCCTTCCTGCGCCGCCGGGCCGAAGCGGGAGGCGTAAAGCGCGTCGAGGGGAAGATCGCATCGGTCGAGCGCGACGACGCAACCGGCCATGTCGCGGCAGTCGTGCTCGATGATGGCCGCCGCATCGCGGGCGATTTCTTCATCGACTGTTCGGGGTTTCGCAGCCTGTTGCTCGGCGATGCGCTGGGGGTCGGCTATCGCGACTGGTCGCACTGGCTGCCGTGCGATCGGGCGATTGCGGTGCCATGCGAACGCGCCGATCCGCTGACCCCGCTCACGCGCTCCACCGCGCATGAGTTCGGTTGGCAATGGCGCATTCCGCTGCAGCACCGCACCGGCAACGGCATCGTCTATGCCAGCGCGTTCGGCAGCGACGAGGCGGCGCGTGACACGCTGCTGGCGAACCTCGACGCGCCCGCGACCGCCGAGCCGCGCGCTTTGTCCTTCACCGCCGGGGTGCGCGAACGGCAATGGGAGGGGAATGTCGTCGCACTGGGCCTGTCCGCCGGGTTTATCGAGCCGCTCGAATCGACCAGCATCCATTTGATCCAGACCGGCATTTCAAAGCTGATGTGGCTGTTTCCCGACAGCAGCATGGGCGCGGCGGGGCGCGACGAGTATAACCGGCTGATGCACGAAGCGTACGAATATGTCCGCGATTTCATCGTGCTGCATTACAAGGCGACGGAGCGGCGCGACACCGCGCTGTGGCGGCATGTCGGCGAGATGACGGTGCCCGACAGCCTCGCCGCCAAGCTGGACTTGTGGTGCGAGCGCGGGCGCATCCGCCGCTATGACCATGACCTGTTCGGCGTGCCGAGCTGGGTCGCGGTGCTGATCGGTCAGGGGATCATGCCCGAGGGGCACGACCCGCTGGTCGATTCGATGGACGATGCGCGGGTGACGAGCGCGATGCGGCATATCGCCGCGACCTATGCCGAAGTGGCGGGGAAGCTCCCCGGCCATGCCGATCAGATTGCGGCGATGCTGCGTTAGTCCAAACCTTCGTCACCCCGGGCTCGACCCGGGGCCCAGCTGCCTTGACCACGCGAAGAAGCTGGGCCCCGGCTCAAGGCCGGGGTGACGGATCGAGACGACTAGGGGCAGGCGACGACCTGATCCGCCGCCGTCCCCAGCGCGACGCGCGACAGGCTGTAGGTGACCGCCCCTTCGCTGCGCAGCACGAACGGTGCCTCGACCCGACCGAGATTCGCGCCGCCCTTGGCAAAGCATTTGAGCGGCACGCCATAGCTGACCCACTCGCCGGGCTTCGCACCCTCGACCGGCGTCGCGCGCACTGCCGCATTGCCCATGCGGAAATGCAGCGGGCCGGCGGGCTTGGCATCGACGCGCAGCGTCGCGACCAGCATGACATCGCCATTGGTTTCCCGCGTCAGGTCGAGCGGCGCCTGGGTCGCAATCGCGACATCGGCGGTGCCCGAGGTGATGGCGAAGCGGCGCGCCCCTTCCTGTACGACGTGATCGACCGCGCTCACCCGCACCCGTCCGCTCGCAGCTGCGGCCGGAACAGTGGTGATCCGCGTCGAATCCGCCGGATCGCCATAGACCAGCAACGACCACGACGCGGGCGGGACGCCACCGGCGAAATAGACGTTACCCGCATCTTCGGCGGGAACCTCGCTATCCTCCGACAGCGGCGTCCATGCCGCCGGACCGCCAGCGAGCGTCAGGCCGTAGCCGAACGGAAACAGCGTCGGGCCATCGGCGCGCGCGGTGGCGGGCCAGGCGACGGGCAGCTTGCCGGTGAAGTCATACGGCGCGCGGCGATCCTTGCGCTGGACCAGCAGGTCGGCGATTCCCGCCCCTTCCGATCCCGGCAACCACGCGACGACGAACGCGTCGGCGGCGTTGAGTTCGGGGTTCATGAACAGCGGGCGGCCGGTGACCATCACCGCGACCACGGGAATCCCCTGCGCCTTGAGCTTCTTCATCGTCTCATAGGGCTTGCGCAATTCCGGGCGTAGCTGGAGCGTTTTGAGGTCGCCCTGGAACTCGGCATAGGGCGTCTCGCCGAACACCACGATCGCAACGTCGGGCTTCTTCGCGAACTTGCCGTCGGCGACCAGCTCGGCGCTGCCGCCAGTCGCGGTCACTGCGCTTTCGAGGCCCTTCCAGATCGAGGTCGCTCCGGGGAACTGGTCGTTCTTCACGCCGGTGCCCTGCCAGGTCAGCGTCCAGCCACCCGCCTGACGCCCGATATCGTCCGCCGCATCGCCCGCGACCAGCACATGCGCGCCCGCCTTGACCGGCAGCAAAGAGCCGTTGTTCTTGAGCAGCACCAGCGACTTGCGCACCGCATCGCGCGCAACTGCGCGGTGATCGGCATGGCCGAGCAGCGACCAGTCGCCCGAATATTTGCGCGCCGACGGCTTGCCCGCCTCGAACAGGCCCAGCCGCATCTTCACCCGCAGGATGCGCGCGACCGCGTCGTCGAGCCGCGCCATCGGCACCTCGCCCGACTTCACCTGCGCGACCAGCGAATGCCAGAGCGGCTTCCAGCTGTCCGGCGCCATATACATGTCGAGCCCGGCATTGACTGCCTTCGGGCAGGAGGCGTTGGTGCAGCCTTCAACCTGACCATGCGCGTTCCAGTCGGAGACGAGGAAGCCGCCGAAATTCATGCGGTTCTTGAGCACATCGGTCAGCATCCCCTTATGCCCGGTCATCTTGGTGCCGTTCCAGCTGGAGAAGCTGACCATCACCGTCGCCACGCCCTGTTCGATCGCGGGGACATAGGGGGCGCCGTGGACGTCGCGCAGCTCGGTCTCGCTGATCCGCGCATCGCCCTGATCGCGCCCCTCATGCGTGCCGCCATCGGCGAGGAAATGCTTGGTCGAGGCTAGGACATAGGGACCGGCGAGCAGGTTGGTGCCGTTGCCCGGCCCTTGCAGCCCGCGCACCATCCGCTCGACATAGGATGCGACCAGCTTGGGGTCGGACGAGTAGCCTTCATAGGCGCGGCCCCAGCGGAAATCGCGCGGGACGGTTACGGTCGGCGCGAAGGTCCATTCCTGCCCGGTTGCACGGATTTCGAGCGCGGTGGCCTGCGCGATCTTCTCGATCAGGTCAGGGTCGCGCATCGCGCCAAGGCCGATATTGTGCGGGAACAGCGTCGCGCCGATGATGTTGCTGTGGCCATGGACCGCATCGGTGCCCCAGATGACGGGCACGCCAACCCGCCCGCCGCTCTTGTCCACCGACGCCTCATAGAATTCGTCGGCGAGCTGGAGCCACTTCGGCGCCGGCGCGAAATCATCGCCATAGGGGCCGCTGCTGCCGCCGTTGAGGACCGAGCCGAGATGATAGGTGCGCACATCCGCCGGGGTCACGCTGGCGATGTCGGCCTGGACGATCTGGCCGACCTTTTCCTCGACACTCATCTTCGCGATCAGTGCCTTGATCTTCGCTTCGACAGCGTTGTCCGTCTGCTGCGGCCAGGTCGGGCTCGGCCAGATCTCCGGATTCACCGGGCTTTCCTGCGCCGCGACCGGGGCGGCCAGCGCGGCGCCGAGCGCCAGGAGCATCAAACGCTTCATTTATTCCTCTCCATGATGCGGATCAGTTGGTCTTGGGGCACGGCGCGAGCGCTGGGATCGACGCGACCGGGGCGGACCCCGCGCGCGAACCACCAGCCAATCCACTCGCCGGGCGTAACGGGGTCCCAGTCGCGATAGGGCATCCGCCCGCGCGCCGCAAAGCCGCGCCGCAGGGTGGCGAGATCGTCGGTCGGCGAGCCGCTCCAGCGCTCGGTCGCCCAGTCGATCATCCGCTGATGCGCGATGGCGGTGCGGCGATTATATTCGGCAGCTTCGCGCGCGCTCGGTTCGGCATGCGGCATGAATTCAATCGCGCGCAGAATATCGGCGTGCGCGGCGGACAAAGCGTGGCCGTCGAAGCTCTCGGCGACCATTGCCGCTTCGCCCAGCGCGATGCGCCAACCGGCGCGCGGTGCAGGATGTCGGCCGGGCGGCAGGCCCTCTCCCCGCCTGAGGTTCCAGCCCCAGGGCGGCGCGCACCATTCGATCGTATCGCCAGTGGTCGCGATCGTCTCGCCTTCGGCACCACCGGGCGGGATCGGCTCGGCAACAATGCTCGGCAGATGCGCCGATGCGTCGATCCACTCTGGGCCCGGCGCGGTGCAATCGAGCAGCAGTGCGCCCTCCTCCGCCTCGCCCCGCACAATCCCCAGCGCGGCGGCCATTTCCGCGAGCAGCGCGCGATAGGCGGTCATATCGAAGCGCACGCCGAACGGCTCTGCCCCCTGTGCGGTCAGCATCGCCCAATCCGGCGTCGCATCGGGTCGCTCGGCCAGGCTGCGCAGCCATAGCTGGTGCAGCGCGACGCCCTCGACATGCGCAATCGCGCCCGGCGCGCCGAGCTGCTCCCCGTCGAGCATGATCCGATGAATCGCGACCGCGCCGGTGCGGCGGATAAACAGGTTCTGGTCCAGCCCGATCGCGCGGTGGAAGGCGTCGATCGCCAGTGTCGCCGCGCCGATGCGATCGAGCAGCGAGCGGGGATCGACGGCGCGCTCGACCAAAGTGATCCGTGCCGCCGGAAGCGCGCGGCGAAAGGCGATGGAGGCGGACAGCGCCACCACGCCGCTGCCCAGCACCGCGACACTGGCGGGGCCACTCATGCCGCCCCCCATGCGCCCTGCGCGCGCAACGCGGCTTCATGGTCGGGCATCGCATCGACCCGGTCGCGGATCGTGCGCGCGATATCGTCGAGCGCGCGGGTAAGCGCGGCGGGTGAGGGATTGTCCGCGCGCGGATCGTGCCGCGCGGGGATCATCCCCTGCCCCAGATACACCGCGACCCAGCTGGGCTCGAGGAACAGCCCCTCGCCATATTGCTCGATCCGCCCGGCCTCCCGCCACAGCTCCAGCTTGCCCGCGAGGCTGTCGGGTAGTTGCATCGTGCGGACATGGTTCCAGAAGTCCGAATCGTCGCGCGTCGTCGCGTGATAATGGAGGATCAGGAAGTCACGGACGCGGTCATATTCGTAATCGACCGTCGCGTTGAACGCGGCGCGGTCGGCGGGGTCGATCTGGCGCTCCGGGAACAGCTCGATCAGCCTCATCACCGCCATTTGCGCGAGATGGATGCTGGTCGATTCGAGCGGTTCGAGAAAGCCGCTGGCCAGCCCGATGCTGACGACATTGCCGACCCAGCTTTCACGCCGCCGCCCGGCGCGGAAGCGCAGGATGCGGGGGTCGGCGAGCGGCGTCCCCTCAACCGCGCCAAGGATCGCGTCGCAGGCGGCGTCCTCCGAGAGGAAGCTGCTGGAGAAAACATAGCCATTGCCGACGCGGTGCTGCAGCGGGATGCGCCAGCGCCAGCCAGCGCTCATCGCGGTCGCGCGCGTGTACGGCTCGATCGGCCCGGCAACCCGGGTAGCGGGCAGTGCGGCGGCGCGGTCGCAGGGCAGCCAGTGCGACCAATCCTCCCACGCCGCATCCATCGCCCCGCCAATCAGCAAAGCGCGGAAGCCCGAGCAGTCGATGAACAGGTCGCCCGCAACGCGCTCGCCACTCTCCAGCACAAGTTCGGTGACGGTGCCGCTTTCGCCATCGCGCTCGACGCCGGTGACGCGCCCCTCGGTCCGGGTCACACCGCGCGCCTCCGAATAGCCTCGCAGCATCGGCGCCAGCTTCGTCGCATCGAACTGGTACGCCCAGCCATAGCTGGTCGACAGGAAATCGCCGTCAGCCGGCGGCAGCGCAAAGCGATTGGCGCGCGCCGCGACGATCGGGAGCGAATAGTCCTCGAGGCTCCGCCCCGCGCCCTCGTCCCGCGCACGCAGCCAATAATGGTGAAACCCGACCCCGGCGAGATCGGCGCCATAGGCGCCGAACGGGTGGACATAGCGGTCGCCCAGCTTGCCGAAGTCGCGGAAATCGATGCCGAGTTTGTAGGTCGCGTTGGTCGCGCGCATCATCTCGGCCTCATCGATGCCGAGGCGCTGCAGAAAGGCGCGCAAATGCGGAAGCGTCGCCTCCCCCACCCCGACAATGCCGATCTCTTCGGATTCGATCAGGCGCACATCGGCCACGCCGGACAGGAACCGCGCGAGGGCGGATGCAGCCATCCACCCCGCGGTTCCTCCCCCGACGATGACGACGCGCACCGTATCGGTCATGGCGTGCTAGCGGCGTGCGGCCCGACCACCAGCCCCATGAACAGCCCGGCATGGATGGTGGCGAGGCGCGAGACGTCCACGTCCTTCGCGATGCTGCGCCAGGCGGTCTCGCCAACCGGACGCCACTGCACCTGCGCAATGCCATTATCGAAGCTCAGCTTCAGCTCGACCTGCGTCGCACCGCCACGCGGGACCGATGCGATCACCACGCCGTTCTCCGGCTCATCCTTCGAGATGCGCCGCCGCACCACGAGCTGATCGCCCTCAAGCCCCGCGAACATCAGATGATGTTCGTTGGCGACCGCGAGGAGGCCCGCGCGCTCCGACGCGCTTTTGGGATCGAACGACACGCGCGTGGTCCAGCTCGCTTTGGCATGGCGCATCCGCTTGCCGAGATAGCTGGGTTGGGCGAGCGCACCCGCCGCCACCGGGCGCGCGTCGAGCGTCAGCGCGCCATCGGCGATCCGCCACCATGGCGCCCCCTTGGGCGTGCGCAACATCAGCCAGTCGTCGGTGAGCTTTGGCGTATCGAACTCCTCACGCCAGTCGCGCGCTTCGCCGGGCGAGGCGGGCAGCTTGGGCCGCGCCACGCTGACGGGCATCGGCGTGCGCGGCGGCAGGATCGAGGGCCAGCCATCCTTCCACGTCACCGGCAGCAGGAAGGTCTCGCGGCCCAACAGCGTTTCCTGCCCACGGAACGGACGGGTGGCGAGGAACACCGCCCACCAGCTGCCATCGTCCAGCTTCACCATATCGGCATGGCCCGTCGCCTGCACCGGGTTCGGACGATCCTCAGGCAGGTCGCGCTGGGTCATGATCGGGTTGACCGGGCCGGGCGTGTAGGGGCCGGTCAGGCTGCGCGCGCGATAGATGGTCTGGGCGTGCTGATCGGCCGTGCCGCCCTCGGCCGCCGAGAGATAGTACCAGCCATCGACCTTGTAGATGTGCGGCCCCTCGGCCCAGATCGGCTTGGTCGCGGGATCGACGCCCTTGTCGACCAGCAGATGGCGTGGCCCCTTCATCTTGTAGGTGGCGAGGTCGACCTCCTGGAGCCACAGCGCGCGGTGGCCGTCATATTCGGGCTTACCCGGCGGCGCGTCGTTGTTGACGATCCACGCGCGGCCATCCTCGAAATAGAGCGACGGATCGATCCCACCGAATTCGAGCCAGTGTGGCCCGCTCCACGGCCCCGCCGGATTCTTCGCCGTCAGCACGAAATTGCCGCGACACCCGACACAGGTGTTGAGGATGTAATAGGTGCCGTCGTGAACCTCGATTGTCGGTGCGAATACGCCGCGATCCAGCGCCAGCCCGCTGAAATCGAGCATGTCCGGACGGTCGATCGCATTGCCGATCTGACGCCAGTTCACCAGGTCGCGGCTGTGATAGACCGGGATGCCGGGAAACCAGGCAAAGGTCGAGGTGACGAGGTAGAAATCCTGCCCCACCTTCACGATCGAAGGGTCGGGACGAAAGCCGGGAAGGACCGGATTCGCGAACTGCCCGGCGGGAAGTTCGCGCACCTCTGACTCCGCTGCGTAAGCGACGAAATCGAATCGCGCCCCGCTCTGCTGCGCAACAGCCGGCGCAGCAAGCAACATGGCCAGCAAGGCGGTCAAACCCTTCATTCCGCTCCTCTCCTCACGTCTTCGCACGGCTTTCCCGAGCCTGCACCGACGTTTTTTCCGCGCGATGCTTGACACCTTCATAGGAGCATGATGTTAGCGCTATCAAGGACAATGATGGCGGAGGGGTAGCAGATATGGCCGTCGCGCTTACGGGCATATTGCCGGATGATTGGCGGACCGGTCGCTTCCTCGGGCGGATTGATCTGGGCGATGGGCCGGTGCCGATCCTGATCGCCGAGGGGGCGTTGTTCGACCTCACGCCGCACGCCGCGACCGTCGCCGGGGCGATCGATCGGGGCCTGACGACGGCCGAATTTGGCCGCCGGATCGCCGACCTCGATCCATCCGACCCGCAGCTGCCCGATGGCGCGGCGCTGCTCGCGCCGATCGACCTGCAGTGCATCAAGGCGGCGGGTGTGACCTTCGCAGTATCGGCGATCGAGCGGGTGATCGAGGAACGCGCACGCGGCGATGCCAGCCAGGCGGCAGCGATTCGCGGGCGGCTGGAAGAACGCGTCGGCAGCGGTATCCGGTCGGTCGTCCCCGGATCGGCCGAGGCGGCGTCGCTGAAGGCGGCGCTGATCGAAGACGGCATGTGGTCGCAATATCTGGAGGTCGCGATCGGCCCGGATGCGGAGGTCTTCACGAAGTCGCCGGTGCTGTCGGCGGTCGGACATGACGCGCCGATCGGGGTGCGATCGGATTCGAGCTGGAACAACCCCGAGCCCGAAATCGTGCTGGCGATTTCCAGCCGGGGCGAAACGGTCGGCGCGATGCTGGGCAACGACGTCAATCTTCGCGATTTTGAGGGGCGCTCGGCGCTATTGCTGGGCAAGGCCAAGGACAATACCGCGTCCTGCGCGCTCGGCCCGTTCATCCGCCTGTTCGACGATGGCTTTACCATCGACGATGTACGTAGTGCCGATGTCGCGCTGACGATCGCGGGCACCGACGGCTTCCGGCTGGAAGGCGCGAGCCGGATGAGCGAGATCAGCCGCGACCCGCTCGACATCGCGGCGCAGGCGATGAGCGAGCATCATTATCCCGACGGCTTCGTCCTGTTCCTTGGCACGCTGTTCGCGCCGACCCAGGATCGCGACGTCCCGGGCGGCGGATTCACGCATAAGGTCGGTGATCGCGTAACCATCGCATCGCCCCGCCTCGGCACGCTCGCCAACACGGTGACCACGTCGAAGGACGCCCCTAAATGGGAGATCGGCATCGCCGCGTTCGTGCGCGACCTTGTCCGCCGCGGGCTCGCCGACCGGATTTGAACTCTGACTTGCAGGACATGCCCATCATGAAGCTGACCCACCTCATCAATGGCGAGCGCGTCGCGGTCGACACGCCGCTGGAAAGTCGCAACCCGTCGAACACCGATGAGGTCGTCGCGACCTTTGCTGCGGGCGATGCTGCGGTGGTCGACCAGGCGGTGCAGGCCGCGCGTGCCGCACAGCCGGGCTGGGCCGCGGCCTCGCCCGAAGTGCGCGCCGATCTGCTCGACAAGGTCGGCGCGACGATCATGGCGCGCGCCGCTGAGCTTGGCGAACTGCTCGCGCGCGAAGAGGGCAAGACCCGCGCCGAGGGTATGGGCGAAGTCATGCGCGCGGCGCGCATCTTCCGCTATTTCGGCGGGGAAGCGCTGCGCCGCCACGGCCTTACGCTCGAATCGACGCGGCCCGGCCTGGATGTTGCGACCTATCGCGAAGCGGTGGGCGTGGTCGGCCTGATCACCCCGTGGAACTTCCCGATCGCGATTCCGGCGTGGAAGGCGGCGCCCGCGCTCGCCTTTGGCAACACCGTCGTGATGAAGCCCGCCAATGTGACTCCGGCGATGGCGAGCGCGCTTGCCGACATCATCCAGGAATGCGGCGCGCCTGCGGGTGTGTTCAACCTCGTTCTCGGCCAGGGCGGCGTTGGTCAGGCGATCGTCGACCATCCGCATGTCGACGCGATCAGCTTCACCGGGTCGCAGGGCGTCGGCGCCAAGGTCGGCATGGCCGCGATGACGCGGCAGGCGCGGGTGCAGCTGGAGATGGGCGGTAAAAATCCGCTCGTCGTGCTGGCGGACGCGGATCTCGACAAGGCGGTCGCCATCGCGTTGGACGGCGGTTTCTTCCAGACCGGGCAGCGCTGCACCGCGTCGAGCCGGGTGATCGTCGAGGATGCGATCCACGACCGTTTCGTCGCCGCGCTTGCCGAGCGCGCCAAGGCGCTCAAGGTCGGCCCCGCGCTCAGCCCCGATACCCAGGTCGGCCCGGCATCGAGCGAGAGCCAGTTCGAGCAGAATCTCCGCTATGTCCGCAAGGCGATCGAAGAGGGTGGCCGCGTCGCGAGCGGTGGACCCGACCCGCTCAAGCTCGACACGCCCGGCTATTTCATGGCCCCGACGCTGATCGCCGACACCGATCCCGACATGACGATCAACCGCGAGGAAGTGTTCGGACCCGTCGTCTCGACCGTCCGCGCGAAGGACTATGAGCACGCGCTGGAGATCGCCAATCAGGGCGAATTCGGCCTGTCATCGGGCATCGTCACCACCAGCCACAAATATGCCCGCGATTTCCGCAAGCGCATCCGCGCCGGCATGGTGATGGTCAACCTGCCCACTGCGGGCGTCGATTACCATGTGCCGTTCGGCGGCACGCGCAAGTCCAGTTACGGCGCCCGCGAGCAGGGCTTTGCCGCGGTTGAATTCTATACGACCGTCAAAACGGTCTATTCGGGGGATTGAGGTTGCTGCAGAAATCCACCCAAGCGGCCGCGCTGCGCGCCATCTATCCCAGCCTGCGTGATCGCCATGTGCTGGTCACCGGCGGCGCGTCCGGCATTGGCGAAGGCCTGGTCGAGGCGTTCGTGGCACAGGGCGCGCGGGTGACCTTTGTCGACGTCCAGACGGCGGCCGGCGAAGCGCTGAGCGCGCGGCTGACACCGGGCGCAATCCATGCGCCGCAGTTCGCGCAGTGCGACCTGACCGATGTCGCAGCACTGCAGTCCTGCCTCGGCGCGATCATTGCGGAGCGGGGCCCGGTCGACATCCTGCTCAACAATGCCGCGAGCGACGACCGCCACGGGATCGCGGAGGTGACCCCGGCCTATTGGGACGATCGGATGGCGGTCAATCTGCGCCATCTGTTCTTCGCCGCGCAGGCGGTGGTGCCGGGGATGAAAGAGGCCGGGCACGGCGTCATCATCAATTTCGGGTCGATCAGCTGGCATCTCGGCCTGCCCGACCTGACGCTGTACCAGACCGCCAAGGCGGCGATCGAGGGGCTGACGCGCAGCCTTGCGCGCGAGCTTGGCCCGCACGGCATCCGCGCCTGCACCATCGTTCCCGGCAATGTTCAGACGCCGCGGCAGGAGAAATGGTACACCCCTGAGGGCGAGGCCGAGATCGTCGCGGCACAGGCGCTGAAGGGCCGCATCCAGCCCGCCGATATCGCCGCGATGGCGACCTTCCTCGCCAGCGACGACGCGCGCATGTGTACTGCGCACAATTATTGGGTGGATGCCGGATGGCGATAGCCGAACCACGTGTGGCCGCGCGCGTCGGCGCAACGCTGGGTGAAGGCCCGGTCTGGGATGCAGCGCGCAGTTGCCTGTGGTTCGTCGATATCAAGGGGAAGAAGCTGCACCGCTTCGACCCCACCACCAGCGCACTGACCAGCGCCGATGCACCGGGCGAGATCGGTTGGGCGCTGCCCGCCGATAATGGCCGGTTGCTGTGCGGATTGCAGAACGGGCTGCACTGGTTCGATCCCGACACGCGCGCCTTCTCCTTCTGGCGCACGGTCGAGCCGGAGCTGCCGGGCAATCGCCTCAACGACGCCTGCACCGACGCGCATGGGCGCGTGTGGTTCGGGTCGATGGATAATGCCGAGTCCGCCGACAGCGGCCATTTCTACCGGCTCGACGCCGGGCAGATCGACCGGGTCGGACCGGGACCGGTCAGCATCACCAATGGCCCGGCGGTGTCCCCGGCGGGCGACCGCATCTATTTCACCGACACGATCGGCCGCCGCATCTGGGTGGCGCCGCTGCACGATGACGGATCGCTCGGCGCGGTTCAGCCCTTCCTGACCTTCACCGGGGACGAGGGCTATCCCGACGGGTCGATCACCGATGCGGAGGGGAATGTCTGGGTCGGCTTCTTCGCCGGGCATGGCGCGCGCCGCTTCGATCCGACGGGACGCGAGATCGAATTCGTCCGCCTGCCGGTCGCCAATGTCACCAAGCTGGCGTTTGGCGGCACGGGGCTGACCACGCTCTATGCCACCACCGCCGCAAAGGGACTGAGCGAAGCCGAACGCGCCGCCCAGCCGTATGCCGGCGACCTGTTCGCGTTCGAGGCCAGCGTTCCCGGCCATCCGCTCGCCCGGGCGCACGTCGCGTGAGGGGCGCGGCAGTGCTGCTCGCCGCCACGGCGCTTGCTCCCCTGCCCGCCGCAGCCCAGCTCGCCTTCGCCCCCGCCATCGGCGATCAGGGCGTGCTCCAGCGCGACAAGCCGATCGTGGTCGAGGGCGAAGCCGCTCCCGGCCTTTCCCTGACCGTAACGCTCGGCGACACGATCGCGCAGGCCAAGGCCGACAAGGACGGCCATTGGCGCGCGACCTTCCCCGCGATGAAGGCGGGCGGACCCTATCTGCTCCGCGCCGCGACACTCGATGCTGCGGTCGAGGCGAAGGGTGTGATGGTCGGCGATGTGTGGCTGTGTTCGGGCCAGTCGAACATGGAATTTCCGGTGCGCCGCGCGCTCGATTTCGACAATCAGATGAACAGCGCCGCGGACCCGATGCTGCGGCTGCTGACCGTGCCCAAGGCGACCTCGACCCGACCGCTGCGCAAGTTCGGCGAGCCTGCTGCGTGGCAGGCATCGACGCGCGACACCGCGCCAGAATTTTCCGCCGCCTGCTGGTACATGGCGCGCGAGTTGCGCAAGGCCGAGCCGGGCGTTGCGATCGGCCTGATCGACGCAACCTGGGGCGGCACGGCGATCCGCGCCTGGCTCGATCCGGTCGCGACGCGCGCAATCTATGGCGCACAGGATGCCGCGCTGCTCGAAACCTATGACCGCGACCCGCTCGCCGCGAACACGCAATTCGCCCCGCGCTGGATCGATTGGTGGCGGACGCAGGACAAGGTCGAACCGTGGCGCACGCCCGATGCGGTCACATGGTCGCCGGTCCCGGGCGTGGGGCCGTGGGACAGCCTGAATGAGCCCGCGCTGCGCGGCTTTACCGGCTGGGTGTGGTTCCGCCGCACGGTGACGCTGACGGCGGAGCAGGCACGCGGCGGCGCGACGGTTTCGCTGGGCGTTATCGACGATGGCGATCAGGCGTTCGTCAATGGCAGGCCGGTCGGCAACAGCTTCGGCTGGTCCAACCCGCGCGATTACAAGGTGCCGGGAAGCTATTGGAAAGCCGGGGCGAACGAGATCGTGGTCGCGGTGTGGAACAGCTATGGCACCGGCGGCTTCATGGGTCCGGCCGAGCGGCTGAAGCTGAGCCTATCCGATGGATCGAGCATCCCGCTGGGCGACCAGTGGCGCTACTGGATTTCGGCGGCCAAGGGCGCGCCTCCGCGTCCGCCATGGGACAATATCGCCGGGCTCGGCCTGATCGGCAATGCGATGGTCGCACCGCTGGGCGGGATCGGGCTGCGCGGCGTCGCCTGGTATCAGGGCGAGAGCGATTCGGGGCAGACCGGCTATGACGTGCGCCTGCGCGGCCTGATCGAGGGCTATCGCCGCCAGTCGGGCGATCCTGCGCTCCCGGTGCTGGTCGTGGGCCTCGCCGACTATGGCGCACCCGCGAGCACGCCGGTCGAGAGTGGCTGGGGCCGGCTGCGCGACGAACAGCGCCGCGCGGTCGCGGCGACGCCGGGGACGGCGCTGGTCTCCGCGATCGACATCGGTTCGCGCACTGACATCCATCCGGGCGACAAGAATGAGCTGGGCAAGCGCCTCGCCCGCGCGGCGCTTGGCAAACCGGGACCCCAAGCGGTGGCGGCGCGGCGCGATGGCGGCGATGTGCTCGTGTCGTTCAACGGCGTCGAGGGGGCGCTGGTGGGCTGGAGCGGCGCGCCGATCGGCTTCGAGCTGTGCGCGCAGAGCTGTCGCTTTGCGGCGGCGCGAGTCGAGGGCGCCAGCGTCCGGGTGCTGGGCGATGGCCAGCCGGTGACGCGGGTGCGCTATGCCTGGGCCGATACGCCTGTGGTGAACCTGTACGACGCGGCAAACATGACGCCGACCTCGTTCGAGCTGGTGGTGGAGTAACCCCAGTCACCCCGGGTTTGACCCGGGATCCCGCTTCTTCTCGCGCTCAAAGCAGCTGGGCCCCGGGTCAAGCCCGGGGTGACGATGAACTCAATGATTATGCCGCGGCAGCGTCTTTGACGTCTGGCGGTACTCCAGCGCGAACTCCAGCACCGCGCCCTCGCCCAGCTGCCCGGTCTTCTCGCGCGCGAGCTGTTCCCATGGCGTATTGCTCGCCGGAACCTCGGGCAGGCCATCGCCCTTGCGCCGCTCGATCTCGTCAGCCTCGACCAGCATGTCGCAGCGGCGGGTGGTGAGGTCGATCCGGATCGTATCGCCCGTGCGCAGCCACGCCAGCCCGCCCCCCGCCGCGCTTTCGGGCGAGGCGTTGAGGATCGACGGGCTGTCCGACGTCCCGGACTGGCGACCATCACCCAGCGTGGGCAACCAGTTCACGCCCGCGCGGATCAGTGCATCGGGCGGCTGCATGTTGACGACTTCCGCCGACCCCGGCCAGCCGAGCACGCCCGCCGAGCGCATCACCAGGATGCAGTCGGCGTCGATGTTCAGATCGGGATCGTTGATGCGGTGGTGATAATCGTCCGATCCGTCGAACACGATCGCTCTTGCCTCGAACACATTCTCCGCACCGGGCCGCGACAGATAGCGTTTGCGGAATTCGGGCGAGATGACCGACGTCTTCATGATCGCGAAATCGAACAGATTGCCGCGCAGCACGAGGAACCCGGCGTTGTCCTGCAGCGGATCGGCGAACGGCCGGATCACCTCACGATCGCTCGCCTCGCTGCCCGCCAGATTTTCCGCGATGCTGCGCCCGGTAACGGTCAGGCAATCGCCGTACAGCTTCCCCACCTGCAGCAATTCCCACATCGCCGCAGGCACGCCGCCCGCGCGGTGGAAGCGCTCGCCGAGATATTTGCCCGCTGGCTGCATGTTGACCAGCAGCGGCAAATGATAGCCATGGTCGTACCAGACCTCCGGCTCCAGCTCGAGGCCAGCATGGCGCGCCATCGCGACGATGTGCGGCTGGGCATTGGACGATCCGCCGCACACGGTGACGGTGGCGATGGCGTTAAGGAACGCTTCGCGCGTCAGGATCCGCGACGGACGCAGATCCTCACGCACCATCTCGACGATGCGCTGGCCGGTGCGATAGGCGATCTGCCCACGCTCACGATAGGGCGCCGGGATCGCCGCGCAGCCGGTAAGCGACAGGCCGAGCGCTTCGGCGACCGCGTTCATCGTCGATGCCGTGCCCATCGAATTGCAATGCCCGGCCGACGGCGCGCTGCTGGTGGCGCGGCGCAGAAACTCGGCTTCGTCGATTTCACCCGCCGCCAATGCGCGGCGACTACGCCAGATCACGGTGCCCGACCCGACCAGCTCGCCCTCATGCCAGCCGTCGAGCATCGGCCCGCCCGACAGGACGATCGCGGGGATGTCGACCGTGGTCGCTGCCATGACCTGGCTCGGCGTGGTCTTGTCGCAGCCGGTGGTCAGCACGACGCCGTCGATCGGATAGCCGTTGAGCAGCTCGACCAGACCGAGATAAGCGAGGTTGCGGTCGAGCGCCGCCGTGGGCCGGCGGCAATTTTCGAAGATCGGGTGGACCGGAAATTCGATCGGAATGCCGCCTGCGTCGCGGATGCCGTCGCGCACGCGCTTGGCGAGATCGAGATGGATGCGGTTGCACGGGCTGAGGTCACTGCCCGATTGCGCGATGCCGATGATCGGCTTGCCCGACTGCAGCTCCTCGGGCGTGACGCCATAGTTCATGAACCGCTCCAGATAGAGCGCGGTCATGTCCCAGCGTTCGGGGTTGTCGAACCAGTCGCGCGACCGCAGCCGCGCGGGTGTATCGTCAGGCATCAGGGCTCCGTTTGGGCGAGGCGCGCCGGGCCAGCGTCGGCGCGGAATCCGAATCGCGGCGGACCAATGTGTAAGGCAAGGTCTTCTGCTCGACCTCAAGCGGCTCGCCATTGCGACGCGCCTTGAGGATGCGCACCGCCGCCGACACCGCCCAGGCGGTCATGCCGCGAATCGGCTGACGGACCGTGGTCAGCTCGGGCCAGATCGTGCTGGCCATCGCGGTATCGTCAAAGCCGCAGACGGTGATGTCGTTGGGCACGTCGAGGTGCAGCCGGTGTGCGACCGCGACGGTTGCTGCGGCCATGTCGTCGTTCGACGCGAAGATGGCGGTCGGACGCGGATCGACCGAAATCAGCCGCTCCGACGCCTGCATCCCCGAGCGGTAGGTGAAGCGCCCCTGCGCGATCAGCTCTTCGCGCACCGGGATGCCGGCGGCTTCGAGCGCGGCCTTGTAGCCGTTGAGGCGGCGTCCGCTCGACACCTGTTCGGGGTTGCCGATGATGAAGCCGATGCGGCTGTGGCCAAGGTCGATGATGTGCCGCGTCATGTCGTACGCGGCCTGGAAATCGTCGATCAGCACCGCCGCATGCGACCCGCTCGCCTTACCCGGTCCGACCGCGATGGCGACGGCCCCGGCATCGGTGATCAGGTCGAGCACGCTCTGGTCGTCGCAGAGCGGCGGGGGGAGGATGAAGCCCTTAATCCCGCCGTCGATCAGGTGATGGACCAGCGACTTCGCCTCCGCGACATTCTCGCAATTCTGCACGACGAGGTGGATGTCGGCGCGGCTCGCCTCCTCCAGCGCGCCCATCAGGAATTCGCTGAGGTACGACGCCGACGGGTTGTCGAACATCAGCGCGATGCGCAGCTGCTCGCCGCCCGCCAGGCTGCGCGCGGCGCGATTGGGCGCGAAATTGAGCTTGGCGATCGCCGCCAGCACCTGTTCGCGCGTATTCTCCCGCACATTGCCTTCGCCGTTGATCACGCGGCTGACGGTCATCGGCGAGCACTGCGCCTCCGTCGCGACATCGGCGATGGTGGGAGCGCCACCACGGCGGCGGGACGAACGAGGCTTGGCAGATGCGGTTGAGGCCATGATCATGGCACATACGCCCCGTTTGCCCGTCGCAGCAAGCGCAGCGTCACCTGATCTGGGAGCGCAATCATTCGCCGGGCGCCTCAGGGAAGTTTTGCGCCTGATACCAGTTCAGCGGATGCCGGGGCGCGGCATGGCCGGCCGGGAGCGCGCGAGCGGAAACGGCGGACCAATAGGCGAGGCTGGCGTCGCGCCACCATTGCGCTTCATCCCCCTGAATCCGCAGGAAATCCGCGACCGCGCGATGACGCTGTGCATCGACATGCGACGCAAGCGCCGCCCATGTCTGCTGCATCTGCGCGACCGCAGCCACGCCCCGGTCATAGCGGCGCGGCAGCTCCTCCCACAGGGTCTTCCCGTTCTTCAGCCGATGGTCCCACGACACGCGGTGGAACCACAGCAGCAATTCCTCGTCTGCCAGCAGGCGCTTCGCCACGTCCGGCGCATATTGGGCAAGCGCATTGCTGCCGGTCTGCGTACGGTCAAATCCGATGCCGTCGCGGTCGGCGCGGTGGTAATAGACCGGGTTCCATTCCGGGCGGGCCAGATCAGACACCCAGGGTGCGGGGCCGTAATGATGGCCGGTCCCCATGACATGGGCGAGGCCGAGCGGGGTCATATAATCGACCACCGCCGCGCGGCTGGACATCATCATCGGCACGACGGCGTTCAGGAACGCGGGATCGCGACTGAACGTCTGCGCGGCCCATTCGCGGGCGATCTGGTCACTCGGCAGCTTCGGGTTCCATGCCAGTCGGCCGAACGCGTACCAGTTGGCCTGATCGAAATGCGATCCGCTCCAGTTGCGGTCGCTGCCGGTGTTGGCGACGCCGGCGATGACGCTGACCGTCTGCGCCACGGTGCCGCTGCGTCCGGTATCGGCGTCGAGCGCTTCCTCGAACAGGGGCGCGAGGAAGGCGAGGTGGGAGGCGAAGCCCAAATATTCCTTGGTGACCTGTAGCTCGAGGCTGAGCCGCGTGTTCGGCATCGCGCCGAACAATGGGTGGAACGGTTCGCGCGGCTGAAAGTCGATCGGGCCGTTCTTGACCTGAACCACCACATTCGGCGCAAACTTGCCGTCGAGCGGCTGGAATTCGGTGAACGCCTGTTTCGCGCGGTCCTCCTTATTCTCGGCGGCATAGACGAAGGCGCGCCAGATCACGGTGCCGCGCTCGCCGATCGCTTCGGCGAGCATGTTCGCGCCATCGGCATGGGTGCGGCCATAATCCTGCGGGCCCGGCTGACCTTCGGAGTTTGCCTTGACGAGGAAGCCGCCAAAGTCGGGGATCGCGGCGTAAATCTCGTCGGCTTTCGCCGTCCACCAAGCGCGCACCGCTGGATCGAGCGGGTCGGCGGTCTTGAGGCCACCGATGTCGCGCGGCGCGGAGAAGCGGGCGGACACGTACACGCGGATGCCCCATGGCCGAAACGTGTCGGCCAGCGCCTTGACCTTGGCGATGTAGCGCGGCTCCAGCATCATCGCACGGGCGTTGACATTGTTGATAACGACGCCGTTGATCCCGATCGAGGCATTGGCGCGCGCATAATCGGTCATCCGCGCGTCGATATGGCCGGGCAGATGCCACCAGTCGAAGATCGAGCGCCCGGCATAGCCACGCTCGACATGCCCGTCGGGATTGTCCCAATGGTTGAGCATGCGCAGGTCATAGGCCGGGCTCTCGTCGAGCTGGACCGCCGACAACGCCTTGCCTTGGCCCAGCTCACGGAGCAGCGCGAAGGCACCGTAGAGCAGGCCGGTATCGCTGGCGGACGTGATTCCGGCGCCCTCGATCCGAAACGCGCCCTCGCGTTCGCCCGATCGGGCGCGCTTGCGCAGCGTGATCGCGGATTGCGACGCCACGCGCAGTTCGGTCAGCCCGCGCTGCAGCTCATCCCGCGCCAATTGCGCGGTCGGCGAATCGCTTCCAATGAGTTGGACGGTTACGCGATCATGCTGCGCAGCATGATCGACGGGCGCATTGCGCAGCCAGAGGCGATACCCGTCCTCGGCACGCGCCGCACCACCGGTCGCGAGCGCCATCGCGAGCAGCAACAGAGCACAGAGCCGCGCGGTCGCCATCCTCATCCCCTTCGTCATGCGCCAATCCGATTCCTGGCCGGTCGCTGCTTGACAAGCTCGATCGCCTCATACCATGGTAGCGCTAACAATAAAGACCGTTTTGCGGTTCGATTCAGGAGAGTGATGATGCGAAAGGCTTGGGTCGCCCTGTTGCTGGCGAGCGTATCGGCAACGCCTGCGGTGATGGCCAGCGTGCCTGCCACCCCGGTTGCCAGCCCTGCGCAGGCAACGGCACAACGCCCCCCGGCGGACGCACCCTATCGGAACGCGAAGCTCCCGCTGGAGACGCGCGTCGCCGATTTGCTCGCACGGATGACGCTGGAGGAGAAGGTCGCCCAGATCACCTCGATCTGGGATACCAAGATCGAGATTCAGGACGCGCAGGACCGGTTCGATCCGGCCAAGGCGACGGCCAAACATCCGCATGGCCTGGGCCAGCTCGCTCGTCCGTCGGACCGCAAGGGTCCGGTGTCGCCGCGCGTCACGCCGCCGCGCAGCATCGCCGACAGCATAGCCTATGTGAACGCGGTCCAGAAATGGGCCGTGGAGGACACGCGCCTCGGCATTCCCGTGCTGTTCCATGAGGAAGCGCTGCACGGCCTCGCCGCGCAGGACGCGACCAGCTACCCGCAGTCGATCGGCCTTGCCTCGACCTGGGACCCCGACCTGATTCGCGACATCAACGCCGCGATTGCTCGCGAAGTGCGCGCGCGTGGCGTGCATCTCGTCCTCTCCCCCGTGGTCGACGTCGCACGCGACCCGCGCTGGGGCCGGATCGAGGAAACCTTCGGGGAGGACCCGCACCTTGTGTCGGAAATGGGCGTCGCCGCAGTCGAGGGGTTGCAGGGCACCAACCGCGCCCGCGTGCTCGGCCCGGGCAAGGTATTCGCCACGCTCAAGCACATGACCGGCCATGGCCAGCCCGAAAGCGGCACCAATATCGGCCCCGCGCCGATCGCGGAACGCACGCTGCGCGAAGTGTTTTTCCCGCCGTTCGAGGCGGTCGTCACCCGCACCGGGGTCGAGGCGGTCATGGCGAGCTATAACGAGATCGACGGCGTGCCGAGCCATGCCAATAAATGGCTGCTGGGCGACGTGCTGCGCGGCGAATGGAAATTCCCAGGCGCGGTGGTCAGCGATTATTATGCGATCGAACAGATGGTCGGCATCCACCGCATCGCCGGGTCGAACGCCGATGCCGCCAAGCGCGCGCTCGCGGCGGGCGTCGATAGCGAACTGCCCAATGCCACCGCCTATTCGACCCTGATCGACGCGGTGCGCAAGGGCGAGGTCAGCCAGAGCGCGATCGACACCGCCACGTCGCGGATGCTGAGCATCAAGTTCCGCGCCGGGCTGTTCGAAAACCCCTACGCCAAGCTTGCGGACACCAAGATCAACCACAGCCCGGAATCGGTCGCGCTGGCCCGCAAGGCGGCGGCCAAGTCGTTTGTGCTGCTCAAGAACGAAGGCGCGGCGCTGCCGCTGGCGCTCGACACGCAGCAGACGATCGCGGTGATCGGTCCCAATTCCGATGTCGCGCGGCTCGGCGGCTATTATGGCATTCCGCCGGAAACCGTGACCCCGCTTCAGGGCATTCGCGCGCTGGTCGGGGACAAGGCAAAGATCGTGCACGCCGAGGGCGTGAAGATCACCGAGAATGACGATTGGTGGGCGGATGAGGTCAAGCTGTCCGACCCCGCCGAAAACCGCAAGCGCATCGCCCAGGCGGTTGAGACGGCGCGCGGGGCGGACACCATCCTGCTGTTCATCGGCGACACCGAACAGACCAGCCGCGAAGGCTGGGCCGACGCACATCTCGGCGACCGCGCCAGCCTCGATCTCGTCGGCGAGCAGCTGGAGCTGTTCGACGCGATGAAGAAGCTGGGCAAGAAGCTGATCGTCGTCCTCGTCAACGGCCGCCCGCCTTCCTATCCCAAGATCGCCGAGCAGGCCGATGCGATCCTCGAAACCTGGTATGCGGGCGAGCAACAGGGCCATGCGATTGCCGATGCGCTGTTCGGGCGCGTCAATCCGGGCGGCAAGCTGCCGGTGACGGTGGCCCGCCATGTCGGCCAGCTGCCGTTGGTCTATAATGTCAAGCCGAGCGCGCTGCGCGGCTATTTGTTCGACACGACCAAGCCGCTCTATCCGTTCGGTTACGGCCTCAGCTACACGCGCTTCACTCTGTCCACGCCACGCCTGTCGGCGACCACGGTCAAGGCAGGGAGCAGCGTCGATGTGCTGGTCGATGTCACCAATGCCGGCGCCCGCGAGGGCGATGAGGTCGTGCAGGTCTATGTCCGCGACAAGGTCGCTTCGGTCACCCGCCCGATCAAGGAGCTGAAAGCGTTCCGCCGCGTGACGCTCAAACCCGGCGAGACGCGGACGGTGAAGCTGACCCTCGGCGCCGAGGCGTTCCAGATGTGGAATATCGACATGAAGCGGGTGATCGAACCGGGTGAGTTCGAGATCATGACCGGCGCCGATTCCGCGACGCTGCAAACCACGACACTCACGGTGACGCCGTGAAGCGGCGCGCTGCGCTGCGCCTGCTCGCCGGGGCGTCGGTTGCGGCGGGTGCCGTCGCCCTGGCCCCCGCCGCGCATGCGCTCGCTGCGCCGCTGTACAAGGATGCACGCGCGCCGATCCCGGCGCGCGTCGCCGACCTGCTCGGTCGGATGACGCTGGAGGAGAAGGTCGGCCAGATGATCGCCATCTGGGCGCGCAAGGAAGAGGTGATGGATGGCCTCGACTTCAACGCGAAGAAGGCGTCTGCGGCCTATCCCAATGGCGTCGGCCATGTCACGCGCCCGTCGGACAAGCGCGGCGTGCCGGGGATTACCGGCGCGGCCGGCGGCACCGCCGCGCGCTGGCGCACCCCGCGCGAGACGGTCGAGTTCATCAACGCGATGCAGCGCTGGGCGCTCAACGACACGCGGCTGGGCATCCCCGTGCTGTTCCATGAGGAATCGCTGCACGGATACATGGCGACCGAGGCGACGATGTTCCCGCAGGCGATTGGCCTGGCGGGGGCGTTCGACCGCGACCTGATGCAGCGCGTCCAGTCGGTGATCGCGCGCGAGACGCGGGCGCGCGGCGTCCCCTACGTCCTCTCCCCCGTGGTCGATATCGTCCGCGATCCGCGCTGGGGGCGGATTGAGGAGACGTTCGGCGAATGCCCCTATCTGGTGGCGGAGCTGGGCGTCGCGGCGGTTGAGGGGTTGCAGGGGCCGGGCAAGTTCGACCGGCTGGCCGACGGCAAGGTCTATGCGACACTCAAGCACATGACCGGTCATGGCCAGCCCGAGAGCGGCGTCAATGTGGGGCCAGCGCAATTGTCCGAGCGCGAGTTGCGCGAATATTTCTTCCCGCCGTTCCGCGAGATCGTGAAGCGCACGTCGATCGGTTCGGTGATGCCGAGCTATAACGAGATCGATGGGGTGCCGAGTCATGCCAACACCTGGCTGATCGGCGATGTGCTGCGCGGCGAATGGGGCTTCGACGGGCTGATTTCGAGCGATTATGGCGCGGTCAACGAGCTGGAGAGCATCCATCACGTCGCCGCCGATCTTGCCGAAACCGCACGCCTCGCGCTGGCGGCGGGGGTCGATAGCGAGCTGCCCGATGGCATCGCGTTCCGCACGCTGGTCGATCAGGCGCGCGCGGGCAAGGTTGAGGTCAGCGCGATCGACCGCGCGGCGGCGCGGATGCTGACGCTCAAGTTCCGCGCGGGGCTGTTCGAAAACCCCTATGGCGATGCCGCGCTCGCCGAACGCATCACCGGCAACGCCGAAGCCCGCGCGCTGGCGCTGGAAGCGGCGCGCAAGTCGCTGTGCCTGCTGACCAACGACGGCACGCTGCCGTTCGCGGAAGGCAAGGTGCGCAAGCTCGCGGTGATCGGCCCCAACCACGCAATTGCACGGCTGGGCGGCTATTCGAGCGTGCCGAAGCAGACCGTCAGCCTGATCGAGGGGCTGCGCGCGCTGGTTGGCGACAAGGTCGAGCTGCTGACCGCGCAGGGCGTGTTCATCACCCAGAGCGAGGATCGGTCGGCGAACGAGGTGCTGCTCGCCGATCCGGCGAAGAACCGCGCGCTGATCGCGCAGGCGGTCGAGGTTGCGAAGGGCGCAGATGCGATCGTGCTGGCGATCGGCGATACCGAACAGACCAGCCGCGAGGGCTTTGCCAAGAACCATCTCGGCGACCGGACCAGCGTCGACATTGTCGGCGAGCAAAATGAACTGGTCGCGGCGATGGCCGCGCTCGGCAAGCCATTGGTGATTGCAGCGATCAACGGTCGTCCGCCGAGCTGGCCGGCGGTGGTGGGCAAGGCGAACGCGGTGCTCGAATGCTGGTATCCGGGACAGGAAGGCGGCACCGCGATGGCCGAGGCCTTGTTCGGACGCGTCAATCCGGGGGCGAAGCTGCCGGTCACCGTGATCCGCGATGCGGGACAGATCCCGTTTCACTATAACCACAAGCCATCGGCGCGGCGCGGTTACCTGTTCGCCGACAAGTCGCCGTTGTTCCCGTTCGGGCATGGCCTCAGCTACACGAGCTTTGCGATCAGTGCGCCGACGCTGTCTTCTGCGACGATGCGACGCGATGGCAAGGTCAGCGTGTCGGTCGAGGTGCGCAACACCGGCGCACGCGCGGGCGACGAGGTGGTGCAGCTCTATATCAGCCGCCGCACCGCATCGGTGACCCAGCCGGTGCTGCAGCTCAAGGGGTTCGAGCGCGTGACGCTCCAGCCCGGCGCCGCGCGCACCGTGCGCTTCGACCTGTCCGCCGAAGCGTTCGTCCTTTGGGATGCGAACATGCGCGAGATCGTCGAGGCGGGTGAGGTCGATATCCGCGTCGGCAACAGCTCGGCTTCGCTCAAGTCCGCGTTGCTGACGATCGTCTGAGCCAAGCGACCGCGGATCGCACGATGTATGACTGGTAAATCCAAGGAGCCCCGATGAACCCGACCCGCCGTCAGACGCTCGCCGGCATTGCCGCGCTTCCGCTTGTCGCCGCCACGTCAGCGGCGGCCAGCGTTCCGCCGCCCGGGATCGACGCCGCCGCGAAGAGCAAGGGCCGGCGATTCGGCACTGCCGTCGCCTGGGCGCCGCCGGGCGCGGATGCGGGGTCGTTCAACAACCCGGCCTATGCCGCGGTCGTCGAGCGCGAATGCGGCCTGATCGTGCCCGAGAACGAGATGAAGTGGCAGTCGATCCGCCCGTCCGCGACCGAATATCGCTTCGACCGGCTCGACGCGATGGTCGCCTGGGCGCGGACGAAAAACCTCGACGTGCGCGGTCACACGTTGCTGTGGCATCGGCCGAAGTGGTTTCCGAACTGGCTGAACGACCATGACTTTGGCGCTGCGCCCAAGGCAGCGGCGGAGAAGCTGCTGACCGATCACGTCCAGACGGTGATGCGCCGCTACAAGGACACGATCCGCAGCTGGGATGTGGTCAACGAGGCGGTCGACCCGGAAACCGCAGGGCTGGTCGAAACCTCGTTGTCCAAGGCGATGGGCGGTGTGGAGCCGGTGCTCGACCTCGCCTTCCACACCGCGCGGGCGGAGATGCCGAGCGCCGAGCTGGTCTACAACGACTATATGAGCTGGGAGCCGGGCAACGAGAAGCACCGCGCCGGGGTGCTCAAGCTGCTCGAGGGCTTCAAGAAGCGCGGTGTGCCGGTCGATGCGCTGGGTATCCAGAGCCATATCGAAATGTTTAAACTCGACCCAGCCACCGGCCTTGGCCCGCGGCAGGAGACGGAGTGGCGCAAGTTTGTCGATGAGGCGGTAGGGATGGGCTATCGCCTCGTCATCACCGAGCTGGACGTCAAGGACAATGCGCTGCCCGGCGACCCCGGCCCGCGTGATGCCGGCGTAGTTGCCTATCTGCGTGCCTATATGGAGCTGATGCTGTCCTACCCGCAGCTGCGCGATGTGCTCGCCTGGGGCATGGTCGACAAATATAGCTGGCTGCAGGGGTTCGCCCCGCGCAAGGACGGGCTGCCGCAGCGCTGCTGCCCCTATGACAGCAGCTTCCGCGCCAAGCCGATGCGGCACGAACTGGCGCGGCTGTTCGCCGAGGCCAAGCCCATCGCCTGATCGAACGCCCTGCCCCGCCGCATGTCCGCGTCGGGGCAGCAGACCTCAAATCCGCTGAGAACAGAGCGCTGCGTAGCCATCGTGCTGCGCAGCATTTTTTGCTGCTCCGCGACCGACCCGCCCACACCAGACAAAAAAATTGCCGCCGCTCCGGGGAGGAGCGACGGCGGGGAGGTTGGGAAGCTTTGACCCTTAGAAGTTGAAGCGGATCATGCCGGTCACGCGGCGGTCGTTCATGTACCAGCCGCGCGGTACGAGGCGAACCGCCCCAGTCTGATCGGTAACCGCTGCACTCGTCTTGGTCACCGAGTTGGTCAGGTTGACGCCCTGAATACCCAGTTTCAGCTGGTCGCTGATCGAGATGGTAATCGATGCGTCTAGCTGGCCATAATCCTCCTGGAAGATCGGATCGAACGGCGTGATCACGTCGCGCAGCGTGAGCAGATATTGCGAACGCCAGCTATACGATGCACGCGCCGACACCGGCCCGATATCGATGAACGGAGTGATGTTGAACTGGTGTTCGGACAGCCCCTGAAGCGGGAAGTTCGCGCCGGAAATCGTCGGCTGACGGCCAGCCGCCACGTCCGGATCGGTCTCCGACAGCGTGCTCTGCGGCACACCCTCGCTCGCCACATAGGTGTAGTTGGCTTGCAGGCCGAGACCCTTGAGCGGGCCGGGCAGGAAGTCGAACACCTGCTGATAGGCGATTTCGAAGCCCTTGATCTTGCCCACCGCCTGCGAGTTCACCGGCGTGGTCACGACCGCTTCAAAGGTTTGGCCGTTGTTGGTGAAGGAACGGCGCACCGTGTCGTTGGTCAGGACGTTGTGCAGTTCCTTGTAGAACAGCGACGCCGTCAGCTGGCCGACCCGCGAGAAATACCATTCCGCGGTGACATCGAAGCTGTCCGCTTCGGTCGGCAGCAATTCCGGATTGCCGGCGTTGAACGAACCCTGGATCAGCACCTGGCCCGGCGCAATCGTGCCGTCCGAACCATATGCACCGGTACCAGGCGCAACCGGGGTGACCACGATCGGGATCTGGCTCCCGTTCGCATTGACGCGGGGCACAGCGTTGACGTTGACCGGGAAATAGTTGCGCACCAGCCCCAGCGCAGGCGGCGACACACCCTTCGAATAAGCCGCACGGAACTGGAGCCCACCGCCAACTTCCAGCTTCAGGTTGAGGCTGGGGAGCCAATAGTCATAGTTGATATCGAAGCTGTTCGCGACCGTTGCGCCGTTCAGGAAGGCGTTGATGCTGGTCAGCTGCGCAGGGGTCAACGCGCACAGCGTGTTCACCGACCCACCCGCACCGGTGAGCGCGTTGTTGATCGAGTCACGGCATGTGGCCGCGCTGGGAAGGTTGGTTGCCAGAGGAAATTCGGCAAAGCCCTGCGACTTGCGGTTGGTCGTCGTGTAGCGCACGCCGGCATTGCCGCTCAGCTTGAAGCCGTTGCTGAACTCGTTGCCGAAGCGCAGCATGACATAGGCGGCCTTGTTGATCTCCTGCTGCGGGTTGATTTCACCCGGCGTGAAGGGCGTTCCCGCGATCGCGTTGGGGCGATCCGCCAGCGAGCGCCAGCCGCCATTGATCTGACGTCCGCCGGCACCGGCCACGGTGGGTTCCCACTCGCGATTGATGCGGTTCGCATAGTCGATATAGGCAAGGTAACCCGACGGGGTCGTCGTGTTCGAATTGTAGAACAGACGGCACTGACCACCCAGCGGGTTGCTGACCGCGTTACCGAAGAAATTGTCGAAGCAGAACGGCTGAACGCCCTGCAGCGGCGCGCCGCCGGTCCCGCCGGTGACGTTGTCGACAGGATCGCTCGCCCAGACCGGGCCACCATTGCCCCACTGCTCGCTCAAGCGCCCCCAGTTATAGGTCGAGAAGCGCGCGGTCTGGTCACGGTCGGCATAACGGCCACCGACGCGGACCGATTCGAAGAAACTGCCTTCCGGGAAGGACAGTTCGGCATCGAGGCGGAAGGCGTCCGAATTGCCATCGCTCGCCTCGATATGGTCCATCGCCGAGCGGTAGAAGCTGTTATACGGATCCGAGAAGCTCTGATGCGTTCCCGTATAATAAGACGGGTAGTTGGCCGAGCTGCCCGGTGCACCGGTGCAGGGCAGGGTCGGACAGCTCTGCGGCGCGCGGAATTCGACCGTCGGCAGGTTGCCTCCGTTCAGCCGGATCGCGGCGTCCTGATAAGAGGACAACCACAGACCGTTGTCCATGATGTCGACGAACGACTCGACATGCTGATAGTCGAGGTTGACGCTGAGATTGTCGGCAACCTGATAGCGGAAGTTGAACGAGTAATCGTCCGTCACCGCACGCTCGTCATGGTCGCGGCGGATATTGTTCGATTGCAGGCCCAGCGCCGGGGTGCGGATGTTGCCAGCGGTGTTCTGGTCGGCGCGCCAGCCGGTCGGGCCGGTGATGACGCCGCTCTCGAACAGACCCGAGGAGTCGAACACGATCGACGTGCCGTCGCGGGCGCGCGAGTCGCCGTTCGACGTGACGTTGTCGGTTGCGATCTCAACCGTATGCTCGGTCCAGGCCTGACGCGCGTCCGAGCGCAGGAACTGGAAGGTCGCTTCGGCGCGACGGTCATTGCTGCGCCACTGGGCGGCCGCAGCATAGCCGAAGCGGCGACGCTCAAATTCCTGCGTGCCGAGCACGGCACCGCGCGGGAACAGCCCGCTACCGCGCTGGGTTGCCGTGCCGAACGGGACCACATCGGTGCGCGTGCCGTCCGAGTAGATCGGGCGAACGCGGAAGCTCGACACCTGGAAACGATCGGCGCGCGAGAAGAGCTGCGAATAGGACAGGCTGCCGAGCAGGCCGATCTCACCGATCCCGGTGTCCCAGGTGTTGCTGACCACCAACGCGGCGGTCGGCGACGCCTGCTTGACGAAGTCCGAATAGTTGAGCTCGAGCGAGCCCGCGAGCACGAACCCCTTCTTGTCGAACGGCAGGCGCGTGCGCAGGTTGACGACGCCGGCAATGCCGCCCTCGATCCGGTCGGCCGACGGGCTCTTGAACACGTCGACGCCGCCGAGCAGTTCCGACGGAACGTCGGCGAAGCTCAGTGCACGGCCGTTATTGGCGGTGAACGCCTCACGCCCGTTGAATTCGGAGCGGACATAGGTGAGGCCGCGCACGACCACGCCCGACCCTTCAACCGAGAAGTGATCGGGATCGACGCCCGCCGCGAAGCGGTTGATCGAAATGCCGGGGATACGCTGAAGCGTTTCGGTGACCGAGCGATCGGGCAGTGCGCCGATATCCTCGGCGGTCACCGAGTCGACGATCGTGTCCGACGTGCGCTTGCGCGTCTGAGCGCTTTGCAGCGATTCACGGAACCCCGTGACGACCACGGTATCCGGATCGGTGGCTTCCTCAGCAGCAGGCGTTTCCTGCGCCGATGCTGCGGTCGGAATGGCCAGCGCTGTCATCAGCGCGGCGGTGGAAACTCCGAGACCCCATGCAGCACGACCTTCAGCGCGCGCACGCTTCCGCCAATTCGACATCCATCCCCTCCTCGTTCGAGAGCCTTGGCGGCTCTTCTGCCCTGTTACGCTATCAAGGTAGCGCTAACATTTTCTCGTCTTAAGCGAACACGCGGCTTTCGGCAAGAGATGTTGTGCGCTACCACAAAGAAAATGACGCGGATGTTGCAGCGATGCTGCACGACAATCATTGGGGAGGCAATTCGGCGTGGCGGAACGAATCCGGTCGATCGTGATCGTGGGCGGCGGGACCGCCGGGTGGATGACGGCAGCGGCGATGGCCCGCATTCTCGGTCCCGATTATGCCTCCATCACACTAGTCGAGTCGGACGCGATCGGCACGGTCGGGGTCGGCGAAGCGACCATCCCCCAGATCGGCACGTTCAACCGCTTGCTCGGCATCGACGAGAATGATTTTGTGCGTCGGACCAAGGGCAGTTTCAAGCTGGGCATCGAGTTCGTCGATTGGGGCGGGCTGGGTCGGCGCTATTTCCACCCGTTCGGCAAATATGGGATCGATATGGAGGGCGTGTCCTTCCATGCCTATTGGCAACGAATGGCGCAGGAGCCGCAGTTCGCCGATGTCGACGCGTTCTCGCTGATGGCCAGCGCGGCGCGCGCCAAGCGCTTCATGCCGCCGATCGACGCAGGCAATTCGCCGCTGTCGGGCATCGCCTATGCCTATCATTTCGATGCCGGGCTCTATGCGCTGTATCTGCGCGAGCTAGCCGAAAAGATGGGCGTCAGGCGGATCGAGGGCCGCATCGTCGATGTCGAACGCGACGGGACAAGCGGCCACATCGCCGCCGTCGCGCTCGAATCCGGCGAGCGCGTTGCAGGTGAGCTGTTCGTCGATTGCTCGGGCTTTGGCGGGCTGTTGATCGGCAAGACGCTGGGCGTTCCCTATGTCGACTGGTCGGCGCAGCTGCCATGCAACCGCGCGGTCGCCGTGCCGTGCGCTTCGGTCCCGGGCGGGCTGACGCCGTTCACCCGCTCGACCGCGCGCAAGGCCGGCTGGCAATGGCGCATCCCGCTGCAGCATCGCACCGGCAACGGCATGGTCTATTGCAGCGACTATATGAGCGACGACGAGGCGGCGACGACGTTGCTCGCCAACCTCGACGGCGAAGCGCTGGCCGATCCACGCTTCATCCGCTTCACCACCGGGCATCGGGCGCGCTTCTGGGACGGGAATTGCGTGTCGATCGGACTGTCGGCGGGGTTCATGGAGCCGCTTGAGTCGACCAGCATCTGGATGATCCAGACCGGCATCGCGCGGCTGCTGTCGAACTTCCCGGATTCGACCTTCGCCGAGGCCGAGCGCGCGCGCTACAACCGGCTGATGATCGAGGAGAGCGAGCTGATCCGCGACTTCCTGATCCTGCATTATTGCGTCACCGACCGTACCGATTCGCCCTTCTGGGACTATTGCCGCAACATGCCGATCCCGGAGCGGCTGGCGGAGAAGATCCGCGTGTTCGAAAGTTCCGGCCGCTGTTTCCGCGAGCATGAGGAGCTGTTCAACGACACAAGCTGGTTCGCGGTCATGGTGGGTCAGGGGATGCGCTGGGGTCGCCACGATCCAGTCGCGGAACTGCTGTCGCTGGCCGAGACGCGCGACCGGCTGGCGCATATCGCCGGCGCCGTCGCCAAGTCGGTCGACTATATGCCCGACCATGCCGAGTATATTCGCCAGAACTGCGCGGCGTAGAGCTGGCTCGGCTTCGCTGAGCGCGGCACCAGCCCGCTCCCCCACCCGGCCACCCATCGAAGATACTTTGCAGTGGGTGGCCGGGTGGGGGAGCGGGCTGGTGCCGCTCGACTCAGCAAAAAAGAAGGGGCGGGAGTTGCCTCCCGCCCCTGCCCCCTTTTGATGGTCGGCGCGATCAGCCTTCCATGTCCTCCAGCTCGCGGCCCTTGGTTTCCTTGACGAAGCGCTGGACCAGGAAGAAGCTGATCACCGCGCACACCGCGTAGAAAGTATAGGCCCCCGCCAGGCTCCACGTCGCCATCGCGGGAAAGGTCTGGGCGATGAGGTAATTGGCGAACCACTGGAAGAAGCCCGCCACCGCCAGCGCCGATCCGCGGATCTGGTTGGGGAACATCTCGCCCAGCATCACCCACATCACCGGGCCCCAGCTGACGTTGAAGAAGATCACGTAGAGATTGGCCGCGACCACCGCGATCATCCCGAGCTCCGCCGACAGCGCCAGCTTGCCGCTGGCGTCGAGCGAACCCTGGCTGAACGCATAGACCATCACGAACAATGTCACCGCCATGCCGGCCGAGCCGATCAGCAGCAGCGGCTTACGCCCGATCTTGTCGATCACCGCGATGGTGATGAAACACGCCGCGATCGACACACCGCCGGAGACGATGTTGATCATCAGCGAATCCTGCTCGGTGAAGCCAGCCAGCTGCCACAGCGTCGCGCCGTAATAAAAGATCACGTTGATGCCGACGAGCTGCTGGAACACCGCCAGCATGATGCCGACCCACACGATGCTGCGGATACCGAGGAACCCGCCCTTCCCCTTCGACAGGATGTCGCTGAGGCGCGGATTGTGGTCGGTCGAGAAGCTCGCCTTGATCTCACCCAGCTTGGCGGTGCCGGCTTCGGTACCGAACAGGCTGGTGAGCACGGTCAGCGCCTCGGCATCGCGGCCCTTGGCGACGAGATAGCGCGGGCTTTCGGGGATGAAGAACAGGGCGATCAGGAACACTGCGGCGGGCAGCGCCTGCATCAGATACATCCAGCGCCACGCTTCGATATCTGCCCAGAACAGGGCAAGCGACGAGCCTGCGGCCTGGGCGAGATAATAGTTCACCAAAAACGCAGCGGTGAGGCCGGTGATGATCATCACCTGCTGCACCGTCGTCATACGCCCGCGAATATTGGCCGGCGCGACTTCGGAAATATAGGCGGGCGACAGCACCGATGCTGCACCGACCGCCATGCCGCCGACGATGCGCGCGATCACGAAGATCGTCTGGTCATGCGCAAAACCCTGCACCAGCGCACCGATCAGAAACAGGATCGCGGCCAGGCGCATCACGTTGCGGCGGCCCATCTTGTCCGCCAGCGTGCCGGCGAAGAAGGCGCCGATGAAGCAACCGATCAACAGCGAGCCGACAGTGAAACCCAACGTCGTGTCGTTGAGCGTGAATGCCGATTTCAGCCCGTCCTGCGTACCGTTTACGGCACCGCTGTCATAGCCGAACAGCAAACCGCCGATCGTCGCCACTGCAACGATGGCGAAGACCAGGCCGGTATTGGCTTGTCCCCCCGATGTCTGGGTCACCCGACTCTCCTCTCCCCTGGCGCGGTCCATCCGCACTCATGTTAGCGCTACCTAAGCGGGAAACCGCATGGGGCGCAAGAGCGGACATGCTGCGCGGAATCGGTGCGCGGTTCAACCGTGCCAGTCGAACCATTCGCCATAGGGATGACAGGTGGCGAGCACCCGCCGCGTTCCGTGGGGCCAGCAGGTCAGTGCCAGCTCGACGCGTTCGCGTCCGGGTGTCCATTCAAGGCTGAGCCAGGCCAGCGGTCGCGCTTCGGTCGCGCGGGCACCCGCAGCATGGATCGCGTCGATCACCGACGCACGCGCAGTCGGCGCCAGATATTGCAGCACCATCGAATGAAACACGACGCGGCACACGCCGTCGGCCTGGGGCTCGGCAAGCTGGTCGGGTAGCCACTGGGTCGCATCGGCGCGCGTCAACGCTGGCGGATGCGCGCGCGCCAGTCGCAGCGCAGCCTTGAGCCGTTCGATGCGGCGCGGCTGGTCTGCCCATACGAAGGACAAGAGCCGCTCGCGCGCGCGCCGGTCATTGGCACAAAGCGGGTTGAGATCGACGCCGCGCGCCTGCACGACATCGATCGGTGCGACCACCGGTGTCATGCCGCGCCATTGCGGCGCGATCCGCACCGGGGAGTCGGGATCGCCCGCAACGACATCGCCCAGCTCGTACCGATAGCGCGCCAGGTTCAGATTGAGGCCGCAGCTCGACCCGATTTCCAGCAGCTCGACCGGCATGTCGATCTGCACGCGCAATGCCATCAGCGCCGCAGCGAAGCCGGCGGCGCGCGCCACTTCATTGGTCTGGGTCGGCGCATGCATCCAGCGGACGATGAACCGGTCGTGTGTGGTGAGCGCGGCACCGATCGCGCGGTCGAACGCATCATGTTCACGCTGGTAGAGCGCGCTCAGGTCCGCGACATCGCCGCGCCGGGCGAGCGCGTGCAACGCCGCGTTGAAGCGCATTGCCAGCGCCGCCGCCGACGGATCGTCGGGCCAGCCTTCGATCAAGGCTGCGGTCTGCGGCGCGCGGTGCAGCTGGCGATCGCCCGCTTCCAGCACTGCCGCCACAAATTCGGAGCCAAGGGCACGGATGACCCGTGACTGGCGGCGCAGCTCCCGTTGCGAGCTGACGCGCGTCATCATGTTCATGCGAAGTCCCCCGCCCGCGCGAACGCGGCCTTACGCTGCACTGAAACCGGGCGGCCGCCCCCTTGGGTCACGCCGCCGTCCACATATCCGCCGACATCGACCGGGCGACCCGATGCTGCATCGTATGGACCGGGCTGTGCCCGCCTTCGACGGTGAACTGCGCCGCTTGGCTGGCAAGATGCGTCACTTCGTCCACCAGGTCGCGCGCGGCGGTCGAGCTTTGCTCGACCATCGTGCTCGTCTGGCGAGTGGACTGATCCATCGTGCCGATCGCTGCGCTGACTTCGGTAATCGCGAACGACTGGGCGTGGTTGTCCTGCGCGATCTTATCGAGCAGCGAGTGAACCTCGCTGACATCGGTCGAGATATCGACCAGCGCGCTATCCACCTTCTGCACCATCTCGACCGCGGAGACGATATCGGTCTGGGTCGCGGTTAGCTGATCGCGTGCACGGCCCGCCTCTTCCTCAGCACGCATGGCCAGTGCGGAAACGAGGTCGGCAACGACGGCAAAGCCGCGTCCCGCTTCGCCGGCGCGCCCGGCTTCGACGGCGGCGTTCATGGCGAGAACGCGGGTCTGGAACGCGATCTTGTCGAGCCCCTCGATCACGCTGTCGATGCCCTTGGCGCTGTCGGCGACGCGGCCCATGGCTGCAACCGCACCTTCGGCGACCGCGCGACCATTGGCGACGGTGCCGATTGCCCCGTTGGCGCGCTCGACCGTCTGACCGGCGGCGGCGGCGGTGGTCTTGAGCCGCTGGTCCATCTGGACGATCGCGGCGGAGGTTTCCTCGAGGCTGGCGGCATTCGCCTCGGTCCGGCGGGCGAGATCTTCCGATGCTTCGGCGATCCGGCCCGACCCGGAATGGATCGATGCGGTCGCCTCCATCACCGATGCGATCAGGCCGCGCAGGCTGGTCACCGCAGCATTGAAATTGGACTTCACCGCAGCATAATCGGCGGGGAAGTCGGCGTCGATCTGGGCGGTGAGATTGCCGCCGGCGAGTTCGGACAGCTGGGACGAGACGATCTCGACCACCATCTTCTGCTCGGCTTCGGCCTTGGCGGCCGCAGCGTCGGTCGCCTGCTTGGCGATAGCAGCGTCGCGGAAGACGAGCACGGCACGCGCCATGTCGCCGAGTTCGTCGCGACGATCGGCGCCATCGACATCGACATCGTTGCGGCCCGAGGCGAGCGTGCTCATCGTCCCGGTGAGCGCCGAGATCGGCGTGGCAATGGCGCGGCTGAGCAGCCAGGCAAGGCCAATGGCGAGGGCGATCAGCGCGATGCCGCCGACGATCAACACCGTCGTCGCGGTATCCATCGCCGCTTCCTGCGTCGCCGTGCCCTTTTCAATCGCCGCCATTTCGGCATCGCGGACGTCGCGCAGCGGCAGCACGGCGGCGCTGACCAGCACCGCCTTGCCCGCCGCCTGCACTTCGGCCTGCGCCCCGGCAAGGTCGCCACCATCGACGCGCTTGATCAGCCGGTCGCCCCATTTGGCGCGCCAGTCGAGCGTTTCCTTGCGCGAGGTTTTCACCGCTTCGATCAGCTTGGGATCGGTCAGTTCCGCCTCAAGCTCCGCCGACGCCTCGTCATAATCGACCCGCCCTTCCTCATAAGATTTGAGGTAGGTCTTGTCGGCGGTAACGAGGTAGCCGCGCATCTGGCTGTTCTGCCGCAGCAATGCGGTTTCAAGCGCGAGCGCCTTGGCATAGCGGCTCTGCGCCGCCGTGTTGGCGTCGGTGACCGAGCGGATCATCGAGATGTTCGAGAAGAACACCGCCATCATCACTGCCGCCGATGCGCAGATGAGCAGGAAGGAGAGGCCCAGCTTTCGTGGGATTTTCAGGGATTTCAGCATATTCATGATCATCCGAACTCCGCGGAACCCAGTTTTGGGGTCGGCGCGCGCCAGGCGCACCGACCCCAAGTTTTTAGAAGTCGAAGCGCAACGAGGTGGACACGGTGCGACCGTTGATCGCACGACCCCAGCCGATGCCGTTCGCCGGAACGGCATTCTGGGCGATGTCGTAGAAGCCGATCGTGTCGAACAGGTTGTTCACGTTCAGCATCAGCTGCACCCGATCGATCGGACGGTACTGAAGGAACGCGTTGACCACGGTGAAGCCCGGCATCTTCAGCCCGTTGGTATCCTGGGCATAGCTGCTGGTGGTGCCCACGACGTTGAACCCAACCGTCGCCAGCTTGGAGTCATATTGCGGGGTCAGCTGGAAGATGAAGTCAGGCTGGTGACGCGGCGTATTGCCGTTGATCGTCGGAACGCGGCTGTCCGAGCGGATTTCCGCGCTGGTGTAGGTCAGGCCGCCGGTGACGCTGAACGGACCGGTGCGATAGCTTGCCTCGACCTCGGCGCCATAGGCCCGATACTCGCGCAGGATTTCGAGGCCGGTGCCGCCCTGAATGTTGCGGTCAGTCGTGTCGGCGAGGAAGCCGGTGATGTTGAGCGTGGCATTCGATGCGCGATATTTGAAGCCGCCCTCCAGCTGGGTGACGGTATCATAGGCTGCACCCGGCTCGACCAGGCTGCCATCAACCGAACTGACCGACGGGGTGAACAGGATCTTGTCGGCACCGGCGCGGGCACCCTTGCTGTAGCGGGCAAAGACCGCGAGCGGCTCGGAAATGCGCCAGTTGATGCCAGTCGAATAGCTCACATAATCATAGTCGTAATTGACCGGGGCCGGGCGCGACAGCGGCAGTGAGCCGGTGCGCGCTTCTGCGGCCGAAATCACGCCATCATTGTTGAAGTCGAACGGGCTGGTACCGACACGGCCACCGCCCAGATCGCTGCCGAACAGGCGTCCGCGCACCTTGCCGATGTCGTAGCGCACGCTGCCGCCGATCGCGACCGGACCGATATGGAAGTTGAGCGAGCCATAAGGCGCGGTGACGTTGTAATCGACGTCAAACGCGCGACGATATTGTCCCGGGATCCCGCCGACGTTGAGGTCGAACGCAACATAGCCGTCCTGGGTGAGTGGCGTGCCCGCCGCGTTGGCCGCGTTGAGCAGCGACGCCCGGCCGCCGCCCAATACCTCCTGGAGGGTGTTGGTGTAGAGCCACGTCGTGTCGATCGTCTGCAGCGACTTGTACACGCCTGCGGTGGTGGTCAGCTTGCCGCCGCCGACATTCCACACGCGGGTAGCGCGCAGATCATTGCTGACGTTGTCGAGCGCGTTGGCGTTGACCCGGATCAGCAGCATGTTGCCGACGATGCCGTTGCCATTAAGGGCTGCCGGGTTCGAGATGACCCGGCCTGCGTTGGGGCCATTGGCATAGCTGAGCGTGCCGCCAGCGCCACCTGCGGAAGCGGGAAGCGCAGCGCCGGAGAAGAGCGAGAAGATCTGATTGCGCAGCGTGCTGCCCGAGATCGCCGAGTAGCGGAACCGCTCGGTAATCGTCCAGCCGCCCAGGTCGAACTGCGATTCCAGGCCGATCGACTTGACCTTGGCGTGCATGCCCTCGCTGGTGCTGTAGGCAGTCGGGTTGTTATTGCCGTCACGCGTCACCAGGCTGGTGATGTTGCTCGACAGCATCGAATCGCGCCGCACGTCGAAATTGGCGACAGACGAATATTCGGGGTTGTCGTTGGTGCCGCCGATCTTGACCGGGACGGTCACATATTGCGGCGAGCGATCGTCCAGCCACTTGCCGTGCAGGCGCACATAGCCGCCGTCGAAGTCCTTGGTGATGTTGAACTTGAGCTGGCCGCCCTTGTAGGCCGTGAACCCCACGTCGCGCGGGCCTTCACCGACGCGATAGAAACCGCCGATATGCATGCGCAGCGTGTCGCTGAGCTTCATGCCATAGTCGAAGTCGAGGCGGTTGGAATCATAGCCGATGCCGGTGGTGAACGCGATTGCGCCGCCGGTCGTCTCGCCGGTCTTGGAGATCAGGTTGATGACGCCGCCGGGCGAATTGGACGCGAAGGTCGATGCCGAACCGCCACGAATGGCTTCGATCTGGCCGACGTTGAAATCGTAGCGGATGAAGATGTCCGACGCGACGTTGAAGATGTCGCTGAATTCGAGGACGGGCAGGCCGTCTTCCTCGATCTGCATGTACTTCGACCCACCCGATGCGAGCGGAAGGCCGCGGATCGTATAGTTGGAATTGCCGTCGCCGGTGGCGCTTTCGGTGCGGATGCCGGGGATGTTGCGCAGCACTTCGGCCAGGCTGCGCGCGCCGAGCTTCTCGATTTCGGCAGCCTTCAGCGCGCTGGTCGAGGTCGCGCTGTCCAGCGGGTCGCGGCCCTTGGCGACGCCGGTCGTGAAGACCTCGCGCTCGACCTTCTGATCGGCATCGGCTTCGCCGGATTCGGTTTTCGTCGGCGTGCTGTCGACCGTGATGGTCTTTGCAGCGGCGGGCACACTGAAGGCGATCGGTGCCACTGCCAGAAGGAAGAGATGCTTTTTCATGTATGCCCCACCCTGGTTACTTGTCGGGAATGATTTGGACTTGTTGCGTGTTGCGCCGTCCGCACAAAAGGCGCGGGGGCTTTGGATCAATTATAGGAGAGAACTTTTCCTGCAGGTCGCAGCGACGCCCGGTTTTTCGCCCGTTTTCCGCTGTACGAACCGCATGGAGGTCGGTCGCCACGGCGCATTCCCGGCGGCTGGTGCCGGAGGCATTGCGCCCCCGGCACCCGGCCGTCAGAAGTCGAAGCGAAGCGAGGCCGAGATGGTGCGACCGTTCAGGACGTGCGCGCGGGTCACGCCGCCGGCCGGGATCACGGGGTCGTCGATCGCGGTGATCGCAAGCACGTCGAACAGGTTCGCCGCGTTGAGCGCCAGCGTCACGTTGTCCATCGGGCGGAACTGGACGAACGCGTTCGTCGTCATATAGCCCGGGACCTTCAGCGTATTCGCCGCAGTGGCGTAGCTGCCGGTCGTGCCGACAAACGCTGCGCCGACGCTGAACAGATCGGTCGTGACCTGCGGCATGACCTGGTAGATCAGCTTGGCCTGATGCTGCGGCGTGTTGCCGTTGATCGCGGGGTTGAGCAGATCCTTGCTGATCTCCGCATCGGTATAGGTCGCGCCAGCGGTAACGCTGAAGATTCCCAGGCGATAGCTGCCCTCGAACTCGACGCCGACCGCCTTGTAATCGCGGACCAGCGGCTGGCCGTTGGTCGAGTCAAGGTTGGTATCCTCGGCCTTTGCCCAGAAACCGGTCAGGTTCAGCGTCAGATTGTCGGTGCGATACTTCACGCCCGCTTCGGCCTGATGCACCACATCGACGCCGGCATCCTTGTCGAGCAGGCTGCCATCGGTCGTGCTGATGAATGGGCTGAACTGGATGCGATCGGCATTGGCGCGGCCGCCGCGGCTGTAGCGCGCGAACACCGCGAGCGGCTCGGCGATGCGCCACAATGCGCTCAGCGAGTAGCTGAGATAGCCGATGTCATAGTCGAGCGGCGCGGGACGGTCCGGGGTGATCGCAACCTGCATTTCGGGGACCGAAATCACACCGTCGCCATTGATGTCGCGCGGCGCGATGCCAACCCGGCCACCGCCCAGCTCCGAACCGTAGAGCGAACCGCGTGCCTTGCTGAAGTCATAGCGGACGCTGGCACCCAACGAGACACCGCCGATCTTGAGGTTGAGCGCGGCAAACGGAGCGTTGGTCGCATAGTTGAGACGATAGCCGCGACGGAAGGTGCCTGCGGTCGGCGAGCCGTAGCGCAGCGTGCCGTCCTGGGTCACGAAGACGCCGGTGGACGTGACGACGTTGAGGAGCGACGCATTGCCGTCAGATGCAATGCTGTTGATCACGGTCGACCAGTTCCAGTCGGAATTGATCGTCTGCTGCGAGCTGTAGAAACCGACCGTGGTGGTCAGGTCATGGCCGCCGACCTTCCACACCTTGCTGGCGCGGATATCGTTGGTGACGTTCTTCAGGCTTTCGAGATCGGAGTTGGCGAGCATCATCAGCGCCGCGACGCCGTTGCCGTTCAGCGCGGTCGGATTGGTGATGGTCTGGCCGGCATTGGGGCCGCTCGCATAGCGCAGCGTGCCACCGGGCGCACCGAACGCTGCCGGCAGCAGCGCCGCAGGCAGGAACTGGGTGTAATAGATGCCCATGAAATGGTTCGACATGTTCGAGTAGCGGAAGCGCTCGGTCACGTCCCATCCGGCGAGTTCGAACTTGCTTTCCACGCCCACCGACGTTGCGACCGGGTTCTGACCCGCCGTCACATCGCTGCGCACCGGCACGTTGTTGCCGTCCAGCGTCAGCTGGCTTTGATAGTTGCGCGAAAACAGCGAATCGTGGCGCGCATCGTAATTGCCGATGTTCGCATAGACCGGTTCCATATTGGTCCCGCTCACGCCCAGCGCGGTGATGTCATAGGCCGGGGTCACATCGTCCAGATACTTGCCGTAGAAGCGGATATAGCCGCCTTCGAATTCCTTGGTGATGTTGACCTTGATCTGGCCGCCACGGGTCGAGTTGAAGCCGGTCGCGCGCGGGCCTTCGCCGTCGCGGTAGAAGCCGCCGACATGGAAGCGCAGCGTCGGGGTGATCTTGCCGCCATAGTCGAAATCGATGCGGCGCATGCCATAATCAAGACCGGTCGAGAGCTCGACCGAGCCGCCCTCGACATCGCCGGTCTTCGAGATGAAGTTGACAATGCCGCCCGGCGAGTTCGACGCGAAGGTCGATGCCGAGCCGCCGCGGATCGTTTCCACCGCAGCAAGATTGAGGTCGGCGCGCAGGAAGGTATCGGCGGTCGCAAAGGCGATGTCGCCGAATTCGAGGACGGGCAGACCGTCTTCCTGGAGCTGGAGGAACTTGGCGCCGGTCGAGGCAATCGGCAGGCCGCGGATGGTGATGTTCGCGCCGCCTTCACCGGTCGATGCTTCCGAACGGATGCCCGGAATCACGCGCAGGATTTCGGCGATCGAGCGTGCGCTGATCTTCTCGACGTCATCGGCGCGCAGGCCGCTGGTCGAGGTCGCGCTGTCGAGCCGGTCACGGCCCTTCGCAACGCCGGTCGAGAACACTTCCTTGCGCGCTTCCGGCGCAGTCTGTTCGGCAACCGGTTCGGTGCTTTCGGTATCCCGCGCATGCGCCGGCGCAATCAGCGCGACCGGTGCAGCGGCAAGGAGGAGAAGATATTTCGTCATGTGTGCGTGCCCACCCTTGAATATGGGTGCCCGCGCGTTCTGCCCGGGCTTTACCCATTTTCGCGCCCTCTCGTTGGAATACCGTCGAGCGTCGCAGGTATGATAGAAGGCGGCAGACGGGTCGGGCGGCGGAGGACAAGAATCTTTGGCGGCGCACAGGCTCTGCGCGCAGGAACAAGATGGTGAACAAGCCGAAATAACGGGCCGCACGACTGGCCCGCCGCGAGTCCGCGACAGTTATTGCTCTGGCTATTCTTCGGAAGGCCCGAACATCCTAACAAATACTTGCGCGGAGCCAGTGTGATCGTGCGGTCGCACGCCTCCACATCCCGCGCGGGACGCGGGGTGTGAACGGGTCGGGGACGGATCAGGCGGTCGCGCCGACCTCGGCTTCGTTCCAGCGCAGCGCGCGTAGCACCGTGTCGACGATGTGCGGCGCGTTGAGCCCCGCCTCGTCATATTGCAGCTCGGGCTTGTCCTGATCCTGGAAGCGGTCGGGCAGGCGCATCGTGCGCAGCTTCAGCCCCGCGTCGATCAGCCCCTCGTCGCTCGCCATGGTCAGCACATGCGCGCCGAGTCCGCCGACCGCATTCTCCTCGATCGTCACCGCCACCTCATGCGTGGTCAGCAGGCGCCGGATCATTGCCTCGTCCAGCGGCTTGGCAAAGCGCAGGTCGGCGACCGTGGTCGACAGCCCCTTCGCCTCAAGCGCGTCGGCGGCCTTGAGCGCTTCGGCAAGGCGGGTGCCGAGCGAGAGGATCGCGACTTTCTTGCCCTCCCGCACGATCCGGCCCTTGCCGATCTCCAGCACCTGCGGCTCGGCGGGCATTTCGACGCCGACGCCATTGCCGCGCGGATAGCGCACCGCGATCGGCCCGGCGTCATATTCCGCCGCCGTCCGGGTCATATGCACCAGCTCCGCCTCGTCGGCGGCGGCCATCACCACGAAATTGGGCAATGAGGCGAGATAGGTGACGTCGAAGCTGCCGGCATGGGTGCAGCCATCGGCACCGACCAGACCCGCGCGGTCGATCGCGAAGCGCACGGGGAGATTCTGGATCGCCACGTCATGGACGACCTGATCGTAGGCGCGCTGCAGGAAGGTCGAATAGATCGCGCAGAAGGGCCGCATGCCCTGTGCGGCGAGGCCGGCGGCGAAGGTCACCGCATGCTGCTCCGCAATACCGACGTCGAAGCTGCGCTCCGGATGCGCCTTGGCGAACTTGTCGACGCCAGTGCCGCCGGGCATCGCCGCGGTGATCGCGCAGATGCGCGGATCGGTCTCGGCCAGCTTGGCGAGGGTTTCGCCGAACACATTCTGATATGCCGGAGGTCCGGGAGGCGCCTTTGCCTGGGCGCCGGTGATGACGTCGAACTTCTGGACGCCATGATATTTGTCCGCCGCCGCCTCGGCCGGGCCGTAGCCCTTACCCTTTTGCGTGACGACATGGAGCAGCACCGGGCCTTCGTTGGCGTCGCGGATATTCTCAAGCACCGGGATCAGATGGTCGAGATTATGGCCGTCGATCGGGCCGACATAATAAAAGCCCAGTTCTTCGAATAAGGTGCCGCCGGTCGCCATGCCGCGGGCATATTCCTCGGCCTTTGACGCAGCGCTGGTCAGACGGCGCGAAATCTTGCCGGTGATCTTCTTGGCGAGGTTGCGCAGGCCGAGATATTCGGAGCTGGAGACGACGCGGGCGAGATAGGCCGACAGCCCGCCGACCGGCGGCGCGATCGACATGTCATTGTCGTTGAGGATGACGATCAGGCGATTGCCGGCCTGTTCGGCGTTGTTCATCGCCTCATAGGCCATGCCCGCGCTCATCGCGCCGTCGCCGATCACCGCGATGCCCTTGCCCGGCGTTCCAGCCAGCTTGTTCGCCATCGCAAAGCCGAGCGCGGCGGAGATCGAGGTCGAGCTATGCGCCGCGCCGAACGGGTCATATTCGCTCTCGGCACGCTTGGTGAAGCCCGACAGGCCCCCGCCCATGCGCAGCGTGCGGATGCGGTCGCGACGCCCGGTCAGGATCTTGTGCGGGTAGCATTGATGCCCGACGTCCCACACCAGCCGGTCGTCGGGTGTGTTGAATACGTAGTGAATCGCGACCGTCAGTTCGACTACGCCGAGCCCGGAGCCGAGATGGCCACCGGTGGTGCCGACCGCGCTGATCGTTTCGGCGCGCAGCTCGTCGGCAAGCTGGCGCAATTGCGACGGCTTAAGCTTGCGCAGGTCGTGGGGCGTGTCGACCGTGTCGAGCAGCGGCGTCGTGGGAAGTTCAGACATTCGACCGCATTTACTCCAGCGCGTTGAACCTGTCCAACGCCTGACACCGCTGGCCATCAAAGGTCATGAGCAAAAGCTGAGCGATGGGTGAAAAACGCGGGTGACGCAGCGTCAATTGCAGCCGAGTGTCTCGACCGCCGCCACCGCTGCGTCAAAACGTGCGTCCCAGTCGCCACGAATCGCGATCCAGCGCACCCCGGCCTCATCGAGCACGTCGCGGCACAGGCGTGCGAACCGCCCCCGACTCGCGTCGGTGCCATAAATGCGCGTGCCGTCGTCGATCCACGCAACATCGGGTTCGAGCAGCAGGTAGAGATCGGCGCGCGGGTGCTGCATCAGCGCAGCGGGTGCGTCGCCCAGCATCATCCGCGCCCACGCCGCAGTCATCAGCGCATCGGTATCGGCGAACAAATAGCGCGTCGCCCAGCGCTTCCACGCCGCAATCGTCGCGCTCTGCGCCGCGCCGATCAGCGTCAGGTCGGCGGCGCTCATGTCGATGCCATGCACCTCGGCCTGTGCGCGACCATATTCGGGCACCCAGACGCTGCCGAAATGCCGCGCGAGCCGCTCGGCCAGTACCGACTTGCCGGTGCTTTCGACCCCGTGCAGCACGACGGTGCGCGTGTAATGCGCGCGCACCGGGCCGGGCAGGAAAGCGGCATGCGCCCAGGGATCGACGCGCACCGCGCTGCCCGACAGGCCACCGATGCCGTCGGGGTCGGCGGCCATGATCCGCCCACCCAGTGGCACGAACAATCCGCCGACCTCTTCGGCGAGGCGCTTGCCATAGTCCTCGCCAGCGAAGAGCAGGTCGATCGGTTCAGGATGTGCCGCGCGGACGATCTCGCGCCAGATCGGCCAGAAATCGGGACTGTCCTCCGGCGCCTGCGGCACTGGCGCGCCGTGGCCGATCACGTCGCAATCGGGCAGCAGCTCGCGCATCCATGCCAGCCGCGCTTCGCCGGGAATCGGATCGTCGGGCAGCCAGCAGACCAGCACGGTCAGCCGGTCACACATCGCCCGCGCCGCGCGTGCCAGCGTCAAATGCCCGGCATGCGGCGGCAGGAACTTACCGAGCAGGAAGCCGCGCGTCACCGCGCTGCCCCAAGCTTTGCCCGCCAGGCGAACAGTCCCCATACCGCCATGCCAAGGAAGATCGCGTAGAGGATCGCCGTCGCATGCAGACCCCGGCTCCAGAACAGGCCGACCGCAAGAATGTCGACCGCGATCCACAGCATCCAGCTTTCGACGCGGCGCTGCGATTGCAGGATCTGTGCAGCGACGCTCATCCCCGCCACCGCCGCATCGGCATAGGGCGCGGCGGCATCGGTGTAGCGCGCCATCGCAGCGCCCCAGGCGATGCTCGCCAGCGCTGTGCCGACGATCCAGCCGACGCGCGCGGGATAGGCCAGCTGGCCCACTGCGATGCCATCATCCACCCGGTCGCTGCGACTCCAATTCCACCAACCATAAAGCTGGATAACGAGGAAGAAGATCTGGAGCAGCGCGTCGCTGTACAGCTTCGCGTCGGCGAACACGAAGAAGTAGAGCGCGACCATTGCGATGCCGAACGGGTAATTCCACAGGCTGCGCCGCGCCACCAGCGCGACATTGATCAGCCCCAGCGCCGCCGCGGCAAGCTCGACCGGGTTCAATTGTGCGGCTTCAGTCGCAGTCGGCGCACTTGCCGCGCACCTCGATCACCGGGCGCACGGGCGAAAATCCGGCGCCCTTGGCCGCCGAACGGACGGTGCGGGTGATCGAATCATCGTCGAGATGCGTGGTGTTGCCGCACGAATCGCAGACGAGAAAGATGCAGTCGTGCAGGCAATCGGGATGCGCATTGGCGACATAGGCGTTCGCGCTTTCGACCCGCCGCGCGAGGTTCGACGACACGAACAGGTCGAGGATGCGATAGACACTGTTCGCCGCGACCCGCCGCCCTTCCCGCTTCGAGACCGCCTCGGCGATGTCATAGGCGGAGGCAGGCTTGTCGAACCCGGCCAGCACCTCGAAAATCGATGCGCGCATCGTGGTCCATTGCTCGCCCGCCTTTTCCAGCGTGGCCTGGGCGGCGGCGGTCAGGTCTGACCCGTGATGTTCGTGATGATCGTGCGCGTGCATGCAGGAAATGTAGGCGCGCAGGCAGCGCCGGGCAAGCTTGCGCTCAGTAGGTCGCGCGGCGATTGAGGTCGTGGCCCAGCGCCAGGATCGCAACGCCGACCACCGTCCACAAGATTTCCGGCCCGCCATGCTCCAGCGTCAGCGCGCCGGCCATGATCCCAAGGCCGAACGCACCGACCGCCGCCGGCATCATATAGCCATGCTTCAGAATGCCCCGACCGAGCGCGACAATCCCGAACAGGATCGCGAGCACCAGCCCGACTTCATGGATCAGCGGATGCATCAGCGATCCGGCCGCCGAGGCCAGCGCGAGCAGCACCGTCGTCGCCAGGCAATGCGCCAGACACAGGCTCGACAGCCCGATCGCGACGCGATCAAAGCGCAGGTCGACCTGTTCCCAGAATCGGGGGGCGAATGCCGGATGCATGCGCGCGATATAGAGCGCGTCTGGCAAAGTTACAACATTACATGCGTGTCAGAGACTGGCATTTATGGTCAACGGCGCATAGATTGCGACCGTGTCTGAGTTCCGCCATCCCATCCGCCCGCGCGCCATCGCCAATTGGCTGACGGTTGTCGCCCTGCTCATCGTCCTGATCGTCGTCGTCGGGGGCATCACGCGCCTGACCGAATCGGGCCTGTCGATCACCGAATGGAAGGTCGTTTCGGGAATCCTGCCCCCGCTGAGCGATGCGGCATGGCTGTCGGAATTCGAGAAATACAAACAGATCCCCGAATATCAGCAGATCAATCAGGGGATGAGCCTGGCGGCGTTCAAGTTCATCTATTTCTGGGAATATATCCACCGCCTGCTGGCCCGCGTGATCGGCTTTGCCTTTGCCGCGCCGCTGCTGTGGTTCGCGTGGAAGCGCGCGATTCCCAAAGGCTATGGCCTGCGGCTGACCGGCCTGCTGGTCCTGGGCGGCTTGCAGGGGGTCATCGGCTGGTGGATGGTCAGCTCGGGCCTCGCCGATCGGACCGATGTCAGCCATTTCCGGCTGGCCGCTCACCTGTTGCTGGCGCTGTTCATCCTCGCCGCGCTGACCTGGACGATCCTCGATCTGCGCCAGCTGGCGCGCGACCCCAGTTACCGCCCGGCGAAGCTCAATGGCTTTGGCTTGGGCGTGGCGGTGATCCTGTTCATTCAGCTGCTCTATGGCGCGTTCACCGCCGGGCTGAATGCGGGGCTGGTCACCAATGAATGGCCGCTGATGAACGGGAAGTTCTTTCCGTCCGAAGTGCTCGGCGTGCGCTCCGTCCTCGACGCGGCGATCAACGATCCCGCGATGATCCACTGGATCCACCGTTGGTGGGCGTGGGTCGCGGTGGTGGCGCTGGTGCTGCTCGCCCGCCGCGCCCGTGCCGCGGGCAGCCGTTCGGCATCGGTCGCAATCCATAGCGCGTTCGGGGTGCAGATCCTGCTCGGCATCGCGACCGTGATGACCGGCGTCGACATCACGCTGGGCGTGCTGCACCAGTTTGTCGGTGCGCTGCTGGTGATCGCCACCGCCTGGGGCATCCATGTCACCGGGCGGCGCGTGCGCGGCTATCGCGGATGAGCGACATCGCGCTGGTCCATGCGACGTTCGCCGATGCGGCGGAGGCCGAGCGGATCGGGGAAGCGATGGTCGCGGCGCAGCTCGCCGCCTGCGTCAACCTGCTGGGGCCGTGCATGTCCATCTATCGCTGGCAGGGCGCGGTCGAGCGCGGTGACGAGTATCGCGCGCTGTTCAAGACCACGCCGGAACTGGCCCGCGAGCTCGCCGATGCCATCGCGGCCCAGCACAGCTACGAACTGCCGGTAATCGAAATCTGGCCGGCCGCGGCGGGCAATGCGGTGATCGACTGGGTGCGGACCGAGACGCGGTGATCGCCGCAATCCTGTTGATCGTGGCGCAGGCCGCGCCAGTCTTTGCGCCCCCGCTCGACCGATCCCTGACGATGACCACTGAGACGGTGCGTAGCGCAGGGCCGACGACGCGCCGATTCGTTGCGCGCCGGACGGTCCGGTTCAGCGCCGCACCGGACGGCTATCGCGTGGCAATCACGCTGGATGCAGCGGCGCCCGGCGAGGCGGACAGCGATCCGGCGGGTCTGCTGCACGCTGGCTTTGCCGGGCTGGCCGGGCGCACGGTGGTGTTACAGCTCGATCGCACCGGCGCGGTGACCGGCGTCGATGACCTGCCCGCAATCTGGCGTGCAATCATCGAGGGCATGGGCGCGATGGCACCCGTCGGCACCGATCCGGCGACGCAAGCGGACTCCGCACGCGTCCGCGCCATCGTCGCCGCACTCGCCGCCCAGCCCGAAGCTGGACAGCGCCGGATGATCGCCTCGCTCGTCACCCCGCTGATCGCACCCGAACTGGTCACCGAAGCCGCGACGCCCGCCCCGCCGCGCGCGGTCCGCGTGCCCGCCAGCTCGATCTATGGCCAGACTGAGCTGGACGGACTGCGCGCGGTGCGATCCCGCCCAGACGGCATCGAGGTATCGGTCAGCGCCACTGGCCCAATCGCAGTCACCACGTCCGACGGCACCGCCAGCGCGACGATCACGCTCGAAACCCTGCGCCGCATCGACCCCGCAACCGGTCTGGTGATCGAAAGTCGCGAGCAGGTCGAAACGCTCGGCCCAGATGGAAGTGTGCACTCGGAACGTCTCACCGTAACCCGGCTAGCACGATAGGGTATCCCGATACCCGTCAGCAATCCCGCCATTTGCTTGACTTTCGACTCCCATTTCGTCAATTGGCCGCTGTTCGCGCCGTCCTGCGCCACTTTGGCAAGGGGCGGCGTCATTCATTTAAACCCAAGAGGTCTGGCCCCATGAAGGCGCTCATGAAGACCACCAAGTCGGTAAAGCCGGCCGAGGTGGAGAAGAAGTGGCATATCGTCGATGCCGAGAATCTGGTCGTCGGTCGCGCTGCGGTCGTTATCGCCAACGTCCTGCGCGGCAAGCACAAGACGAGCTTCACCCCGCATGTCGATTGCGGTGACAATGTCATCGTGATCAATGCGGACAAGGTCCGTTTCACCGGCAAGAAGCTGGCGGACAAGGTGTACTACAAGCACACCGGCTATGCTGGCGGCATCAAGGAAATCACCGCGCAGAAGGTGCTCGAGGGTCGTTTCCCCGAGCGCGTTCTGGAAAAGGCGGTTGAGCGCATGATTCCGCGCGGCCCGCTGGGCCGTCAGCAGATGCGCAACCTGCGCATCTACAAGGGCGCCGAGCATCCGCATGAGGCGCAGAACCCGCAGGTCCTCGACATCGCCGGCATGAGCCGCAAGAACAAGGTGGGCGCATAATGTCCGACAATCGCCAGTCCCTTTCCGATCTGGGTGCGATCGCCGACGGCGCGCCTGTTGCCGAAACCACTGAAGCCGGCGTTGCGACCCCCGCGGTTTCGACGATGCCGCTGCGTCAGCAGGAAATCGACAAGCTCGGCCGCGCTTATGCGACCGGCCGTCGTAAGGACGCCGTTGCCCGCGTGTGGCTGAAGCCGGGTTCGGGCAAGATCACGATCAACGGTCGCGATCAGGAAATCTATTTCGCACGTCCGACGCTGCGTCTCGTCATCAACCAGCCGTTCGGCGTCGCCGAGCGTGACGGCCAGTATGACGTGATCTGCACCGTCAAGGGCGGCGGCCTGTCGGGCCAGGCCGGCGCGGTCAAGCATGGCATCGCCCAGGCGCTGACCAAGTATGAGCCGGTGCTGCGCGCGCCGGTCAAGGCGGCCGGGTTCCTGACCCGCGACCCGCGCGCCGTCGAGCGCAAGAAGTACGGCAAGGCGAAGGCCCGCCGCAGCTTCCAGTTCTCGAAGCGCTGATCGACCTTCGGGCGCGATCTTTGGAATGCGAAAGGGCGGTCCGCACGGGCCGCCCTTTTTCGTTTTGCCCAGGTGTTGCCCCGGTGCATCGTATATCCCGCAACGCACCGCGACCTGCGCGCGGGGCTTGACGCGCCCCAAAACTGCAATAGCCTCTGTCCTCATGACCGTGCGCGATACCGCCGCACACGATTTTGGGGGATATCATGAACTTTGCACGCATCACGCGCGCCTCGCTGCTGTTGTCGGCTGCGGGCTTCAGCCTGTGCACAATTGCGACGCCGGCTTTGGCGAATGACGAACCCGCCGGACGCGGACCGCTCGACCTTACCGAAAGCACGCTGACGCCGCATACCGGCGCACCGACCGGGTCGATCGAAACGCCGCACACCGATCCGGATGAGGTCGTGGTCACCCCGACCGGCAACGGCTTTGTCTCGCCCGACGATGTCGTCGAGACGCCCGACATCACGATCAATAACGGCTTCACCCCGGTCCAGGCCTACGACCCGACCAACATCACCGGCATCGGCCAGATCATCACCGACGCCGGCGGCGGCAGCGTCGGGCTGTGCACCGGCACGCTGATCAACCCGCGCACGATCATCTTCGCCGCGCACTGCGTGAACACCCGCGCGGCGACCGCCTATGGCGCGAATTCGGGCGGCACCGGGATCGGCGTGGGGTTCGAGACCAACACCCGCGCCAATGCGGCAGGCCAGACTGACGAGCTGGTGCGCTGGCTGCTTGGCGGCACCGGCGGCGCGGGCCGCTTCCAGAGCAATACCGTCCAGCATTTCTATAACATCAATCAGGTCTTCTATAACCCCGCATCGCAGGCGGCAGCGTCGTGCACCTCGCCGACGTCGTGCTTCCTCGAAGCGGACGTGGCGACCGCCGTTCTCGACACTCCGGCAGCCGGCGTGCCGACCTGGGCACTGCTGTTCTCGCCGCTCCCGACCCCCGGTTCGATCGATCCGGCCAACGGCACCGGCTATCATGTCAACCTCGCTGGCTATGGCAACGCCGGCACCGGCACCACCGGCGCTGCAAGCAGCGGCGGTTTCCGCCGCCGCGCGGCCGAAAACATGCTCGGCGCGCTGGTATCGATCAACACGCGCAATGAATTCCTGTTCGGCACCGCAGGGACGCCCTCGCGGCCGCAGCAGCTCTATTTCCTCGATTTCGACGATCCCGCACGCGGCACCGCGACCGCCAATCCGCGCGACTTTAACGGTTTCCGCGACAACGCCCTGACGCGTGAAGGTCTGACCGGTCCCGGCGATTCGGGTGGCCCGCTGATTCTCGACCGCGCCTTCTCGACCCCGGTCGTGATCGGCGTGCTGTCGGGCGGTTCGACCTTCTTCGGCGGTCAGCCCGGCGGCAGCTATGGCACGCAGAGCTTCTATCAGCCGCTGTTCCTCTATTGGGACTGGATCGTCGCCAACAATCCCTATCGCTACGTCACCGCAGTGGCCGGCAACCGCAACTGGGAAGACGGCGCGGCCTGGGTGACCGAACTCGACCCGGCCTATCGCATCATCACCGGGGGGCAGCTGGTCAACGGGCTGCCGACCAACCTAGGCGGCACCAACTCGGGCAACGGTCCTGAGTTCGGCGAGATGTGCTTCCAGGCGCCCAGCACCTCAGCCCCGCCCACGACCAACGAATGCTATGATCTCGCCACCGGCACCTTCCGCAACAACGTGCCGAACGTTTCCCCGAGTGCCAGCGACACCAGCACCCCTGCGGTCGCGAACCTTGGCAGCGAACCCGGGACGGCTGCAGACCCGAGCGTGCCGCAGGCGATCCCCGGCTATTCCGACACCGTCCGTCCCGCCCCGACACTGGCCAACGGCCTGCCCGGCGCGACCGGGTTCGTGCCGAACAATGTCGACGGCGTGCGCACCACTGGTGCGATCGGCCGCTATTATGACGTGACGCTGCGTAACACCGGCGTGATCACGCTCAACTCGGCCGTGACCGTCGATCGCTTCAGCATCATGGGCGCGACCTCGCAGCTGACGATCGCCAGCGGCGCGTCGCTCACCAGCCTGATGGAGATCCGCCAGAATACCGGCACGATCCTCAACAATGGCACGCTGACGTCGTCGGGCGACTATCTGCTGCTGTCGGGCCTGCTCACCGGGTCGGGCACGGTCAACGCGCCCTTCACCACCAGCGTTCTCGGCAGCTTTGCCCCGGGGACGATCGGCACCACCGGCACGCTGACCTTCAACGGCGGGCTCGTCATGTCGTCCGGGTCGGGCTATCTGGTCGATCTCGGCGCCACCGGAACGTCTGACCGGATTGTCGTGGCGGGTGCGGCCAATCAGGCCAATCTCGGCGGCAATCTCCAGATCAGCTACTCGGCGGCAACGCTCCGCGCCGGCAACAGCTACACGATCCTGACCGCAGCAGGCGGGGTCGTCGGCACGTTCAACACGCCGGCGTCGATCAGCGCGATCCTGCGCCCGACGCTGACCTATTCGACCAATTCGGTGGTGCTGAACATCGCCGCTGGCACCTACACCAGCGTGGTTCCGGCGTCGAACGTCATCGGATCGACCTGGGCGCGCCTGCTCGATCAGAACCGCACCCTGCAGGCGAAGTTCGACGGCCTCTATGGCCCGCTCGATCTGCAGAACGCGGCGACGATCATCAGCACGCTCGGCAGCTGGGCCCCGGCATCGGAGACGACCGCCCAGACGCTCGGCATCGCCACCACCGACGCCAACTCGACCTTCATCCGCAACCGCCTCAATGGCCTCGATCCCGCCAATCTCGGCGGGTCGCTGGCGCATTATGGCCGTCCGGTGCAGGTCGCCGCGCTCAACCTGATGCCCGCGATGGGCGCAGCCCCGGTGCGCAGCGACGCGACCACGCCGGTGGTGCAGGAAGGCGCACTGCCCGAAACGATGAGCGGCTTCATCTCGGGCGGTTATCTGAACGGCGATGGTGCCGCGATGTCCGGCATGGGCGGGCGCGACAGCTATAGCGGCTGGTATGTCGGGGCGGGCCTCGAAGGCTCGCTCGGCGACACCAGCCTGATCGGCTTCGCCTTCACCTATACCGACACCGACGGTACCGCATCGTTCGGCGGCCAGAGCGCGAAGGGCGAAGCGTTCCAGGGAACGCTTTACGCCAAGAAGAGCTTTGGCAGCGTGACGCTCGACGGTCAGGTCACCGCCGGTGCCATCGGCGTCAAGACCCAGCGGACGGCGGGCTTCCTCGGCACCAACTACACGCTGCGTGCCAGCGACAGCGCGATGATCGTCGGGACGGAGCTGGGCCTCGGCTTCGACCTGGGCAGCGACGCGATCGAGATCGCGCCGCGGATCGCCGGACGGACCACCTGGATCGATTTCGGCAGCGCGCAGGAATCGGGCGGGCCGATGGCGCTCGACATCGATCGCAACGACTATGAAAGCTATCAGGGTCGCGCTGGCCTGACGGTGGCGGGCAAGTCGGACGGCCTGCGCCCGTTCGTCACCGCCACCTATGTCCATGAGTTCGGCGATCGTCCGGCCACGGTCGGCGCCAATCTGGTCGGCGGCACCGGTGCCAATGTCGCCTTCGCGCTCAACGGTCAGGACAAGGACTGGGGCGAAGTGTCGGGCGGCCTCACCTTCCGCACCGGCGCGGTTGACCTGTCGGTCTCGGCCGACTCGACCTTCCTGCGTTCGGACCTGTCGGCACAGACCTATCGCGGAACGGTCACCTTCCGCTTCTGATCTGCCGCAATCGCACATGGAAAGGCCGTCCCTTCGGGGGCGGCCTTTTCCTTTGGTCAGTGCATTTCGCGCAGCTGGGTGGCGAGCCTGCCCCCCTCGACATGAAGTTCGTTGAACGAGGGTCGGGTATCGCGCACGCGCTCGGACAGCGTGCCGGCACCGATCAGCCGCACCGGTCCGGTGGCGGTTCCGTGGGTGATGTCGAACGGATCATGGACATGGCCGGTCAGGACGCCATGCGCACCGGCCTGCGCCAGCGCCTCCAGCGCCGCGCGCCCGCCACGCGTATGCGACGTGCTGCGTGTCCCCGCCTCCACCAGCGGGTGGTGACAGGCGACCAGTACGACGTGATCGTCCGGCACGTCGGCCAGATGCGCCAGCGTCCGCGCGATCGCCCGGCTGCTGACATAGCCCTTGGACCAGTTGAGCCGCAGCTGCGCGCGCGCCGTCGTCTTGAGCGGCACGATCGACACTCCGCGCAGCGCCAGCGGGCGCTCGATCATACGCTCCAGCGCCTGGAACCGGCGATAGGGCGTCACAAATCGCGCCCAGGGGTTGAAATAGGGCAGATCGTGATTGCCGACCTCGACCGTGATCGGCCGCTGCAAGGCCTCCAGCCACGCCTGCGCCGCCGCAAATTCTTCCCGCCGCGCACGCATGGTGAGGTCACCGGTGACGATCACGGCATCCGGCTGCTCGGCGGCGACGCGAGTCGCGAACCAGTCGAGCGCGCTACGGTCTTCGGCGCCAAAATGAATGTCGCTGACGTGGAACAGCCGGGTCATGCCGCATCCTTCAAGGTGGCGAGAAAGCGCGGCTCGGTCATGCCCGCGCGCACCACCGTCCCCGGTGCCAGCGTCACCGGCTCGCCATCGAACAAGGCCAGCACCGGGCGGCTGCTATAGGGTTCGATCTGCGCCGCGTTGCGCTGGGTCACGGCGCGGGCGGCAACCCAGTCGCCGGTCAACCAGGTCCAGCCAAGCTCTGCAATCGCCCCCCAATCGCGCGCGTCGATGGCATTGACCTGCAACGCGCCATCGGTGGGGGCGACGAAGATCGCCTGATAGCGCCGGTCCAGTTCGGCAATGCCGCGCAGGCGAATGCCGCGGCCGAAGGTGCGCCGCCAGGCGTTACGCAGCGCGCCTGCCAGCCGCGCCACCC
>VYKW01000025.1_pt1 | contig 75530 bp, 75 predicted proteins | sample 5114451 | NCBI WGS metagenome assembly VYKW01 (sample SAMN12291784, study PRJNA351875) | freshwater metagenome | isolation source: freshwater lake | place: USA: Michigan, Gull Lake | collected 2013-08-08
CGTACTGCGCGCCGCCTCGACCCGCATCGCCGAAGCCGCACGCACCACGCTCGGCCGCCGCGCCGTGCTCGCGCGCATGGGCGGGGCCGAGTTCCTCGTCGCCGCAGAAGATGCCGACGCCACCACGCTCGCCGCCGCCGCCAAGGGGATCGAGGAGGCGCTGACCCGCCCCTTCGTCATCGGCGATGTCATCGCTCCGGTCGGCGCGCGCATCGCCACCGCCACCGCGCGTCCCGGCGACGATGCCGCAGCCTTGCTCCGCCGCGCCAGCGAGACACTCGCCGGCGACGAAGATGATCGCACCATCCCGCTCGAAGCGCTCGCGGTCGATCTGCGCCACGCGATGGAGGCGGGCGAGATCGAATTGCGCCTGCAGCCGCAGGTCGCCGTTGCCACCGGCGCGATCGTCGGGGTCGAGGCGCTGGCCCGCTGGCGCCACCCCGACCATGGCGAGGTCGGTGCCGAAACCCTGTTCGCCGCCGCCGCCCGCGCCGAACTCGAACTCGCGCTGTCGGAGCACGTCCAGCGGCTCGCGCTGGCACAGGCTGCGCGCTGGCCCGCTTCGCTCAGCCATTTGCGCCTGTCGGTCAACGTCACCGCCGCCGATGTCGCGCGCTCCGGGTTCGCCGACCTGTTCCTCGACTGGGTCGACAGCAGCGGCTTCCCGCGTTCCCGCCTGACCGTCGAAATCACCGAAGGCGGTTTGATCGACGATCTCGGCGAAGCCTCACGCCTGCTCAGCGAGCTGCGCGCCGCCGGCTGCCGCGTCGCAATCGACGATTTCGGCACCGGCTATTCCAGCCTCGCCTACCTCAAGGCGCTCCCGCTCGATTACCTCAAGGTCGACCGCAAGCTGACCCAGGACATTACCGGCAGCGCGCGCGACCGTATCGTCGTGCGCGGCGTCATCGACATGGCTCGCTCGCTCGGCCTGACCGTGATCGCCGAGGGGGTCGAAACCCCCGAACAGCTCGACCTGCTCGCCAAGGAGGGGTGCCAGACCTATCAGGGCTTCCTCTGCGCCGAGCCGCTGACCCTGCCCGAACTTATCGCATTGGTGGAACAAGCATGAACGATCCCCGCGACGCGACCGGCGTCTGGTATGGCCGCTATTTTGCGACCGGCTGGGACGTGCCCGAAAACAGCTTCATTGCGCATCTTGAGGAATTTGGCGGCGCGGTGGAGGGTGTGATCACCGAACCCGACGACACCGGCCTGTCCGACATCCGTCGCGCCTTCGTATCCGGCACGCGCAGCCTCGACACGCTCACCTTCACCAAGCAGTACGACCCGGCCGGTCCGCTCGCGCACAGCGTCGCCTATTCGGGGCGCATCAGCGAGGACGGCACCGAGATCACCGGAGACTGGCGCTTTTCCGGCTATCACGGCAGCTTCGTGATGAACCGCGAGATTTTCAGCGCCGAGGAACTGGACGAAGACTCGGCGGTGGACGAAGAACTGCTGATCGAACTGGGCGACCCGGCGCCGCCCGCATGGCGCCTGTGACATGGGAGGGATTGAGATGATGAACCGCCGCGGCCTGTTCGCGACACTGGCGATGCTGCTGACCGCAGCCCTGCTTCCCACGCCAGCGATGGCCAAGGACTTCACGTCCGACCGCATCGTCGTGACGGTGGAGGGGAAGGGCGCCGACGTCATCCTGATCCCCGGCCTGTCCTCGTCGCCCCGTGTCTGGGCCGAAATGACCGCGGCGCTCCCCGGCTATCGCTACCACAAGGTTCAGGTGCGCGGGTTCGGCGGACTCGAGAAGGGCGGCAATACCGAAGGCAATGTCGCCGCACCGGTGGCCGAGGAAATCTCGCGCTACATCGCCGAACACAAGCTCGGCAAGGTCGCGGTGATCGGCCATTCGATGGGCGGCACGATGGCGATGATGCTCGCCGCGCGCCACCCGGATCAGGTCGGCAAGCTGATGGTCGTCGACATGCTGCCCTTCCTCGGCGCGATGTTCGGCGGCCCGCAGGCAACGCCAGAGACGCTGAAGCCCATCGCCGACCAGATCATGGCCGGCATGCGCAACAGCCCGCAGGACGCCTATGCCAAGCAGCTTGAAGGCACGATCGCATCGATGGTCGCGACCGAAAGCATGCGCGCGCCCGCGCTCGACGACGCGATGAAGTCCGACCGCGACGTCTCCGCCCGCGCCTATGGCGAACTCGTCATGACCAATCTGATGCCGGAACTGGGCAAGATCACCGCGCCGACCACAGTCCTCTATGTGACGCCCAAGGGCGCCCCGGTCACCGACGCGCAGATGGACGGCTTTTACCAGGCGTCCTTCGCCCCGATCACAGGCGCAAAGCTGGTCCGCGTGCCCGCCTCGGCGCACTTCATCATGTGGGACAACGCGCCGTTCTTCCAGGCGCAGGTAAAGGCGTTCCTCGCAGCATGATCCTGACTTTCGCACTCGCCGCCGCCACGCTCGCCGCGCTCCCCGCCATGGTTCAGGACGACACCCCCGACCGCTCGCAGGACGTCGCCTGGCACAACAACCAGATGCGCGCGCTCGCCGAGCGTCACGGCGGTGCAGGCTGGAACGTGACATCCACCGGCCTGCGCTGGCGGCTGGTCGCGGGTGATGGATCGGGCAAGCACCCCGGCCCAACCGATCGCGTCGCGGTCCATTATGTCGGTACCTTCACCGACGGCACCGAGTTCGACAGCTCGGTCAAGCGCGGCGTCCCCGCCGTCTTCCCCTTGAACCGCGTTATCCCCGGCTGGACCGAGGGCGTCCAGCTGATGGGCGTCGGCGACAAGGTCGAATTCGCGATCCCCGCAGAGATCGCCTACGGCCCCAACGGCCGCGGCCCGATCCCGGGCGGCGCGACCTTGCTGTTCACCGTGGAGCTGCTGGGGATCGAAGGGGCGGGGGAGTAGGGGGAGCCTTGGCTTCGCTATGCACTCAGCATCATTATGGTGCTGGGAGCGGTCTGAAGACCGGGCGACCTTCGGCGATATTGATGAGTTCCGGCAGCGCGTAGGTCGCTGGCGTTCGCCCGCCACCTTCCCGAATGCGGGTTATGACCCCTTCGGCTTCTAGTTGGCGTAACATATTGTTGGCGGTCACGCGATTGTTGAAACCGGCCCGACGGGCGAAACTTGTCCCGGAAATGACTGGCTGCGTAAAAAGCACATCGACTGCAGCCATCGCAAATTGGGAATGGGTGATTTCAACTACACGGCGGCGCATATCGTCATACAGATCCCGAATTCTCCGGACCTTATCCAAGTTTGCTTCAGCTTGGTCGATCACGCCCCGCAGGAAGAAGGATATCCAGCCATGCCAATCATCGCGATCGGTAATAGCGAGGAGCCGATCATAATATTCAGATCGGTGCTCTTCCAGAAACTCGGACATGTAAAACATAGGGCTTGAAAGCGCCCGCCTCTGATAGAGAACGAGCGGGATAAGCATTCGTCCAATGCGACCGTTGCCATCCTTGAAGGGGTGCAAAATCTCAAATTGCGCGTGCGCGACAGCAGTTTGCAGCGTCGGATCCTCGGTCGGGAGCGCCATATAGGCTTCCCATTTCTCAAGTTCAGCCTTCAAAATTAGAGGGCTAGGCGGAATAAAGCGCGCGCGCTCTATCGGATCGCCGTGCCTTCCGATCCAGTTTTGATCTTCTCGAAACTGGCCAGGGGCTTTGTCTCTCCCACGAACGCCTTGCAGTAGGCGCTGGTGCACCTCCCGAATCATGGACAGCGTAATCGATCGTGTGGTCAGCGCTGATTGAGCGATGCTTACGGCTGCGCGGTAGTTATTGATCTCTTCAATGTCACCGCGTCGCGTTTCGGACACGATCAGGCCGGCATCAGCTTCGAGCACCTCGTCAAGCGTGGCCTGGGTGCCCTCTATGCGAGAGGATAAAACGGCCTCGTTCGCGGTTATCGGTGATAACAATACAGCGGGGTTGGGAAGAGTTTGTAACATCCCATCATAGCGCGCGAGGGAGGCGTTCGCTCTGCCAACGATGGGCAAAATTTCGCGCCAGTTCAAATCGGTGATCGGAAGAGGGTGGGGAATGCACGGAGAGGCTTGCATTCCAGATCGCTACCATGCCCCATGCGCTTTTGAAAAGCGTTTTGATATTCCACTTTTCAAAAAGACGTTTGTGAAAAGCGTATTTTGCTTTTGCCTGTTAATGAATCCTCGAAAACGGTTTGACGTTCCACGACTCGACGATTGAAAATTGAAATTACCACAAACCGCGTTTTGAAAGGTGAGAGGCCGAGGGAATTGTCGCTAACGCACCCCTCACCCCAAAGCCTCAAACGCCCCGGTCTCGAAATCCTCGCCCAGCATCGCGACGATCCGTTCCGCCACATCTTCCGGCGGCTTGACGCTCTCAGGCGCCTCGCCCGGATAGGCGCGCGCGCGCATCTTGGTCCGCGTCGCGCCCGGGTCGAGCAGCGCCACGCGAACCTTGGTCAGGTTGCGCACCTCGTCGCCATAGCTCAGCAGCAGATTTTCGAACGCTGCCTTGGTCGCGCCGTACAGGCCCCAATAGGCGCGCGGCTGACGGCCGACCTTCGACGTCAGGCCGATCACCCGGCCAGCGTCCGACTTGCGCAGCAGCCCGTCGAACGCGCCGATCAGCGCCGCCTGCGCGCTGACGTTGAGCGCCAGCACCTTGGCCACTTCCTTGGGATCAAACGCCGCCACCGCCGACAGCGTGCCCAGCGCCGCAGCGTTCAGCACGAGGATGTCGAGCTTCCCCCACCGCTCCGCCACGGCAGCGGCCAGGCGCGGGATCGAATCGGTCTCGATCAAATCCATCGGCGCAATCGTCGCCGATCCACCCGCCGCAAAGATCGCTTCCTCGACCTCTTCGAGGCCGCCGGCGGTGCGCGCGGTCAGCACGACATGCGCGCCCTGTGCCGCCAGCGCGATCGCGGTCGCCGCGCCAATCCCACGGCTCGCGCCGGTGACGAGCGCGATGCGCCCCGATAGTGCCTGCTGCGTCATGGGATCAGTTGGTCTCGTCGAGCAACGCGAACTGGCCAACCGCCTGCTCGTCATGGTCGGTCAATTGGGTCGGATACTGGCCGGAGAAGCACGCATCGCAATAACGCGGCAACACGTCGCCGCGTCCCGGCTCGCCCAGCGCGCGATACAGGCCGTCGATCGACACGAACGCCAGGCTGTCGGCCTTGATGAACTTCGCCATCCCGGCCACGTCATGCTGCGCGGCGAGCAGCTTCGATCGCTCGGGCGTGTCCACGCCATAGAAACAGCTATGCGTCGTCGGCGGGCTGGCGATGCGCATATGCACCTCGGCGGCGCCCGCCTCGCGCATCATCTCGACGATCTTGAGGCTGGTCGTCCCGCGCACGATCGAATCGTCGATCAGGATGATCCGCTTGCCCTTGATCAGCGCGCGATTGGCATTGTGCTTGAGCTTCACGCCCAGCCGCCGCACTTCCGCGCTCGGCTGGATGAACGTGCGGCCAACATAATGCGATCGGATGATACCCAGCTCGAACGGAATGCCCGACTGCTGGGCATAGCCGATCGCGGCGGGCACGCCCGAATCCGGCACCGGAATCACCAGATCGGCATCGACCGGCGATTCGATCGCCAGCTCGGCGCCGATGCCCTTGCGCACGGTATAGACCGAGCGGTCCTGCGCGATCGAATCCGGGCGGCTGAAGTACACCCATTCAAAGATGCACGGCCGCGGCGCAATCGCGGTGAACGGGCGCAGCGAGCGCATCGCGCCGTCCTGCACGATCACCAGCTCGCCCGGCTCGACATCGCGGACATAGGTCGCGCCGACCACGTCGAGCGCGACCGTCTCCGACGCAAAGATAAAGCTGTCGCCCAGCCGTCCCATCACCAGCGGCCGGATGCCCAGCGGGTCGCGGCACGCGATCATGCCAGCGGGCGTCATGCAGATCAGCGAATAAGCACCCTCGACCTGCTTCAACGCATCGATGAACCGGTCGAGCAGATCCTTGTAGCCGCTGGTCGCGACCAGATGGATGATCGTCTCGGTATCCGATGTCGACTGGAAGATCGAACCGCGGCGGATCAGCTCGCGGCGCAGATGCATCGCGTTGGAGATATTGCCGTTATGCGCGATGGCGAACCCGCCGCTCGCCAGCTCGGCATAGAGCGGCTGGACGTTGCGCAGCGCGGTCTCACCCGTGGTCGAATAGCGGACATGGCCGCACGCGACGGTCCCGGCCAGCGCGCGGATCACCTCGTCGCGGTCGAAATTGCCCGCGACATGGCCCATTGCGCGGTGCGTGTGGAAGTGCGCGCCGTCCCAGCTGGTGATCCCGGCCGCCTCCTGTCCGCGATGCTGCAACGCGTGCAGCCCCAGCGCAACGAGCGCAGCTGCGCCCTCCGCACCGGAAACACCGAAAACGCCGCACTCTTCGCGCAGCTTGTCGTCGTCAAATGGATGTGTGGTCAGCATCGGCCCTTCGGGGGAGTCGTTGGTCGATCTGCGGGCCTATAAGCGGTCGATCCGGCTTTGTCGCCTGTTTGTCACATCAAATCCGCGATCAGTGTGTTTCTGTGTGGGAAGGGGGAAGTGGGCGAGGCAAATCCTAGCCCCTCCCCTTCAGGGGAGGGGTTGGGGTGGGGCGTCCCAGTCTCACCGAGACCGACCGCCCAGAGGATAGGCCCCACCCCCAACCCCTCCCCTGAAGGGGAGGGGCTTATTGGCCAAATCCCGACTCTGTTCGTCCCAATCGATGACCGAACGATGACATAATCGATTTCATCACTCGCACTGACCGGTTTATCCCGTTTCCTCCGCGCCCCCCGCTCCGATAGCGTCCTGCCAAGACCAATCACCCAAGGAGGGATTCCCACATGGACGCAAAGACCGGATCGATCGACGGCGGCGGCTGCCCCGTTCACGGCAATGGCGGCATTCGCTCGCTGCTCGGCCGCACCAACAAGGATTGGTGGCCCGAAATGCTGGCGACCGAAATCCTCAACCCCAACGGCGCGTCCAACCCGATGGGCCCCGACTTCGATTATGCCGAAGCCTTCAAAAAGCTCGATTATCAGGCGCTCAAGGCCGACCTGACCGCGCTGATGACCGACAGCCAGCCGTGGTGGCCGGCCGATTACGGCCATTACGGCCCGTTCTTCATCCGCATGGCGTGGCACGCCGCCGGCACCTACCGCACCGCCGATGGTCGCGGTGGCGCGAACAGCGGGCAACAGCGCTTCGCCCCGCTCGACAGCTGGCCCGACAATGGCAATCTCGACAAGGCGCGCCGCCTGCTGTGGCCGATCAAGCAGAAATATGGCCAGCAGATCAGCTGGGCCGACCTGTTCATCCTCACCGGCAATGTCGCGATCGAGAGCATGGGCGGCCCCGTGTTCGGCTTCGGCGGCGGCCGCGCCGACGTGTACGAGCCCGAGCGCGACATCTATTGGGGCAGCGAAGACAAGTGGGTGAATGAGGGGGTTCAGACCCGCATCGACCCCGCCAAGAACATGGCGGAGCTGGAAGGCCCGCTCGCCGCGATCCAGATGGGTCTCATCTACGTCAATCCCGAAGGGCCGGGCGGCGTGCCCGATCCCTTGCTCTCGGCGCGCGACATGAAGGCGACGTTCGAGCGGATGGCGATGAACTCGGAGGAAACCGTCGCGCTCACCGCCGGCGGCCACACCTTCGGCAAGGCGCATGGCAATGGCGACGCGTCGCTGCTCGGCGCAGCACCTGCGGGCGGCGACATCACCGCGCTCGGCTTTGGCTGGGTCAGCAGCCATGAAAGCGGCGGCATCGGCGAGCACACCGTGACCAGCGGCATCGAAGGGTCGTGGGTCAACACGCCGACCCAATGGTCGGAGAATTACTTCCGCCTGTTGCTCGACTATGATTACGAGCTGGTCCACTCGCCCGCCGGCGCGCAGCAGTGGCAGCCGATCAACCAGCGCGAAGAGGACATGGCGCCGGCGGCATGGGATCCGAACATCAAGGTTCCGACGATGATGACCACCGCCGACATGGCGCTCAAGATGGACCCGGAATTCCGCGCGATCAGCGAGAAGTTCCGTCATGACCATGAAGCGTTCAAGGACGCCTTCGCCCGCGCCTGGTTCAAGCTGACCCATCGCGACATGGGCCCCAAGGTCCGCTACCTCGGCCCGGAAGTGCCGGCAGAAGACCTGATCTGGCAGGACCCGATCCCCGCCGGCACCATGCCGAGCGACGCGGAGGTCGCGGCGGTGAAGGCGGCGATCGCCAATAGCGGCCTGACCGTCAGCCAGCTGATCAAGACCGCCTGGGCCTCGGCCAGCACCTATCGCAAGTCCGACCATCGCGGCGGTGCCAACGGCGCGCGCGTCCGTCTCGCCCCGCAAAAGGACTGGGAGGTCAACGAGCCGGAGATGCTGGCGAAGGTGCTCGCCACGCTCGACGGCCTGCGCGGCAACCTGTCGATGGCCGACGCGATCGTGCTCGGCGGCGTGGTCGGCCTGGAAAAGGCGATCAAGGATGCCGGCCACAACGTCCCGGTCCCGTTCACCGGCGGCCGTGGTGATGCGACCGAGGAACAGACCGACGCCGACAGCTTCGCCGTCATGGAGCCGGAGGCCGACGCCTTCCGCAACTATCTCGGCAAGAAGAAGCTGGCGGTGAAGACCGAGGAAATGATGCTCGACCGCGCATCTTTGCTCGGCCTTTCGGTCCCGGAGATGACCGTGCTGGTCGGCGGCCTGCGCGTGCTCGGCGCCAATCACGGCGAGCGCGGCCATGGCCACTTCACCCATCGCTCGGGCCAGCTGACCAACGACTTCTTCGTCAACCTGCTCGGCATGACCAATGTCTGGAAGGCCGCCGAAGGTTCGGACGATCAGGAATTCATCGCGACCGACCGCAAGGGCGGCCACGAAACCTGGCGCGCGACCCGCGCGGACCTGATCTTCGGCTCCAACTCCGAACTGCGCGCCGTCGCCGAAGTCTATGCCGAAAACGGCCATGAGGAGAAGTTCGTGAAGGACTTCGTCGCGGCCTGGACCAAGGTCATGAACGCCGACCGCTTCGACCTGAAGGCGTAAGCGGCACTAAAAGCCCTCTCCCCTTCAGGGGAGAGGGTTGGGAGAGGGGCAGTAAATGCCTCGCAGAGACACGGCCGCGCCGGGACACCCCCGCCGCGGCCGTATCCGTTCAATCAGTTGGCTTCCCCACCACGCCCCCCTAAGCTCCCCCCATGGAATCAATCGGCGGCGACCTCAGCACCATGGCCCCGCGTCCCTTCGTGGACGCACACCTCACCGCAATCCGCGCAATCTCCGCCACCTGCACCTACCAACCCGGCGACATCGTGCTCGAAGCCGGCGCGCCCCAGGACCGCTTCGTCCTGGTCGAGGAGGGCGAGATCGAAATCGCCGACGCGGTCACCGGGGAGCGGCTCCGCCCCGGCAGCCTCGGCCCCGGCCAGTTCATGGGCGAGCTCGCCTTCCTCAACGGCGGTCCGCTCACGCTGACGATGCGCGCCTGCGCTCCAACCCGCACGCTGGAGGTCCCCCGCCCGGACATGCTCCGCCTGATGGGTGAGGTCCCCGAGATCGGCGACCATATCCTCACCGTCTTCTCCGCGCGCCGCCGCCGCATCTTCGAATCCGGCGACAGCAGCCTCGTCGTGCGCGGCGCCGAGCGTGATCCCGCCGTCGCGCGCGTCGCCAGCTTCCTTCACCGCAACCGCATCCCGTTCCATGAGGAAGCCGACGGCGAACCGCAGGTCAGCTGGTCTGGCAAGCCGATCCCCGATCCCACGCCCCGCGCGGTCGCAGGCCATCTCGGCCTCGACCTCACCGCCAGTTCGACCGAGCCGTTCGACCTGCTGATCGTCGGCGCCGGCCCCGCCGGGGTCGCCGCCGCCGTCTATGCCGGATCGGAAGGGCTGCGCGCGCTGGTGATCGAGGATAGCGCGATCGGCGGACAGGCCGGGACCAGCTCGCGGATCGAAAACTATATGGGCTTCCCCACCGGCATCTCCGGCGCGGACCTGACCTTCCGCGGACAGGTTCAGGCGATGAAGTTCGGCACCTGCTTCGCCATGCCGCGCCGGGTCGAGGCGCTGGCCCGCCGCGACGACGGCTTCTGCGCCACGCTCGACGGCGGCGAGGAATTGTGTGCCCGCGCCGTGCTCGTCGCGACCGGCGTGCAATATCGCCGCTTGCCGCTCGATCGGCTCGCCGCATTCGAAGGCGCCGGCGTCTTTTACGCCGCGACCGAGATGGAGGCGCGCCTCTGCGCCCAGACCGAGGCGGTGGTCGTCGGCGGCGGTAACAGCGCGGGGCAGGCGGCGATGTACCTCTCGCGCGTTGCCAAACGCGTTCACGTGCTCGTCCGCGGCCCTAGCCTCGCCGACACGATGAGCGCGTATCTGCGCGACCGGCTCGAAGCCGACCCGCGCATCACCATCCATACCGGGGCCCAGCTCGAACGGCTCGACGGCGACGCACATCTTGAACGCGTCATCGTCGCCACGGCATCGGGCAGCATGAGCGTCGATTGCCGCGCGCTGTTCATCATGATCGGCGCGGCACCCAATACCGACTGGCTCTCGGGCCTGGTCGAACTCGACCATCACGGCTTCGTCCGCACCGGTGCCGAGGTCGGCGCAGCGTCGAGCTACGCCACCTCCTGCCCCGGCATCTTCGCGGTCGGCGACGTCCGCTCCGGCTCGGTCAAACGTGTCGCCAGCAGCGTCGGCGAAGGCTCGGTCGTGGTCAGCGCGATCTGGACCCACGTCAACGTACCCCCGCCCAGCGACGTGGGGATCGGCGGATAGAAGCCCCTTTTCTTAGCCCCTCCCGCGAAGACGGGAGCGGGCTACAAGGCGATCTCCGCCCCAACCTTCCAGCTCCTCGTCACCCCGGCCCCAGTGCCGGGGTTCACTTCGCCTCACGTGCAAAGTCGAGTCTCAAGCCCTGCGCCGGTCTCCCGGTGGGTCCCGGCACAAGGGCGGGGTGACGAATGTCAGGGCTTTGTCTCGGGTGAGCCCGTGATCACCCGCGGCACCCAGATCGAGCACGATAACCCGTCGGTCGCGCGCTCGCCATCCGGCAGTCTAGTCCGTTTGAAGCAGCCGCCCATCGGGAAGTCGCGGCTCAGCCAGCGGCCCTCGGGCGTATCCTGCTCGTAGGAAGGAACCTTGGCACGCTCCAGAAAAGCCCAAAGCCGGTCGGCCGCGTCGTCACCACAAATATACTTATGGCTGTCCTCTGTCTCGGTAACGTTTTCCGCCGCGACAGCAGCGATCAGGCACGCCTCCATCAAACCGGGCACCTGCTCCGGGAAGGCGGTCGGTTCGCGGTCAGCGAGGAGCAGGGCAGCGGCAAGGGTCAACATATACGTCAATCTTGCCGGGTCTGGTGCTCCCATACAAGCCGCAACGCCGGGAGTGGTGGGGACCGGGGGGTAGGAGCTTCTCTCTCTCTCTCTCTCTCTCTCTCTCTCTCTTGGCCCCTCCCGCCTTCGCGGGAGGGGTTGGGGAGGGTCTTCTTCTTTCTTCGTCTCACATTGCCGTTGAACACCCGACTCGCCACAGCCTATCCAACCCCTGAAACGAGGTGAGAATGCGACTACGAGGCACACTGATCGGCATTGCCGCCGCCCTGACCGGCCTGGCTGCCCTGTGCGCCGTCTCGTTCTTCCAGACGCCCCGCCGCGATCCGATCACGCCCGCAACCGACCGCATCATCGTCGAAAAGCGCGCGCATCGCATGACGCTGCTGAAGGCCGGCCGCACCGTCAAAACCTATCGCATTGCCCTTGGTCGCGGCGGCCTCGGCCCCAAGACGCAATCCGGCGACAGCCGCGTGCCGGAGGGCATCTACCGGATCAGCGGTCGCAACCCGAACAGCGCCTATCACCTGTCACTGCGGATCAGCTACCCGACGCCGTCGCAGGCGCAGGCCGCGCGCGCACGCGGCATCGATCCGGGCGGCGACATCATGATCCACGGACTTCGCAACGGCCTTGGCTGGATCGGCGCGCAGCACCGGCGGGTCGACTGGACGCAGGGCTGCATCGCCGTGACCAATGCGGAGATTGAGGAAATCTGGCGCACCGTCCCGGATGATACCGTCATCGAAATCCGGTCGTGAGGTTCGATCCGCCGCCACGGAAGATCTCATGCCCAACGTGAGAGGCACGCGCACCCGATCGCAGGCGCATGACCGGGCAGACCAGTGTTGCAAACGGTGGTTACACGAAGAAATTACGCGGTTATCCTGACCCCGGGGACTGCGACGGCAAGGGGGCAACGGACCATGACAAAATTCATCGCGATCGTGGCTCCGCGCGATCCGGACGAAGGTCATCGCGCGTCCACTCCGCTCGAACTGCTCTTCGATCTGGCCACCGTCATCGCCATTGCGGCGGCTGCGGCCGGGCTCCACCACGCGATCGCCGAGGCGCATGCGGCAGAGGGGATACCCAAATTCCTGCTCGCCTTCTTCGCAATCTGGTGGGCATGGATGAACTATACCTGGTTCGCGTCGGCCTATGACAATGGCGATACGCTGTTCCGGTTGGCCACCTTCACGATCATCGGCGGTGCATTGACGATGGCGGCGGGGATCGCGCCGTTGTTCGATGCAGTCGATTTGTCGCTCGTCATCATCGGCTATGTCATCATGCGCCTTGCCCAGGCGTTTCTGTGGGTGCGCGCGGCACGTGGCGACCCGCAACGGCGATCGGCCAATCTTGCCTATGCGGTCGGTCTTGTGGTGGTGCAGGCCTATTGGTTGGCGTTCAGTGTGTTCCCGGTGCTGCGCGAGGCATATCTCGTGCCGTTCATCGTGATCGGCGTGCTCGCCGAACTGCTGGTGCCGGTGATTGCAGAGCGCATGGCCAACACGCCGTGGCATCGCGCGCATATTGAGGAGCGCTACGGCCTGCTCACTATCATCGGGCTCGGGGAAGTGCTGCTCGCGGCGATGCTGGCGCTGCGCACCGCCTATACCGGCGACTACAACATCGCCTTCGTCCACACCGCCATGTCGGCGGTCGTCGTCACCGGGGCGATGTGGTGGCTCTATTTTCCGGGCGGCAAGCATCTGCACAGCACGCGGCTGTCCGATGCGCTGCTGTGGGGCTATGGCCACTTCCTGATCTTCGGATCGGTCGCCGCTGTTGGTGCAGGCTTTGCCGTGCTCGTCGATATCATCGCAGGCAAGGCCGCAGTCGGGATCGTGGTCGGCGACTATGCGGTCGGTATCCCGCTGGCGCTGTACCTGTTCGGACTGTGGCTGGTGCGCGACCGGCATGTGTTGAACGGTTGGGGCCGGCACGTGCTGCTGGTCTTTGCCGTGGCGATACTCGCCGCGCTGGCGATCCCGATCGTTCTCGAAGGGCTGGCGGGGCTGGCAGTCGGTGCCGTCGTTGCCCGCGAGTTTGCGATGCGCAGAGCGGCTGTCCACGCACCGGAGTAACGGGTCCAGCGGCGTCTCGCCCCGGGCACGCGACCCTCACCGCTGGCCAGCAGCCCCAGCCCGGTCAGCAGCATGCGGATCATCGCCTGCGCTCCGCCATCTGCGTCTCCAGCGCCAGCCGCTTGGCGGTCAGCGCCGCGAGCCGCCGCCGCGCCCGGCCCAACAGGACCAGCGCGGCACCGACCATCGCCACGCCCATCGCGGCGGCGGCGAACCCAACGGGCATCCCCGATCCGACCCCGATCGCCAGTGCGCCCAGCGTGAACACCGAAGTGAAGGCGACTGCCATCCAGCCCGCCACAACTTGCTGGCGCGCATACAGCACGCGACGCTGGGTCAGCACCCACAGCGCATAGCCGGTCCAGCCCATTCCGATCATCGACAACACCGCAAATGCGGCACGCGCGCGAAGCGGCAGGTCAGGCTCGGTCAGGAACAGCGACAGCGTGACCACCGTCCCGCTCAGCGCCGCCGCCAGCAACAGCGCGTGTGCGACGCGGGGGCCGGTGGACAATTCGGCGCTGACGATCCGGACTTCCGGGGCCGCAGCATCCATTTGGGGGGCAAGGGTCATTGGGTGTCTCCATGCGTTTCAAGCACGCGCCGCAATTGCTTGCGGGCGCGGTGCAGCCGTGACTTGACGGTCCCGGTCGGGATCGACAGCACGGTGGCGACCTCATCGATCGCCAGTTCCTCAAGGTAGAAGAGCGTCAGGATCTCGCGCTCGACCGGGGCCAGTCGCGCCAGCCCGCGCTCGACCGCCGCGACATCGAACTCCGCCTCGCCCGCATCGGCTTCGGCGACGTCATCCTCGGCGGGCAGGGGCGTCGCGGCGCGGTATTTGCGGCGCAGCTGGTCGGCAAAGGCGCGATGGGCCACGCCGAACAGCCAGGACCGGAACCGGCTTGTGTCCTCGATCCGCCCGATCCCGCGCACCACGCGCAGCCAGATGTCCTGCGTCAGTTCGGCGGCGGTGTCCGCATCGCCCGTCACGCGCCGGGCATAGCCGCTGACCGGCCCGGCCCAGCGCCGCACCAGCGCATCGAACGCCGCACGCTCGCCCAGCTGGCAGCGAACGACCAGCAGTTCGTCCGCGATTCCCCCCGCTTGTTCCCCGCCGTCCGGCCGCATCATTCACCTCATGCTTTCCCTCGTAGTCGCCGCGCGGCGAAAAAGGTTCATCCGAATGGCATCGGACGCTAACACCGCCCGATGACCGACCCCCGCGATTCCACGCTCGACCTCAACCCGAACTACGACGCCAACGGCCTGATCACTGCCGTCGCCACCCACGTCGCGACCGGCGAGCTGCTGATGCTCGCGCACATGAACGCCGATGCGCTGGCGAAGACGCTCGACACCGGCGAGGCCTGGTTCTGGTCGCGCAGCCGCCAGCGGCTGTGGAAAAAGGGTGAGAGCAGCGGCCATGTCCTGCGCGTGGTCGAGGCGCGGATCGACTGCGATCAGGACGCGCTGTGGCTCAAAGTCGACCCCGCCGGCCCGGCCTGCCACACCGGCGAACCCAGCTGCTTCTTCCGCCGCATCGAAAACGGCAAGCTGGTGCGCGGGTGAGGGGAGGGGCCGCCTTCGCCGCCACCCTCCTCCTCGCCGCCTGCTCGGGCAGCGGGCCGCAGCCCGGCGCGTCGCCCACACCCCCCAGCCTCGAATCCGCCGCGATCGAACGCGGCATCGTCCGCGATCCGAAGGCGAGCGACGTCACCGGCCTCTACGCCCGCGACACCGACCGGCTGTGCGTCGTCCCCGACGGCACCGCCTACCGCGTCGGTGCGTTCGTCGATTATGGCGACAAGGTCAGCTGCACCGGCCGCGGCACCGCCGCCCGCTCCGGCTCCACCCTCGCGATCACCTTCACCGGCAAGAACGGCGAAACCTGCGCGTTCGACGCGAAGTTCGACGGCGACCGCATCACCTTCCCCGCCAACGTCCCCGACAGCTGCGCCAAACTCTGCGGCCCCCGCGCGTCGTTCGCCGCACTCGAAGTCGAACGCCTGAGTGAATCAGCGGCAGAAGCAGAGGCCCTGCGCAGCGCCGAAGGAACGCGGTTGTGCGGTAGTTGACGTTAACGTCAACCGGGCGTAAATCGACTCGCATGGCAACGAAACTGAAAGCCGTCGCCAGCTTCGCCCCGATCGAGGCGCGGCCGGACAAGGAGAGCTTCTCGATCTCGGACCTGTGCGCCGAGTTCGACGTCACCGCACGCGCGCTGCGCTTCTACGAGGATGAAGGGCTGATCGGCCCCGAGCGGCGCGGCCTTCAGCGCATCTATTCGCACCGCGACCGCGCCCGGCTCGCCTGGATCCTGCGCGGCAAGCGCGTCGGCTTCAGCCTCGCCGAAATCCGCGAGATGATCGACCTCTACGACGTCGGCGACGAACGCCGCACCCAGCATCAGGTCACGCTCGACAAGTGCCGCGCGCGCATCGACCTGCTCGAACGGCAAAAACACGACATCGACGCCGCCATTGCCGAACTCGACGATTTCATCGCGGTCCTCGAAGGCCGCGCTGCTCCCATCAAATAAGAACAGGAACGAGAGAGATGCCCCGCTACAATCCCCCCGTCCGCGACACCCGCTTCGTCCTCGACCGCGTGCTCAAGATCGACCGCTACGCCGACCTCCCCGGCTTCGCCAACGCGACGCCCGACACCGTCACCGCGGTGCTGGAAGAGGGCGGCAAGTTCGTCGCCGAAGTCCTGTTCCCGATCAACCATAGCGGCGACCAGCAGGGCTGCACCCGCCACGCGGACGGCAGCGTCACCACGCCCGACGGCTATAAGGAGGCGTACCAGCAGTTCGTCGAATCCGGCTGGGGCACCCTCAGCGCGCCGGAACAGTTCGGCGGCCAGGCCATGCCGCACGTCGTCTCGACCGCGTTCCAGGAATATATGATCTCCGCAAACATGGCCTTCGCCATGTACCCCGGCCTCACCCACGGCGCGATCGAAGCCCTCCTTGCCAAGGGCAGCCCGGAGCAGCAGGAGAAGTACGTCCCCAAGATGGTCAGCGGCGAATGGGGCGGCACGATGAACCTGACCGAACCGCATTGCGGCACCGATCTCGGCCTCATCAAGACCCGCGCTACCCCCAACGCGGACGGCAGCTGGTCGATCACGGGGACCAAGATCTTCATCTCCTCCGGCGAGCATGACCTCACCAGCAACATCATCCACCTCGTCCTCGCCAAGACGCCGGGCGCGCCGGAAAGCAGCAAGGGCATCAGCCTGTTCGTCGTCCCCAAATTCATCGTCAACGACGACGGCACGCTGGGCGATCGCAACGCCGTCAGCTGCGGCTCGATCGAGCACAAGATGGGCATCCACGCCAACTCGACCTGCGTCATGAACTATGACGGCGCGACCGGCTGGCTGGTGGGCGAGGAGATGAAGGGCCTCGCCGCCATGTTCATCATGATGAACGCCGCCCGCCTCGGCGTCGGGCTTCAGGGCCTCGGCATCGGCGAAGTCGCGTATCAGAACGCCGTCCAGTATGCCCACGACCGGCGTCAGGGCCGCGCGCTCACCGGCGCCGCCGAGCCGGAGGAAAAGGCCGACACCCTCTTCGTCCACCCCGATGTCCGCCGCATGCTGATGGAGGCCAAGGCGATGACCGAGGGGCTCCGCGCTTTGTGCCTGTGGGGCGGCCTCCAGGTCGACCTGTCGCACAAGGCGGCGAGCGAGGAGGAGCGTCAGCTCGCCGACGACCTGATCGGCCTGCTCACCCCGGTGATCAAGGGCGTCGGCACCGACGCCGGCTACCGCATCGCGACCGACAGCCAGCAGGTCTATGGCGGCCATGGCTACATCGCCGAATGGGGCATGGAGCAGTACGTCCGCGATGCCCGCATCGCGATGATCTATGAAGGCACCAACGGCGTGCAGGCGATGGACCTGGTTGGCCGCAAGCTCGCCCAGAATGGCGGCCGCGCGGTCCAGACCCTGTTCCGCATCGTCGCGGAAGAGGTCGCCGCCGCCAAGGCCAAGCCCGAACTCGCGCACCTCGCCGAAGCCCTCGAAAAGGCCAATGGCCAGCTTCAGGCCGCGACCATGTGGTTCATGGCCAACGGCATGAAGGACCCCAACCAGGTCGGCGCCGGCGCGTACAGCTACATGGAGCTGATGGGCACCGTCGCGATCGGCCTGATGTGGCTCCGCATGGCCGACGCGGCGGTTGCGGCACTGACCGAAGGCGACGACGACAAGGCGTTCTATGAGGCGAAGCTGGTCACCGCCCGCTTCTACGCCGACCGCATCATGCCCAACGCCGGCGCGCTCCGCCGCAAGATCGAAAGCGGCGCGGAGACGATCATGGCGCTGCCGGTGGAGGCGTTTGGGGTTTGAGGGCGAGGGGGCGGGCGCTTCGGCGCCCGCCCTGACCTTGATCGCCTGACTATTCCGCTGCTTCAGCCCAATCGGCTGCGGCATCGCGCCTCGAATTGTGGGCATAGGTTTCCCAGCCGATCTCATACTCGTCGGCCTGATTGCCCCATGCGGTCCAACCGGGCCGCGCGCCTCGAGCAAAAAGCTCCAATCGCTCGCTCGGCGAGCAGGCCTCAACGATATCGTAAAATTCGTCCGGCTTGCGGCTGTGCTCGCGTTTACGCGTCCCAAGCAAGTTAACCTGCCGCCGTCCCGGCGCCAGCGTTCTTGCATTCTTCCCTCGAACGCCAAACAGGCAGAGTTCGGTTACGTTTCGAAAGTAGAAGCCGACGCCGCGGCCGTCTGATCCGCCATCCTTTCGGATTTTATGCCAGACTAGGTTCGACTTATACTCGAACCCCCACGCCTTCATCACCGCCAAGCCATCGGGCAGCAATGCATTCGGCACCCAAAGGTACAAATGGGCAGTGTCTGCCGCAGCGCCTTCTACCGGAAGGTCGCAAATCTCTTGCAGACTCATCGTGCCATATCGCGATAAGCGATGGTGCTCTGGGGCCATCTTGCCGGTGCGGTTGGTGAACCGCCATGGAGGATCTGCCAAGATCGTCGCGAATTTGCGTCCTCGGATTGCTTTCGCAAAATCCTGTGCGGCGTCGATGCTCATACCGCCTCCTCAATACATTCAGGTTTGATGCCGATCGCTAGCACGGGGCAACTCCCGTTTCGTCCAGCGTTCAGCCGATAGAGCAGCTTGCCCATCCAAGTCGTCGAGGCTCCATACTTGGCCATCAATCCCATCTCCTTGAACACGGCATTGAGCTCAGCGCTACGCGTTAAAAGCACCCCAACGTCGATCACGCCGCACTGACTAAACGCGCTCATTGCATAGAGATCGCGATCGAATGTCTGATCCTTGCTGTTCCATTCGAGATCGAAAGCGACACGACCTTTCACGTAGTCGACCTTATGACCGTCCAGAAACCGCGCCTTCGTTAGTTCGCGTGTCATTTTTACGCTGGTCGCCTTGCCCTTCGGGGTCAATCCGGCCTCTCTCCAAAGAAGCTTCACCAGTAGGTCGGCTTGGATCGTGGTTTCGTGCCAGCCGTGCGGTCGCAGCAACGATGAAAACGTCTTTGGAATCTGAGATTCATTGCCACCGGCCGTTGCGATGATCTCGCGCGTGAGTTTGAACCCGCGCAATGCGTCCATTAGCTCGCTGAACTCTGCTGGGTGGGCCTCGGAAAGGATCAGCGCCGCGTTCCGATAGGAATACACCTCATACTTAGCGAGAATGTCGACGGGGATGTAACGCGCGACAAACTCCGCAGGGTCGCCAACGTCTCCCGGCACGTCCGCCGTATCTAGCTCGGCAGCTTCTGAAGCTTCGCTTTCGAACGTTTCCTCACTCATATAGCCCTTGTGTCCACCGAACAAAAATGGGTCAAATCCAATCTGGCTACCCGTCCACAGCTTTTATGGCGAAACGCTAGCAGCCCGTAACACGCCGTCACGTTCCAGGGAAGAACAAAAATAGAACTTTCCTGCAGCCCCTGTTCCGGCATACCTAACCGGTCCTCTGCATCACATCAGCAAAGGACCGGCAGACATGAACGCTTTCACCACGCCAGAACCGGCGCCCTACGACGTCTCGACCTTCAACCACGCCGCCTTCCACGAACTCGAATCCGGCGTGCCCGATGCCCAGCGTTACGACGGCTGGACCCCCGAAAAACAGAAGCGTTTCCTCACCGCCCTCGCGTCTCGACACCGCTGTTAACCCCGGCGATAACCCCGCCATGACCGACGACCTCCCTTGGCGTCCCGAATTCCTCGCCGCGCTGCGCCTGCTCGGGCGGATCAGCGATGCGATGGCTGCGCGCGGCCTTCCGCGCCCGGTGCTGGTCGGCGGTGGCGCGGTCGAATTCTATACCGGCAGCGCAGTGATGACCGGCGACATCGACCTGACCACGCCCGTGCAATCCGAACTTGAGGACGAGATGCTCCGTGCGGGCTTCGTCCGCCCCCGCGCGCGCGGCCATGTTGCGCTTGGCTGGCTCCACCCCGATCTCGGCCTTGGGTTTGAGGTGGTCGGAGATCGTCCGATGGGCGACACCCCCGATCCGGTTCGCGTCCGCCTGATCCGTCCCGATGGCGTAGGGGCTTTTCGCATCTTGTCGGCGGAGGACATGATCGCCGACCGCATGGGCCAATATGCCAGCGGCACCGCGCCCGACATGCTGGAACAGGCGCGCCGGATCGCTGCCCTTTCCCCCGACCTCGACCTCGACTATCTATCGATCCGCATAAAGACGGAAACTCTGGGCGATCACGATGTCGACTCCCTCCGCGATTGACCGCGACGATTACGGCCCGGCCATCGACATGGCCGCCTTCGGTCGCGCCCTCGCGCGCCGCCGGGCGGAGATCGAGGCGGAGACCGGCGAACCCATCACCGTCCCGCGCAACACCGGCACCCGCCGCACGGAATCAAAGCGCGCGCTGCTCGCCGAAATCGACCAGCTCGCCGCTGCCAAGGGCATCCGCTGGTAACCGGATTTTGGTTCACGCTAAGGCGCTAAGGCGCGAAGAAGGTTTGTTCGCGCAGAGGCGCAGAGGACGCAGAGATGGCGGACCTCTTGGCGGCGTCAGCCGCCCTTCATTGGATCGCGTCTAGACGCACGCGCTACGTGAAAAGGCCGCTGGCGCGGCACAGCGATCCCTCCCTCTGCGCCTCTGCGATGTCTGCGCGAACCAAAAAACCTTCTTCTTCGCGCCTCCGCGTCGTCGCGTGAACCAATCCTTCTTCACTTCCGCCGAACACCCGCCATAACAGAAGGATGCTACTCCCCGACACGCCGCTGAACCCGCTCGAACAAGGCCAGCTCAAGGCGATGCGCCTGTCCGCCGCCGTCTTCTGGACCATCGCCACGCTGGTTTCGATCGGGCCGGGCTTCGGCCTCAGCACCGCGTTCGACTGGTTCCCGATCTGGCTGCCGCCGCTCGTCATTGCGCCGATTGGCCTGTGGTCGGTGCTGATCGCGACCCCGGCGCGCTGGGCACGCTGGGGCTGGGCGTGGACGGGACGGGAGTTGCACGTCGCCTCCGGCTGGCTCGCCCGTCGCCACACCATCGTCCCCGCCGCGCGCGTCCAGCATATCGACGTGACGCAGGGGCCGGTCGAGCGAATGTTCGGCGTCGCCACGCTGGTGCTGCACACTGCCGGGACCGCGAACAGTCAGGTCGACCTGCCCGGCATTACCCGTGAGACGGCAGAGGAGATCCGCGACGCGATCCGCGACCAGCTGACGGTCGACCCATGGTGAAGGAGGAACCGCTCGAAGACTTGGAAGACCACGGACCCCGCCGCGTCCATCCGCTGACCGTCGTTATCTGGTTCCTCAAAAAGGCGCCACAGAATGTCCTCGGCCTGCCGGCGATCATCGGCATCACCTCTGGCCGGGGCCTTGGCTGGATCGCGCTGGCGGCGGTGGGGATCGGTGTCGCCAGCCTGGTGTGGACGTGGGTCAACTGGCGGCGCTTCACCTATGAAGTGACCGACAGCGAATTGGTGATCGAACGCGGCCTGTTGAACCGCACCCGCCGCTCGATCCCGCTGGAGCGCATTCAGGACGTCGGCATCGAACAGGGGCCGCTGTCCCGCATCTTCGGCCTCGCCGAAGTCCGCGTCGAAACCGGCGGCGGCGACAAGGACGAAGCGGTGCTGGACAGCGTGTCGCTGTCCGAAGCCGCCCGGCTGCGCGGAGCCCTGCGCGGGGCACCGGCGCGGCCGATGGTCGGACTGGACACCGGCGAAGACGCCCCGCCGGTCGAGGACACGCTGACCGATGTGTTCGTCATGTCGCCGGGCCGGGTGTTGCTGCTGGGCCTGTTCAGCTTCTCGCTGGTCTGGATCGCCGCTTTGGCCACCGGCATCCAGTTCCTCGGCGATGCCCTCGGCTTCGGTTGGGACGAGGTCGCCGACATGGCGAAGAGCGCGCAGGGCGAGGTGCGGAGCCGGTTGACCTACTCCACCGGCTTCGGCCTGTTCGGGCTGGTGGTGCTGTTGGGGGTCGTGACCGGCGTGGCCCGGACGGTACTGCGCGAATGGAATTTCAAACTGCGCGCCGGGATCGGCCGATTCCGCCGGACAAGGGGCCTGCTGACCCGCAGTGAAGTGGTCGTGGCGATGCGCCGCATCCAGCTGGCGCTGATCCAGCGGGGGCCGTTCCGGGGGATGCTCGGCTGGAATGCCCTGAGTGTCCAGACGCTTGGCGGCAGCAACGACCCCACCGGCCGCCAAGTCATGGCCCCGCTGGCCCGAGACCATGAAGTGGCCGGAATCGTCGCCAGAGCCGGACTACCCCCGTTTGAACGTTTGCCGCTCCGCCCCGTAGCCCCAGCCCACATCCTCCGGGCCCTGGTATTGGCCATCCCCCTGCCACTGCTGGTGATCGCCGCCGCGCTCTTGCTGACCCCCTTCGCCTGGCTCGCCCTGATCCTGACCCTCCCGCCAGTCCTCACCGCCCTGCTGCAACGCAAATTCCACCGCTACGCCCTCCGCAGCGCCAGCCTGCAAGTGATGCGCGGCGTGTTGGCCCAGCGCGACTGGATCGTCCCCGTCGACAATGTCCAGGTGGTGACCCTCCGCCAGGGCCTGATTCAGCGCTGGCTCGGGCTGGTGACGATCGAAGTCGACACCGCCGGAGCCGGAATGGGAGCAACCCCCGCCGTCGTCGATGTCGCATTGGAGGACGGCGCGACGCTAGCCCGCGATCTCGCCGCCGGGATCAGTTAGCCGCCGGAGTAGGGGACGGCGTCGGCGCAGCCTTCCGTCGAACCCCGCTCAGCACCTCCGGAGTTGCCGACGGAACCGGAGCCGGGGCAACCGCCGCAGCAACCGGCGTCCGCCGCATGCATTGGATCGGGCTCGGCCGCTTGAACTCCCCGCAATTCCACAGCGCCTTGCCGAACCCCTGATCCTTGTCCCGCAGATAGCTGAACGACATCGCCTCGATCTGCGCCGGGGTCAGGCTGGCCCCCACCGCTGGTACCTTGGCCCGATCGGTCCAGCCGAGGAACTTGCAATAAGCCCGCTCGCCACAGGTCCGGATCGCCAGCGCCGCAAAAGCATCCGCCCCCATCGCCTTGTCCAGCGCGACATGAAAACTGTCGCCCCCCGCCGCGACCGGCTTGGGCACCGCCGACTCCGGAATGGTATCCGGGTCCAGCATCGCCGCCGGATCGACAACGCCGGCCAGCGCGACCTCGCCACCGCCATGGAAGGGTGACAGCGCCGCCATTTTCGCGACCACCGGCTCGGCCCCGGCATAACCCCGGCGGAAGGCGGGCGGGGTGCCCCACCAGCCGGTCCAGCGGAAGAAGAGGTGGGTGTTCACCTCCGCCACCTTGTCGAGGCTGGAGCTCCAATAGGGGACGACCCAGTCGGTGTGGTAATGCGTCGAGTGCCCGACCTTGGCAAAGACCGATCCGGTCAGCGCCTGCCGCGCGATCGTCTGCGCCCGGCCCCAGGCGGCGGGGGAGGGGGTGCGCCGCATCGCGCCGTCGCAGGTGAAGGTGAACTGGCACCCGGTGCGCCGCTCCTGTCCCTGAAACACCACGCCGCAGACCGATTTGGGGAAGGCGGGGTGCCGCATCCGGTTGAGCACGACCTGCGCCACCGCCCGCTGGCCGACGGGGTCGTCGCCCGCCTCGTACCACGTCGCGGCGGCAAGGCAGTCGACCGCTCGCCCGAAATCGTCCGCCCCGGCGTCGAGGATCAGCGGGCGGGCGGCGGGGTTGGGGTCGGTGGAAAAGGGGATGGCGGCGTTGAAGGCGCGCGCGTCCTCCATCGACAGCGCGGCGAGGCGGACGGGTTCGACCTCGGGCAGCTCGGCGGCGGGCACGATGCGCTTGGGCCGCGAAATCTCGGCCAGAACCGGCGAGGCTGGCGGCTGCGGCGCGAGCAGGACGGCGAGCAGCGGGAGTGCGATCGCCGCCAGCGCAATTGCCGCAAGCGCGATCCACAGGCCCGGCGCGGGGCGGGGCGCGGTTACCGGAGCGGGAGAGGGGGTCACAGGAAGCGCGCGGTCCTTCAGCGGCGAAAAACCAGCGGCGCTGGCCACCGCCCTTTAGCGCAACACGAACGCGCGGCAAACCGCGCCGTTCACTCGGGCCGTCGAACCGCCTCAGTTCAGGGCCAGAAGCCCGTCGCCTCGCACAGATCCCACTGGTCCGCCACCTTCATCCGGCAGCTGCTGTCGACCGCATTGCACCGCGCATATTCGCGCTCATAGCGTTTGAAACAGCTTTCCAGCGCCTTGGCCTGTGGCGCGCCAGCGGGTTTGACGGCGGTCTGGACCAGCCGCACGTCAGCCGCACTGGCAGAGGGCGCAGCAGCCGCCGCGACCTTTGCCCCCGCCGCTCGAACAGCCGATGATTGCTCGCTTCCGAACACCATCGGCCACGCCAGAAAGATTGCCAGCATCACGCTGACGCAGATCATTGCATTCCGCACGATTTCCCCCCGGAATCCGTGTTCCCCGACTCAGGGCAGAATACCCGTTTTGGGACGGAATGCGAGTCTTTCAGGCCTCCGGAAGGAAGTCAGGCACGCTCAAATAGCGCTCACCTGTATCATAATTGAACCCGAGCACCCGCGAACCTGCCGGGAGGTCGCCCAGCTTCTTCGCAATCGCCGCGAGAGTCGCGCCCGACGAGATGCCGATCAGCATCCCTTCCTCGCGCGCTGCGCGGCGGGCGAACTCCTTCGCATCGGCGGCATCGACCTGAATCGCGCCATCGATCGCGTCGGTGTGCAGGTTCTTCGGCACGAACCCTGCGCCGATGCCCTGGATCGGGTGCGGGCCCGGCTGGCCACCCGAAATGACCGGCGAGAGTTCCGGCTCGACCGCGAACACCTTGAGCGCCGGCCAGTGCTTCTTCAGCGTCTCGGCGACGCCGGTGATGTGGCCGCCGGTGCCGACGCCGGTGATGATCACGTCGGGCGGGGTGTCGGCGAAGTCCTTGAGGATTTCCTGCGCCGTGGTGCGGACATGGACATCGACATTGGCCGGATTCTCGAACTGCTGCGGCATCCATGCGCCGGGCGTCGAGTCGACGATCTCAAGCGCGCGCTCGATTGCGCCCTTCATCCCCTTTTCGCGCGGGGTCAGGTCGAAGCTTGCGCCATAAGCGAGCATCAGGCGGCGGCGCTCGATGCTCATGCTCTCGGGCATCACCAGCACCAGCTTGTAGCCCTTGACCGCCGCGACCATCGCCAGGCCGACGCCGGTATTGCCGCTGGTCGGCTCGACGATCGTGCCGCCGGGCGTCAGGCTGCCATCAGCCTCGGCCGCCTCGATCATCGCCAGCGCGATGCGGTCCTTGATCGACCCGCCGGGATTGGAGCGCTCGGACTTAATCCACACCTCGGCATCGGGGAACAGCCGGGCCACGCGGATGTGCGGGGTGTTGCCGATCGTTTCGAGGATCGTGTTCGCCTTCATGCCTTGATCTCCTCTGGCGGGGGATTGTCCAACGACGCGGGCGGTTCGAAGGTCCGCGCGCGCCGCAATTCGGGGAAGATACGCGCCCAGAGCGCGGTTACCAAGATGGCTGCGATGCCGCCGCCCACGGTCGCGACGACCGGACCGATCAGCGACGCGAGAAAGCCCGAGCGCGCCTCACCCAGCTCGTTCGAGCTGGAGATGAACAGCGTCGAGACCGAGCCGACCCGCCCGCGCATCGCATCGGGCGTGTGCAGCTGAATGAGCGAGGAGCGGACATAGACCGAGATCATGTCGAACCCGCCCAGCGCGATCAGCGCGACGATCGAGACCAGCACGGCGGGGGCCAGTTCGCTGCCAATCATGCTCGGCCCGAACCAGCGGCTCATCAGCGGGCCGGCCCAGCCGAACGCCGTGGTCGCCGCGCCGAAGCCGATGACCGCCCACAGCATCTTGACCCCGACATTGGTCTTGAGCGGACGCCACGACAGTACCACCGCCACCGCCACGGCGCCCACCGCCGGTGCTGCACGCAAATGGCCAAGGCCATCCGCGCCGATCATCAGCACGTCGCGGGCGTAGATGGGCAGCATCGCGGTGGCGCCGCCGAGCAGCACTGCAAACATATCCAGAGAAATCGCGCCGAGGACGAGGCGGTTGCGGCGGACATAGTGCAGCCCCTCGATCATCTGCATCAGCGGGTTGCCGATGCGCGCGATCGTACTGCGTGCCACCGGGGTGACCAGCATCATCATCAGGAAAGCGACGCCGAACAGCGCGGTCGCGACCCAATAGGGAACGGCGGGGCCGACGGCGTAGAGATAGCCGCCCATCGCCGGGCCGCCGATCGAGCCGACCTGCCACGCCAATGCGCTCAGCGCGATCGCGGTCGGGAGCGAAGCGGCGGGGACGAGGTTCGGGGCGAGTGCCTGCTGCGCCGGGCTGATGAACGCGCGCGCGACGCCGAGCAAAGCGGCGATACCGAACAGAGCGGGCAGGGTGATGGTATCGGTCTGAGTGAGCCAGGCCAACGCGGCGGCACAACCGAGTTCGAGCGCGATGGCCGCGCGTACGATCCAGCGACGGTCGAGCCGGTCCGCGACCCAGCCGGTGACCAGCGTAAGCGCGAGCAGTGGAAGGAACTGGACAAGCCCGACAAAGCCAAGCTGCAGCGCGGCTTCGCGAATGCCCATGGTTTCGCGGGCAATATCATAGACCTGCCAGCCGATGACCACGACCATCGACAGACCGGCGAGCGTCGAGGCCAGACGCGCGATCCAATAGACCCGGTAATTGTGGATCGAGAAGGGATGGGCGGCCATGCGTTCCTGTCCGACCGCCGGTCCCGATGACCAGCGAACGCACCGGCCTTAGGAGGTCGCGAACGCATCGCGCAATAAAGTTATCGTTGCGCGATGCGTTTGCGATGGTTGGCGCGGGTCAGGCGAGCGAGACGTCGGCAACCTTGTCCTGATAATCGGCCTTCGGGTCAGCGCCGAGCAGCATCTTCAGGCCCGCGAACAGGCTGTTCTCATTGAGCCAGATCTGGCCATGTTCGGTATCGAGGCGCAGCAGCTGGAGCTTGGGGTCGTCCTTGCCGCCTTCATACCAGGCCGCGATGAACGGGTTCCACAGCCGGTCGATCGTCGCGCGATCATTGTCGGCAACCAGATTGCCGTGAATCGTCGCCCACAGTTCATGCCCCTTGGACACGAAATGCGCCATGGCACGGTTGCTCTCACTCAGCGCGGCGACGAGGCTGTTGTCTTTGGTGGTGAAGAACCAGATCGGGCCGCCCTCCTGTCCATCCTCGCGCAGTGCTGTCATCGGCTGGGCATGGCCGTCGCGCGCGCCGTCAAGGCCGAGGAAGAGGGTGCGGTCGCTGTCCAGCGCCGACCAGAATTTGTCGGTGAGTTCCTGCGGGGTCGGCATCGTGCTGCTCCTGATTGTTGGGATTGCAGCGGGAACGGACGATGCCGCAGCGCGGTTCCGTCGGCCGGACGCTACCCCAGATCAGACGGCGGCATGCGACCGCGAATATAGGCTGTGCCGGGATGGTCCATCGGAAAGCCGCACTGCGCCAGCCGCCCGATCAACTGACGGGCGCGATCTGCCAATGCAGCGCGGCTTGCGACCGCCAGCGGTGCATCGCCAACGGTGCGTAGACCCGCTCCGGAACGGATCAGGAGTCCGCGATCAACCAGCGCGTCGATATTGCGGGACGTGGTCGCATAAGGCAGTCCCACCAACCGAGCGGCGGTGCTTGTGCGGATCACGGGATCGCTCGCACCATCGGAACCGGCATCGGCGATGTGACGATACGCCCATTCGATCGCCAGCATCAGGGCAAGCCGCGTGAAATTCTCCTCCCGCTTCCCATGGCTTTCCACGGCGGCGAGGATGAGGTCGAGCGCGATGCCCACCCCGGATCGCGGATCATAGGTGAGATCGCCGCCGGGTGAGGGCAACGCAAAGCCGCTCCGCGCCAGATCCTCGACCAGCTGGACGAGCAGGTCGTGGCAGCTGTCGGTGAACTGAGCGATACGCGGTTCGACGATCGCCTCGGCCGTTACCGAAAGGCCGCTCGGGGAGCGATCGATCAGCCCTTCCTCGATCAGTGCGGTCGCGTGGCGACGGGTCGTTTCAAACGGTCGCCCGATCGACGCGGCAAGCGCGTTGATGCTGACCGGTCGCTTTCGCCCCGGCGCAGGCTCGAACGGGCCGCACGCGCGCGCGGTTGCCGCAAAGAGGATCGCGCTGTTGAGATTGCCAAAGGCATTCAGGGCGTGCGCCAGACTCGACACGGCGAAGCTGAGGATATGCTGGTCGAACCCGGGCCCCCATAGCGGAGCCGATCCTTCAAGCTGCTTGCTGGGCCTAGACAACATGGCCGCAGTGCCGGTCGATGCATGTAGAGTTCGCACGCAACAAAGCCACTATTTCCCCCAAACTGGGGGGAAGTAAGGGCGCTCTGCAGCAAGGGCGCAACGCGCCTGCTACTCATTTTGCGCGCCGAACGGCGTTGCGGTTAGGAAATCGACAGCGTTGCGACCCAAAAGTCACATCGACGTCGCTTTGCGCCGGATCAGGGCGCGCTTCGCTGATGTGACCATATTGGTGCAATCTTGCCGCATGCGCGGAACCGGGGCGCGGTGGAATCCGCGCCCCGGTCTGCATCAGGCATAAGCCGCTTCGCGCACTGGCACCGGCGGCAACCGGTCGCCAAGGCCACCGAGCGGACCGACGACCAGCCGCCGCATCGGCTGCCAGAAGGCCGACAGCGTCAGCAGCGCCGATCCGATGACCAATGCCGTCAGCGCCGCGCCCAGCTCGACCGCGCCTGCCGTCTGGAGCAGCGCGTACATGGCATAGAGGACATAGGCGAGGCTGGACACGAGCAGCGCGCGACGATCGACCGCCAGCGCGACGATCGCGAAGCCGACATAGAGGAGCAGCACGATGGCGGCGATGCCCGGCTGGACCGCACCGTCGAACACACCGAGCATCTGGAAGATCGGATGCGCGATCATCGGCGCGGCGGCAAGATGCAGCCAGAAGGCGACGTCGGCGCGGCGCGTCTTGCGCTCACGGTCGGACATGTCCCAGCGCATCGCGAACAGGAACATCAATACGCCACCGGCCAGCACGATCGGCATGGCCCAGTCATGGGCAGCGGGAAATGCGATCATGATCAGGGCGATCAGCACGCCGATCACGGCCGCTGCCCCCGCCGCGACGGTGATCGGCACCATGAACCGCCGCCAGTGGAGCCATGCCGCCGCCGCGGTGGCGAGGCCGACGGTAGCCGCGATCGCCGCTCCAACCTGACGCGCCAGCAACTCATTGTCCTGACCGATCATGCGTTCGAGCCATTCGACATTGTCGGCGACGACGCCCACCAGGGTCGCGGCGATCCCGCCGACAAAGGCGAGCAGCAGCAAAATGCTGGGCAACGCCATGCGGCGCACGCGGGTGAAATATTCGGCCAGCCCCCAGGCCAGCGCCGCCACTGCGATGCCGCCGAGCCAGGGCTTGATCTCGCCCCCGATCCAGGCGACCGCGACCAGCATGAGAGCGGCGGCGATCGCCACGAAAATGTCGTTAAACCCGGTCAACAGCCGGAAATGCTCCTCATCCGCAATCGGTGCGGAGCGCATCGACGCGATATGGTCGCGGAATGCGGCGGCGGCCTCCGGGCTGATCGCCCCGGCCTCCACCGCGCTGTTCAGATCCGTTTCGCTATACATGGCAGTCCCTCCTGTGCGGGAGAGACTGCCACAAGTGTATTAGTGATGCAATACGCCGTGGCGGTGCGGTCAGCCCTGCAGCTTGGCCATGATCGTCATCGCCTGCTCGCCGCCCGACTTCGGCACGATCTCGCCAGTGCGGTCGGTGATCTGCGCCCAGTGGGCGGCGACGCCCTCGGGGCTCATGTCGTCGCCGTTCAGCCGCACACCCTGTGTCAGCGTGACATAAGCGGCCTGGAACACGCCGGCGCCGGCACCGACAATGGCGTTGGTCGGTGCGTCTTCGCTGACCAGAAACAGTGCGGCCGGAGCGACGCTTTCGGGGGTGAATGCCTTGAACGCGGCTTCGGGAAAGATATCCTCGGTCATCCGCGTCCCCGCAGTGGGGGCAAGGGTGTTCACGCGGATATTATACTTGGCACCCTCCAAATAGAGGGTCTTGGTCAGCCCGGCGAGGCCGAGCTTTGCGGCGCCATAATTGGCCTGTCCGAAATTGCCGTAAAGCCCGGACGATGACGCCGTCATCAGGATGCGGCCGTAATTCTGGTCGCGCATCGTCGCCCACACCGCTTTGGTCGCGTTGGCCGAACCGTTGAGGTGGACATCGATGACGAAGCGAAAATCCTCCGGCTCCATGTTCGCGAAGCTCTTGTCGCGCAGCACGCCGGCATTGTTGATCAGGATATGGACGCCGCCCCATTTCTCCTGCGCGCGGGCGACCATTTCCTGCATCTGGGTATAGTCGGTGACGCTGCCGCCATTGGCCATCGCCTCGCCGCCCGCTGCTTCGATCTGTTCGACCACCTGCTGCGCGGCGTCCGAAGCGCCGCTGCCATCGCGCGATCCGCCAAGGTCATTGACCACGACCCGCGCGCCACGCTTTGCGAGTTCAAGCGCATAGGCACGGCCCAGACCGCCACCAGCGCCGGTGACGATTGCGACGCGGCCTTCAAAACTGATGCTCATAACCCCTCCGACTTGACGTTTCCGTCAAGCTATGCGGCGGGTATGCGCGGCTGGCAAGCGGGCAGCTCGACGTGGGTGCTACTGCCCCGCGTCGAGCGAATAGCCGGCCGAGCGCACGGTGCGGATGATGTCCGGGCGGTTGCCGATATTGATCGCCTTACGCAGCCGCCGGATATGCACATCGACCGTCCGGCTCTCGATATCGCTGTCATGCCCCCATACCGCGTCGAGCAGCCGCTCGCGCGAGAAGACCCAGCCGGGATGCTCCAGGAAATGCTTGAGCAGGCGGAATTCGGTCGGGCCGAGCGGGACGACTTCGCCGCCGCGCCGCACCTTGTGGCCGACAGTGTCCATCTCGATGTCGGAATAGGTCAGCGCTTCGCCGGCCAGCGCCGGGCGCACGCGCCGCAGCACCGCGCCGACCCGAGCGACGAGTTCGCGCGGGGAGAAGGGCTTGGTCACATAATCGTCGGCACCGGTCTCAAGCCCGCGCACGCGATCCTCTTCCTCGCCGCGCGCGGTGAGCATGATGATCGGCACATTCGCCGTCTCGCTCATCCGGCGCAGGCGACGGCACACCTCGATCCCCGACAGGCTTTCGACCATCCAGTCGAGCAGGACGATGTCCGGCGGCGATTCCTGGGCGAGCAGCAATGCCTCCTCGCCATCGGGGGTGTGGCGGACCTCGAAATCCTCACGCCGGAAATGATAGGTGAGCAGCTCGGCGAGCGCCGCATCATCCTCGACCAACAGCATGCGCGCGCGGCTCATATCAGGCCTCCGGAACCTCGACCGTGTCGCGCTCGGCCATGTAGCTGCCAGTTGCGGCAAAATAGACCATCTCGGCGACATTGGTCGCATGGTCGCCGATCCGCTCGATATTCTTGGCGACGAACAACAGATGGGCGACTTCGCTCACCGTGCGTGGGTTTTCGACCATATAGGTCACCAAAGTGCGGAAAATGCTGTCGTAGAAATCGTCGAGCCGGTTGTCGCGCTCGACGACGCGGATCGCGGCCTCGGCGTCGCGCGCCGAAAAGGCGTCGAGCACGTCATGGACCATCTCGCTCGCCATCTGCGCCATGGCGGGGAGGATCGAAATCGCCTCGATCCGATCGGCGCCCGGGGTGTGCACCAGCGGCACGCGCTTGGCGATGTTCTTGGCATAATCGCCGATCCGCTCGACCACCGCCGCGATCTTGAGCGCGGCCACCACTTCGCGCAGATCGTCCGCCATCGGCGCGCGCAGCGCGATGACGCGGACGGCGAGCTTCTCGACCTCCGCCTCGATCGCGTCGATCGCCTTGTCCTTGGCGCGGACATCCTTCGCCAAGGCGGTATCGTTGCGGCTGAGTGCCAGCATCGCATCGGCAATCGCTTCTTCGGCAAGGCCACCCATCTGCGAGATCAGCGCGCGCAGATGCTTGATGTCCTCGTCGAACGCCTTGACCGTATGTTCGTGGCCGGTCGCCATTATCCGTACCTTCCGGTGATATAGTCTTTCGTGCGCTCCTGGCGCGGCGCAGTAAAGATCTGGTCCGTCTCACCATATTCGACAAGCGTGCCGAGATGGAAAAAGGCGGTGCGCTGGCTGACGCGTGCGGCCTGCTGCATGTTGTGGGTAACGATGACGATGGCGTACTTGCCGCGCAATTCGTGGATCAGCTCCTCGATCTTCGCCGTGGCGATCGGGTCGAGTGCCGAGCACGGCTCGTCCATCAGGATGACTTCAGGATCGACCGCGATCGCGCGGGCGATGCACAGCCGCTGCTGCTGACCGCCCGACAATGCGGTGCCGCTATCCTGCAGCCGGTCCTTGACCTCTTCCCACAGGCCGGCGCGCTTGAGCGAGCGTTCGACGATCGCGTCCATGTCGCTGCGCGAGCGCGCCAGGCCGTGGATGCGCGGGCCATAGGCCACGTTCTCGTAGATCGATTTGGGGAAGGGGTTGGGCTTCTGGAACACCATGCCGACGCGGGCGCGCAGCTGCACCACGTCCATCGACTTTTCGTAGATGTCCTCACCGTCCAGCATGATCCGGCCCTCGACCCGCGCGCTGGCGACCGTGTCGTTCATGCGGTTGAGCGTGCGCAGGAAGGTCGACTTGCCACAGCCCGACGGGCCGATGAATGCGGTCACATTCTCCATGTCGACATCGATCGACACGTCGCGGATCGCCTGCTTTTCGCCATAGAAGACGTTGACGCCGCGCGCCGACATCTTGGGTGCGGCCCCGGCCCGGGCGGGCGCGGCGCTGTCGACGGCGGTGCTTGAATAGTCGGTTTGGGTCATCACCAGCGGGTCTCGAATCGGTTGCGGAGATAGATGGCGACGGCGTTCATCGCGAGCAGGAAGATGAGCAGGACGATGATCGCGGCGCTCGTCTTCTCAACAAAGCCGCGGCTCACCTGGTCCGACCACAAAAAGATCTGCACCGGCAGCACCGTCGCGGGATCGAACACGCTGCCCGGCGGGGTGACGATGAAGGCGCGCATGCCGATCAGCAGCAGCGGCGCGGTTTCACCCAGCGCGCGGGCCATGCCAATGATCGTGCCGGTCAGGATCCCGGGAAGGGCCAGCGGCAGCACATGGTGGAACACCACCTGGATGCGGCTCGCGCCGATGCCGAGCGCTGCATCGCGGATCGACGGCGGCACCGCCTTGATCGCGTTGCGGCCGGCGATGACGATCACCGGCATGATCATCAGCGCCAGCGTCAGCCCCCCGACCAGCGGCGCGGAGCGCGGCAGGTGGAGGAAGTTGAGGAACACGGCGAGGCCGAGCAGGCCGAAGATGATCGACGGCACCGCGGCAAGGTTGTTGATCGACACCTCGATCAGGTCGGTCCAGCGGTTGCGCGGCGCATATTCTTCCAGATAGACGGCCGAGAACACGCCGATCGGGAAGGCGATCAGCAGCGTCACCAGCATCGTCAGCAGCGAGCCCTTGAGCGCCCCCCAGATACCGACCCCGGTCGGGTCGGTGGCGTCGGAGCCGGACAGGAAATCGATGTTGAAGCCCTGGGTCAGCGTCCCCTGGTCGCGCAGGCGCGTTGCCACCTTGATCACTTCGGGATCGCTGCCATCGCCCTTCGCGGCCAGCGCGATTGGCGATGAGGCGGGCACGTCGATCGACGCGCGGCCTTGCAGCAGCTCGGGCCGCGCTTTCAGCTCGTCGCGCACGGTGACCCATGCGCTTTCGGAGATATAATCGGCGCCTTCCGGGCCGAAGGCGGCGACGGCTGCATTGGCGACGACATCGTTCAGCCCCGCGCTGGCGAGCGCCAGATCGGCACCCTTGCCGCGCAGCTGTTCCGGCGTGACCTCAAGCGCCGCGGCCTTGAAGTCGATCGGCAGGGAGATTTCGGCGCGCTGGAAGCCGCCAATGCCCTGCCACAGCATCGTGATGAGCAGGAAGGCGAGAAAGCTGGCCGAGCCGACGACCGCCGCCAGCCCCCACATGCGGAAGCGGCGCTCCTTGGCATAGCGGGCGCGGATGCGCCTTTGCATGACGTCGGTCTTCCAGCCCGTCGGGGCCGCGGGTGCGGGCTCCTCGGTACCGGTCAGCAACTGCGGGATGAGGCTCTCACTCATAAGCTTCGCGATACTTTTTGACGACGCGCAGCGCGACGATGTTGAGGAGGAAGGTAATCATGAACAGCGTCAGGCCGAGCGCGAACGCGGCGAGCGTTTTGGGGCTGTCGAACGCGGTTTCACCGGTCAGCAGGTCGACGATCTGCTTGGTCACGGTCGTTGCGCCCTCGAACGGGTTGAGCGTGATGTTCGCCGCGCCCGATGCCGCCATAACCACGATCATCGTCTCACCGATTGCGCGGCTGACGGCAAGCAGGATGCCGGCGACCACGCCCGGCAGCGCGGCGGGGATCAGCACGCGCTTGATCGTCTCACTCGTCGTCGCGCCCATCGCGAGCGAACCGTCGCGCATCGCGGTCGGGACTGCGGCAATCGAGTCATCGGCCATCGACGACACGAACGGGATGATCATGATGCCCATCACCAGACCCGCCGACAGCGCGCTTTCGGCCGAGGCGAACTGGAAGCCCAGCATCACCGCGAAATCGCGGATCAGCGGGCCGACGGTCAGCGCGGCGAAATAGCCATAGACCACGGTCGGCACGCCCGCGAGGATCTCGAGGATCGGCTTCATCCACGCGCGGAAGCTGCGCGGGGCATATTGGGTGAGGTAGATCGCACTCATCAGGCCGAACGGGATCGCGATGATCATCGCGATAACCGCGCCGATGAAGAACGTGCCCCAGAACAGCGGCAGGGCGCCCAGATTCGCGCCGGGATCGTCGGCGCGGATGACTTGCGGGCTCCAGTTCAACCCGAACAGGAAGTCGGTGACCGGCACGATCGAGAAGAAGCGGACGCTTTCAAAGATCAGCGAGAGGAAGATGCCGAGCGTGGTGAGGATCGCGATCAGCGACGCGACCAGCAGCATCATCATCACGGCCCGCTCGAACTTCGTCCGTGCGCGGAAATCCGGTTTGACCCGGGTGAAGGCGAAGGCCCCAAAGGCAAAGGCAAGGATCAGCGCCAGCGCGGTGCCGATCCAGTTGTAGCGGGTCAACGCGGCCGCATAGGCCGGCGCGAGCTGCTCGGCGAGCGGGTAAAACGCCCCCTGGCTGCTTCCCTCGGCAAGGTTGCGCGCCTCGTTCAGGATCGTCTCGCGCTCGAAGCCGAATGCCGGGAGCTGCGCGGCGGCAGGGCTGGACAGCGCCGCTTCGGTGACCAGGATCGGGCTGACATTCACCCAGATGGCGATGAAGATCAGCGCCGGAACGACGGCCCAGGTCGCGACATACCAGCCATGCTGACTCGGCAGACTGTGCAGGCTCTTGGCCGGAAGGCCGCGTGCCATGCGCGCCGCGCGCGCGCGCGCCGTCAGCCAGCCAATGAGGCCCAGGCCGAGGATCAGGAACAGGAGTGCGAAAACATTCACCGGTCGAAGCCGCCTATCTGGGAACGAGGTTGGTGTCGGTTCGGATTATTTGAGATCGCTGCGCTGCATCGTCAGACCCTTGGCGATCGTGTCGCTCGCCTTGCTGCGGTCCGCGTCGGACGACGCGATCATGCCGCGCTTGGCCAGCGGACCGCCCGGGCCCCACATCCGCGTGTACTGGGCGAGGAACTCGTTGATCCCCGGCACCGCCTTCAGATGCTGTTTCTTGACATAGATGAACATCGCGCGGGCACCTGGATATTGGCCCGACGAGATCGCCGCATAGCTCGGCTCGACGCCGTTGACCGGCACGCCCTTCAGCCGCGATGCGTTTTCCTCAAGGTAGGAATAGCCGAACACGCCGATCGCATTGGGATTGGCGCTCAGCTTCTGGACGATCAGATTGTCGTTCTCGCCCGAATCGACATAGACGCCATCTTCGCGCACGCGGGTGCACAGCTCGGTGGCCTTGTCCTTGTCGGTCTTCTCGATGTCCTTGACCTGCGGATAGGCCTCTTCGCAGCCCGGATGCATGATCAGCTCGTGCAGCGAATCGCGCGTGCCGCTGGTCGCGGGCGGGCCCATCACCGAAATCGGCACCGCCGGCAGCGACGGGTTGATGTCCGACCACAGCCGGGCGGTGTTGGGCTTGCCCATCGGGCTCGCGGCCAGCGCGCGATAGGCCTCGGCCAGCGTCAGCTGAATCTTCGGGCCGTTGATCGCCTCGGCAAAGGCGATGCCGTCCATGCCCACCTGAACCTCAAGGATGTCGGTCACGCCGTTGCGCTGGCACAGGTCGAACTCCGACTTGGTCATGCGGCGCGAGGCGTTGGTCATATCGGGATGCTGCGGGCCGACCCCGGCACAGAACAGCTTCATGCCGCCGCCGGTGCCGGTCGATTCGATCACCGGCGCCTTGTAGCTGCTCGAATTCACGAACTGCTCGGCGACCATGGTGGTGAAGGGATAGACCGTCGAGGAACCCACAATCTTGATCTGGTCGCGCGACGCCTGGCCGCCGCCGCAGGCGGACAAGACCAGCGCCGAAAGCGCGATCAGCGGAAAACTGCGCATCGTGATTCCCCCCGGGCCATCTTGCGAGTCGCGAAACGGGGACCGGTTCCGCCCGCGCTGGCCGTCTGTTGCAGTTGCGTGACGCTATGATGACATCGTCCCCGGAATCGGTGCGATGGGCAGTAGAATCGTGACTGCCGTGCCCTGACCCACCACGCTGGCGATGTCGAGGCGTCCGCGATGCCGCTCGACGATATGCTTGACGATCGCGAGGCCAAGACCGGTTCCGCCCGCAGCGCGGCTGCGGCTCGAATCGACGCGATAAAATCGTTCGGTCAGGCGGGGGAGGTGCTCGGGCGCAATCCCCTCGCTCTCGTCGCGCACCGTGAGTCGGACCATGGCCGAATCGGTCGCGTCGAGCGCGACGGTCACCGGCGTCCCGGCGCGGCCATATTTCATCGCATTACCGATGATGTTGTGCAGCAGCTGCGACAATTGCACCCGATCCCCGCGCACCCCGGGCAGCGCTTCGACGCTGAGCGCGATGTCCGCAGCCCGCGCCGGTGCCAGGGCAGACAGCTCGTCCCGGACCTGCGCGAGCAATGCCGCGAGATCGACGACATCGTCCGGCGCGCGATATTTCTCCGCCTCGATCCGCGACAGCGAGATGAGGTCGTCGATCAACCGCCGCATCCGCCGCGCCTCATTATCCATGACCTTGAGGAACCGCGCGCGCGTTTCGGGATCGTCGGCGGCATCCTCCAGCGTCTCGATAAAGCCGAGGATCGAGGCGAGCGGGGTGCGCAGCTCGTGGCTGGCATTGGCGACGAAATCGACGCGCATCCGGTCCGCGGCATGCGCGCCGGTACGGTCGCTCAGATGGACCACCCGCGCGCCGCCGGGCAGCGCGCGCACGCGCATCTCCCAGCGCTGGTCGCGGGTGCCAAGGCCGACCAGGTGAATCGGGCCGCCCGGCGCACCGTCGACCGGATTGAGCAGCCGTTCGGCCGCCGCCGGGTGCCGGATCGCAACGCGCACATCCTCGCCCAGAATATGCTCGCCGAGCAGCGCGCGTGCCGCGCGGTTGGCCGCTGCGACCCGCTGCGTCTCGACCAGCAGCATCGGTTCGAACACCGCCTCGATCGCCTCGGCCACGCCGGCTGGGGCGGTGCTGACGGGGTCGGGACCGGGAATCTCATGGGCCGGCTCCTCGGGCGGGGGCGAGGCGATCAGTGCCGCGAGGGTCGCACCGACCAGCGCGATTCCGCCCGCTTGCGGCCCGGCGGTGATCCACGCGACGATCGCGGTGACAAGAACCGCGATCAGCGCGGCAAAGGTGCGGGGATTGGTCAGGCTGGGCATGGCACCCTGCCTAACCGATCATGCGTGCGATTCACACTTGTGAAAGGCCGTTGTGCGAGGGAAGAACGGATATGGCCGACACGACGCCCCCCAAGGACGGATCGCCGAAAATCCCGAGCCGGCGCGCGCTGATGCTGGGCGCGGCGAGCGCGTCGGCGATCGTGTCGATCAAGCCGGCGCTCGCCCAGACGGCAGGGTCGGTGCTGAACTGCGAGATTCCGGTGCCCGATGCCGGACGCGCGGGCAATTACATCGCTGCCGACGGGTCGCTCGTCCCGGCTGGCACGAAAGGCGCATTTCCTCCAGCGGGCCGCAACTTCAAGGGCGAAGAGGTCAAGCAGGCGCTGAACGGTGCAAACCTGCCCGGCACCACCTATGACCAGAGCCGCGCCTACACCAATTACATCCGCCGGCTGCAGCGCGGGACGAGCGGCTTCACCTGTTTCGCATCGCTTCAGATGCCGCGCGGGTAACGCCGCGTGACCCGGTATCGCGCCGCGCCCGCCGCGACGCTGCGGATCGAACCGCTGGATGCGCTGACGCTGATCTATCACCGCGCTTCCGGGATCACGCATCTGGTGGATTCGCCGGTGCCGGAATTGCTGGAGTTACTGGCCGAGCCGTTGACACTCGATCAGGCGCTGGCGGCGCTGACCGAACGCTTCGACCTAGTCGATCCTGACCGCGACGCGCTCGCGGCGCGGGTCGACGAGCTGGTCGCGTCCGGGCTGGTGGAGCGCGTCTGATGCGTCACGCCACCATGCTGCGCATCGGGCCGGTGGGGTTCCGGATCGGCAGCGACTGGCGCGCGCCGATCGCGGCGCTGGACGATCTCTATCGCGATTATCCGCGGCCACAGGATGATATCCCGGATTTCACCGTCCGCCTGTTCGCTGCGCGGCCATGGCGGCGCTGGATCCGCCCGGCGGTGCATCTGGGCGGCGACTTCGTGATTCCCGAGGCGGCGCCGCTGCCGCTGGCGCAGGGCGTGCTGGCGGCAGAGATGGCGATGAACCTGCAAATGGCGCTGGGGCAGCGGCGCTATCTGCTGCTCCATGCCTCGGCGGTGGAGAAGGACGGCCGCGCGCTGGTGATGACCGGGGAGAGCGGGGCGGGCAAATCGACGCTCGCCGCGCTGCTGATGGCGCGGGGCTGGCGCCTGATGGGCGACGAGTTCGCCTTGCTCGACCCCGCGACGGGGATGCTGCACGGTTTTCCGCGGCTGATCAGCCTGAAGAATGAAGCGATCGGGGTGATGGAGGCGGCGCTGCCCGATGCGCGCTGGGGGCCGTTGCTCAAGGGCACGCCCAAGGGCGATATCCGCCACCTTATCCCGGACGCACGCGCGATTGCGGCGATGGATGAACCAGCCCGGCCCGCGCTGATCCTGTTCCCGGCATTCGGCCATCAGGTCGCCGAACGGGCGGTCGAACCGAGCGAGTGTTTCGTGCGGCTGACGCAGGCATCGACCAACTATGTCGCGCTGTGGGAGGCTGGGTTCGATGCGCTCACCGGGCTGGTGCGGGGCGTCCCGGCGCGGGCGATCGACTATCCCGACACCGACGGCGCGATTGCGCTGGTCGAGCGGTTGTGGGGGGAGCTGGCATGACCATCCAGCCGTCACCCCGGCGAAAGCCGGGGCCCATCTCCTGCAATCGCCAAGCGTCGCCACAGCTGTGGAGCGCGTGGATGGTCCGGGAGATGGGCCCCCGCTTTCGCGGGGGTGACGCAGGGGGCGTGCGGTGAGCGGCGCGCTGGTTGCCCGCGCTTTGCGCGATCCGGCGTCGGTGCTGACGCTGGATGCCGCGGGCTGGACGGCGTTGCTGTGCGCGGCGCGGGCAGAGACGCTGATCGGCAGCCTGGCGCACCGGGTCGAGGGACTTGCGATCCCGGACGCGGCAGCGCGCATCCTTGCCGATGCGCGCGCGGCGGCGGAGCAGGGGCGGATGGCGGCGCTGTGGGAGGCGGAGATGGCCCGCCGCGCGCTGGCTCCCAGCGGGATGCCGGTGGTATTGCTCAAGGGCACAGCGTTCGTCGCGAGCGGCCTTTCGGCGGGGCAGGGGCGGCAGATCGGCGATCTCGACATCCTCGTGCCGCGCGAGCGGATCGACGAGGCAGAGGCGCTGCTGCTCGCCGCCGGATGGGAGTGGGTGAAGCCCGATCCCTATGACGACGCCTATTATCGCCGCTGGATGCACGAGCTGCCGCCGCTGATCCATCGCGAGCGCGACCGGATGATCGACGTCCACCACACGATCCTGCCGCTGACCGCGCGGGTGACGCCCGATGCGGCGGCGCTGATCGCCAGCGCGGTGCCGCTGGGCAATGGCCTGTCGGTGCTGCCGCCCGAGGGCATGGTCGTACATGCGGCGGCGCATCTGTTCGCCGATGGTGATTTGCAGGGGGGATTGCGCAACCTGTGGGACATCCACTGCCTGTGCGATGAGTTCGGCGGCGTAGAGTTCGAGCTGGCGCTGGCGGCCTGCGCCGCCCAGCATGGCCTGACGCGCGCGGTCGAACGCGCGCTGCGGCTATCGGCGCATGTCTTCGGCGAAGGGGCGGCACTGACGCTCGCGGACCGCCTCTATGTCCGGCGGTTGCTTGCCCGCGACGGCTGGGGGCAGCGCACGCGCAAACTGACCGAGTTCGCCTTCTATCTGCGCGGCCATTGGCTGCGCATGCCGCCGCTTATGCTGGCGCGGCACCTGTGGACGAAGTGGCGGAAAGGCTATCGCCCAGCCCCGTGAGCGTTGGCACGAGTTCGTGATAGCCGTCGATCACGGCATCCGCGCCGAGCTCCGCGACCGGCTGCATCAGGAAACCGAAGCTGACCGCGATGCTGGAGATCCCGGCATTCTTTGCGGCCATGATGTCGTAGATCGAATCGCCGACAAAGGCCGCGCGCCCGCCGCCACAGCGGGCGATCATCTCATGGATCGGGGCGGGCGAGGGCTTGGCATTGCCGCGCCCCATCGTGTCGCCGCCGATCACGCAGGCGAAGCGGTGGTCGATCCCGACCTCCCGCACCAGCCGCGTCGCGAACCGTTCGAACTTGTTGGTGACGATGGCGAGCTTAACGCCGCGCGCCTCCAGATCGTCGAGCGCTTCAGTGAGCCCTGCGAAGGGAACCGTGCCGTGCGAAAGATTATCGCCATAATATTCCAGCAGCGCGGGGTAGGCCGTCGCCATCACCGCATCGTCATAGCCGCCGGACTCGGTCAGCCCTTGTTTGAGCATGTTCTTTGCCCCGCCGCCGATCATCGTCCGGATCCGGTCGGGGGCGAGGGTGGGGCGGCCGACCAGCGCCAGCGCGTGGTTGGTCGCGGCGAGCAGGTCGGCGCTGGTGTCGAGCAGCGTGCCGTCGAGGTCGAACCCGACGATATCGAACGGAACATCGGTCATCGCGCCAAATGCCGGTGCCGCTATGGAAATTGCAACATGATCGTGGCAGGGGCGCGCCAGGGGAGTTCCAGGGCCTATGACCAAGCCGATCGCCGCGATCATCCTTGCCGCCGGAAGCGGGACGCGGATGAAGTCCGACACGCACAAGGTGCTGCACAGAATCGCGGGCAAGCCGATGCTGTTGCACCTGACCGATGCCTTTGCGGCGGCGGGCGCGGCTGAGAAAGTGGTCGTGGTCGGCGCGCGACGCGAACAGGTTGAGGCTGCGGTTGCGCCGCTCGGTGTGAAGATCGCACATCAGGCCGAGCAGCTCGGCACCGCCCACGCCGCGCTGATGGCGCGTGAGGCGCTGACCGGGTTCGACGGCACCGTCATCGTCGCGTTCGGCGACACGCCCTTCCTGTCGGCGCGGACGATTGCGGCGATGGCCGCCCGGCTCGATGCGGCAGATGCGCCGCGCGTCGCGGTGCTCGGCTTCCGCCCTGACGATGCCAAAGCCTATGGCCGGATCATCGCCGATGCCGATGGCGCGATCGCAAAGATGGTCGAGTATAAGGATGCGACCCCGGAGGAGCGCGCGGTCGATCTGTGCAATTCGGGCGTCACGGCGGTGCGCGCGGCGGACCTCTGGCCGCTGCTCGACCGAGTGGGCAACGACAATGCGGCGGGCGAGTATTACCTCCCCGACATCGTCATGCTCGCGCTGGCCGATGGCGACCGCGCGGTGGTGGTTGAGACCGATGCCGATGAGGTGATCGGGATCAACAGCCGCGCCGAGCTCGCTTATGCCGAGGCGCGCTGGCAGGCGGCGCGGCGGGCGCAGGCGATGGCCGATGGTGCCACGCTGAGCGCGCCGGAAACCGTCTGGTTCGCGCACGACACGGTGCTGGGCCGGGATGTGACGGTGGAGCCGAACGTGATGTTCGGCCCCGGCGTGACCGTGGCGGACGGCGTCACCATCCGTGCCTTTTGCCATATCGAGGGCGCGACGATCGCGACCGGTGCGGAGATCGGCCCCTATGCCCGGCTGCGCCCCGGCACTGTGCTGGGCGAGAAGAGCAAGGTCGGCAATTTCGTCGAGACCAAGAAGGCGGTGCTGGGCAAGGGCGCCAAGGCCAATCATTTGACCTACCTTGGCGATGTGGATGTGGGTGAGGGTGCGAATATTGGCGCGGGCACCATCACCTGCAACTATGACGGCTTTTTCAAATACCCGACCGTGATCGGCGCGGGGGCGTTCGTTGGGTCGAACAGCGCGCTGGTCGCCCCGGTGACGATCGGCGAGGGTGCAATCGTCGGCGCGGGTTCCGTGGTCACGAAGGACGTAGAGGCCGATGCGCTAGCGCTGGTCCGCCCCGAACAGACCGGCCTGCCCGGCTGGGCGAAGCGGTTCCGCGCGGCGATGGCGGCACGAAAGGCGGCGAAATGAGCGACATCTATGAAGGCAAGCCGTTCCTGAAGCTGCTCGACGCCTATGTCCTCGACGCGATCGGCGCGCTCGATGCAGAGAGCGATGCGGTGCTGGCCGCGCAGGAGCCTGAGTTCCACGCGATGTTCGGTGCGACCGGCGACTGGCGGACGATTGTGGTTCAGCGGATGCAGTTTCCCGAGGGCATGGCGGGCGCGATCAACGAAGTGTGGACCAAGGGCCGCGCGAAGTTCATTGCCGCGCAGGGTCACGAACCTGACCCGGTCGAATTCGTGCGGAGCTTCATCGACAGCAAGTTCCCGCATTGACATGATATCATGATATGATATCAGTATATCAATGACTCGCATCCTTGCCGATCTGCCCGATGAGGACATCAAATGGCTCGACGCCCAGGCGGCCGAGCAGGGCAAGTCGCGTGCCGCAGTGCTGCGTGAAGCGGTGGCGGCGTATCGGTCGGAAGCACCGAAGGATTGGCTCGACATCGGTTTCGGCGCATGGGCGCGGCACGGCATCGCGGCTGATCCGCATGAATATGAGCGGCATCGGCGGGCCGAATGGACGCGCCCGTGGGACGATGATTACGAAGAAGTGCGTGCGGAATCGCCCGAGTGCTTCGACGAATATGACGACAAGGAGCGGGCACACTATCTTGCGCTGACCCGCAAGGCAGAGGCTGAGCGCGATAAGGGCGCTGCATGAGCGGCTATAGCCTTGACGCCAATATCGTCATCGATGCCCTGCTGAACCACGAACCCGCGCATCACGAACTGCGCCGGATCGCGCAAAGCGGGACGCGGATGTGGATCAGCCGGATGGCGTGGATCGAAGTGCTGTCAAAGGGCAGCGACGCCGCCGTGCGCGACGTGATGACCTTTGTCGATCGCTTCGGCCTCGATGAGATCGACGCGGAGATTTCCTACCGTGCGGCCGCGCTGCGTCGAGAGCGCCCTCGGCTAAAGTCGCCCGACGCCATCATCCTCGCGACCGCCCAAATTCGCGGCCGCGTCCTCGTTACCCGTAACACCAGGGATTTCCCGGCGAACATGCCGGGCATCCGCGTCCCCTACACCCTCTAAAGTCGAGAGCAGACCCCATGTGTGGAATCGTTGGAATCCTGGGCCGCGAAGATGTTGCCGACCGGCTGCTCGATGGCCTGAAGCGGCTGGAATATCGCGGCTATGACTCGGCGGGCATCGCCACCATCGTCGATGGCGGCATCGCGCGCCGCCGCGCGTCGGGCAAGCTGGTCAATCTCGGCAAAGTGCTGGCCGAGGATCCGCTGCCCGGCCTGGTCGGCATCGCCCACACCCGCTGGGCGACGCATGGTGGCCCGACCACCAACAACGCCCACCCGCATGCGACGGGTGAGGTCGCGCTGGTCCACAACGGCATCATCGAGAACTTCAAGCCGCTGCGCGAGGAACTGCTGGCGCGCGGTCGCGTGTTCGAGAGCGAGACCGACACCGAGATCGTCGCGCACCTGGTGAGCGAGCAGGTCGAGGCGGGGCTCGACCCGGTCGCGGCGGTCAAGGCGGTGCTCCCGCGCCTGCACGGCGCCTTCGCGCTCGCCATCCTGTTCCGCAGCCATCCGGACATGCTGATCGGCGCGCGGCTGGGGTCGCCTTTGGTCGTGGGGTACGGAGACGGCGAAACCTATCTCGGCTCCGACGCACTCGCGCTCGCGCCGCTGACCCAGCGCATCTCCTATCTGGAGGAAGGCGACTGGGTCGTCCTCACCCGCGACGGCACGCAGGTCTATGACGTCGAGAACTCGCCCGTAGAGCGCCCGATCGTCAATTCGGGCGCATCGGGTCAAATGATCGACAAGGGCAATCACCGCCACTTCATGGCGAAGGAAATCTACGAACAGCCAATCGTGGTCGCGCAGACGCTACGCGGCTATCTTCAGCGGCTCGAAGAGGAAGTGACGCTTCCGATCCCCGAATTCGACCTGTCGGCGATCCGCCGCGTCACCATCGTCGCGTGCGGCACCAGCTATTATGCCGGGATGGTCGCCAAATACTGGTTCGAGCAGTTCGCGCGCGTTGCGGTCGACATCGATGTCGCGAGCGAGTTCCGCTACCGCGCGCCGGTGATGGAGCCGGGTGGCCTCATGATCGTCATCAGCCAGTCGGGCGAGACCGCCGACACGCTCGCCGCGCTGCGCCACGCCAAGGCGGAGGGGCAGACGATCGCCGCCGTCGTCAACGTGCCGACCAGCACGATGGCGCGCGAGGCTGACCTGCTGCTCCCCACCCATGCCGGACCCGAGATCGGCGTCGCATCGACCAAGGCGTTTACCTGTCAGCTCGCCGTCCTCGCCGCGCTCGCCGCCAATCTCGCCAAGGCGAAGGGCCGGATGACGCGCGAGGAGGAGAAGGAAATCGTCCTCCACCTCGCCGAAGCCCCCGCTGCGCTCAACGATGCGCTCAGCCGGGACGAGGCGATCGAGGCGATGGCCGGCAGCGTCGCCGGTGCGCGCGACGTCCTCTATCTCGGTCGCGGCACCGACTATCCGCTGGCGATGGAAGGGGCGCTGAAGCTCAAGGAAATCAGCTACATCCACGCCGAAGGCTATGCCGCTGGCGAGATGAAGCACGGACCGATCGCGCTGATCGACGAGAATGTCCCCGTCATCGTCATCGCGCCGAGCGGGCCACTGTTCGAAAAAACCGTCAGCAACATGCAGGAAGTGCAGGCGCGCGGTGGCAAGGTCGTTCTGATCTCCGACGCCGAGGGCATTGCCGCAGCAGGCGACAACTGCCTCGCGACGATCGAGATGCCCCGCGTCCACCCGCTGATCGCGCCGATCGTCTATGCGGTGCCGGTGCAATTGCTCGCCTATCACGTCGCGGTTGCGAAGGGCACGGACGTCGACCAGCCCCGCAACCTCGCCAAGTCGGTAACGGTTGAGTGAAGGCGCGGGGGCGGCGACCCGCCCCCGCCGCGCTTACTTCGGCATCCCGCTAAATCCCGCCGCCTTGCGCAGTTCGGCGGCGTCCATGACATAGCCGTCGCTGACCACGGTGACGACGCGGCGCAGCGCCCCCAGCTCGGTCGAGGGGTCGCCATCGACCAGCACCATATCGGCCTCCTTGCCCACCGCGATCGATCCGGTGCGTTTGTCAGCCCCGACCACGCGCGCGGGGACAATCGTCGCGCTCTGCAGTGCCTCGGCGGGGCTGAGCCCAGCTTGCTGGTAAATTTCCAGCTCGCGCACCAGTTCGATGCCCCAGCCATCGGTGCCCGCCACGATCGGCACGCCGGCCTTGTGCAACCGCCCGACCAGCTCGACCATCTTCGCATAGCTTTTGCGGTAATCGTCGCGGGTCAGCCCCTCGACCAGCGGATAGCCGCCGCTGGTGAAGGACGACCGCTCGATCACCGGCGAGATGATGCCCATATAGGGCGCATAGGCCGGATGCGGCTTGCCGCCATCCTGCGTCAGCATCCCTTCGAAGATGACGATGGTGGGATCGACCACCGTCTTGCGCCGCGCCAGATCGGCGACGAAGCCGGTCATCAGCGGCGCGTTCAGGTCGACATCCTTGAAGTAGCGCGCCGGCCCCTCCATCCGCTGGCGCGTGTTCGCCTTGTCGATCACGTCCTTCGGCATCGACTCCATCACCACGAAGTTGAGGTGGGTCAGCTCGTCATAGCCGGCCGCGACCGCCTCGCTCGGCTTCATCGTCGCGGGGACATGGCCATGGACGTGCAGCCCCAGCCGGTGCGCTTCGGCCGCCGCGGGCGCGATCCACGCCGGGTTCATCGAGGTATAGAATTTGACGCCCCACAGTCCCGCCTGCTTGATCCGGCGGACGGTGGCGATCGTCTCCTCGACGCTGCTGACCACCTCTGCGCCCTGTGCCGCGAGCGGGTCCTTCTTGTCGATGATGACCGAGATGAACGGCTCGCCCATCAACAGGCTGCCCTCGCCGCGCCGCCGGGTGGCCTCGACCGCGCGGTCGAAATTGGTGCCGGGGCTGCGGAAGCTGGTGATGCCGTTCGCCATGTTCGACAACACGCTCCAGTCATCGCCGATATGGAGATGGCTGTCCCAGATGCCGGGGACGAGCGTCTTACCGCGCCCGTCGATCGTGCGCGCACCGGCCGGCGCCTTGAGCGACCCGGCCGCGCCGATCGCCGCGATCTTGCCATCCTGTGCCAGCACCGCGCGGTCGGCCAGGAACACGCCCTTGTCCGCGTCGAACAGGCGGACATTGTCGAACAGCACTGGTGCCTTCGCCGCCGGATCGAGGAAGCGTTTGGCGATGGTCGTCACCGCCTGCGCCGTCGCGGCATCCTGCGCGTCGCGCAGCTGCTTCAGCGCGCCCTCATAGCCCTTGGGAATGACTGAGATGAAGCTGATATCCGCGAAATAGCGCTTCTTGTCGTCCAGCCAGACGGGCACGGGGGAGGGCAGGATGCCACTGATAAAGGCGAGCTGGACGGTCTTGGGCCCACCCGGCCCCTGGATTACCTGCGTGCCGCCAAAGGTCATGCGCCCGCGTCCACTCGGCAAGAACGCGATTCCCGTATCGCCCGCCGCGGCCAGTGCGTCGATGATCGGGGCGGAGGCGATGCCCACGCCACCCGCCGGAATATACCAGCCGCCAGCGGGCGCTTCGCCCGCATCGGTGGCGGTCTTCCACGTCGCGCGACCGCCGACAACGCGATACTCCTCCGCCGCGTCGCCGGACATGGTCACGCCGCGCACGCTCATCGCCTCGATGCTGCCGTCCTTGGCGAAGGTCGTCACCTGATCCATCTCGGTGATCCACCCGCGCAGCTCCTGCGACCAGCGATAGGCAACGCGCCCGTCCGGCAGCTGCCAGCGCCACTGGCTGCCATGCTGCCCGGATTCGGACACGACGACATATTCGGCGGCATCGGCCGGGGGCTTGAGTAGCTCCTCTTTCGGGACCGGCTTCGACTGTGTCGGCGGGGCAGGATCGGGGTGCCGATGCGCAAAGGCCGGAGCGGTCGTCGCCAGCAGTGCCGCGACCAGGATCATACGCATCATCGTGTCTCCCCCAAGTTCGCTACTTGGTAGGGGCAATGACGACAGCGATGCAAGATTGGAGCGGGTGAAGGGAATCGAACCCTCGTCGTGAGCTTGGGAAGCTCCTGCTCTACCATTGAGCTACACCCGCGAGGCGCGCCGAAATCGGGGGTTTGCGCGTCCTTGTCAAGCCGGATCGCACGCATGCCGCGCCGTCGCGCCGTCGGCCGTATCGCTAACCCGGCCTTACCCAGTTCCGGTGACGCTTCGCTAGCAACGTTGTGGGTAGCCTGTCACGGGGAGCTATGGGGCCGGAGCTGGAGCTGCGAGCACTCCTTCTTCGGTGAACGCCTGCTCGCGGGAGCACTGCCCGTGACTGTCGACTCTGTGTCGGAACCGACGCTGCACGCCGGCGAAGATCGCCGCGCTGATGCGCGCATGACCACCTTGTTCCAGGTCGCACGCCTGCTGACCGATTTAGGGACGCAGCATCTCTGCCTGATCCGCAACATCGGTTCGGGCGGGATGATGCTCGAACTCTACGCCCCGCTTGAACCCGGAACGCGGGTACGGATCGAACCCAAGGTGTGCGATCCGGTGGGCGGGGTGGTGCGCTGGGTCGAGGCGGGACAGGCGGGGATCGCCTTTGACGCGCCGATCGACGTGCACAGCTATCTGCACACCCATCACGTGCTGCTGCCCGACCAGCTGCCACGCTGTCCGCGCGTGACGACGCACTTGCGGGCGCGGTTGCGGATCGGTGCCGTCTGGCATCTGGTCCCGCTGATCGACCTGTCGCAGGGCGGGGCGAAGGTCGAAACCGACTTGCCCGTGGAACTGGGGCAGGGGGTGGAGATCGACATTGCCGGCATCGGCACGCTGGGCGCGCATGTCCGCTGGGTCCGCGGTGAGCGGATCGGGCTCGTCTTCACCAGCGCGCTGCGGCTTGCGCGTGTGGCGCAATGGATCGCGAGCCATGGCGCGGACGCGGGCAATGTGCGCGCCGCGTGAGTGCGCTCAATCGATCGTGCGTCCCAGCTCGCGGTTGAGCCACAGCGCGACGAGCGTGCCGATGGCACCGGACAACAGATAGGCACCGGCCGCCAGCAAGCCGAACTCCGCCGACAGCCACAAGGCTGCGAGCGGGGCAAAGCCGGCGCCGAACAGCCAGGCGAGGTCCGAGGTCAGCGACGATCCGGTATAGCGGTGGCGCTGCTGGAAGCTGGCCGACAGCGCGCCCGACGACTGGCCGAACGACAGGCCGAGCAGAACAAAGCCGAGCAACATGAACGCCGCTTCGCCCGCTTCGCCCATTTCGAGCAGCTGCGGCGCGAAGCCGCTGAACGCGGCGATGGCGGCGGCGGTGGCGGCGAGGACCGTACGGCGCCCGACCCGGTCGGCGAGATAGCCCGAGGCGATGATTGCGCCGACGCCGAGCGCGGCGGCAACCGCCTCGATCGCGAGAAAGCGGACCGGGGATTCCTCGGTGTACAGGAACACCCAGGACAGCGGGAACACGGTGACCATGTGGAACATGGCAAAGCTCGCTAGCGGCGCAAAGGCGCCGAGGATGATCGTGCGCCAGTTCGACCGGATCGTTTCGGTCATCGGCGCGGGCTGAAGCTCGCGCCGTTCGAACAAGGTCGCATATTCGGGCGTCACCACGATGCGCAGGCGCGCGAACAGCGCCACGACGTTGATCGCGAAGGCGACGAAGAACGGGTAGCGCCAGCCCCAGTCGAGGAAATCCTGTGCGGGCAGGGCGGCGATCAGGAACATGAAGAGCAGGCTGGCGACGATCAGGCCGAGCGGCGCGCCGAGCTGCGGCACCATTGCATACCAGCCGCGCTTGCCCTCAGGCGCGTTGAGCGCGAGCAGCGAGGCAAGGCCGTCCCACGATCCGCCCAGCGCGACGCCCTGACCCATGCGGAACAGTGCGAGCAGCAATGCAGAGCCGATACCGATCGAGGCATAGCCGGGCAGGAAGGCGATTGCCGCAGTCGAGCCGCCGAGCAGGAACAGCGCGATGGTCAGCTTGGCACCCCGACCATAGGCGCGGTCGATCGCGGTGAAGATCATCGTGCCGACTGGCCGCGCGACAAAGGCGAGCGCGAAGATCGCGAACGACCACAATGTCCCCTGCAGCGGGTCGAGATGCGGGAACACCAGCGACGGGAACACCAGCACCGACGCGATGGCATAGACAAAGAAGTCGAAGAATTCGGACGTGCGCCCGATGACGACGCCGATCGCGATCTCGCTCGGCGCAATCTTGTGCCCGTCCCGCGGGCCGTCGGAATTGATCGCCCGCGCATCGCGCTCGGCTTCGGTCGTGGGGACGGTTTCGGCGCTCATTCCAGTCTTCCCGGCTTGCCCCGCTGACGCGGCGCGACTCACTCATGCGGAACAGTGTCGGCTTCCCGCAGCGAAAACGCACTGCTGCATTGATGGGCATCAAGGGATTGGACAAAATGTCCTATGTCCGCGCCGGGGGCAGAGGCGTAGGCGCCGATCATGGCCCAGAACCCTGTCCGATTCCGCCATCGCCTCCGCCCCCTGCTGGCGCTTGCCGCGCTGCCGCTGCTGTCCGGCTGCGGGCTGATCGTCCTCGACCCCGCCGGTGAAGTGGCGCGGCAGCAGGGCAATCTGGTGATGATCTCCACCGCGCTGATGCTGCTCATCATCGTGCCGGTGATGGCGCTGACGGTGTTCTTCGCGTTCAAATATCGCGCCGCCAATCAGGACGCGCCCTACGACCCCGACTGGGACCATTCGACCCAGCTGGAGCTGGTGATCTGGGCCGCGCCGCTGCTGATCATCATCTGCCTCGGCGCGCTGACCTGGGTCGGCACGCATTTGCTCGACCCCTACCGCCCGCTCGCCGCGCCTGAGGCCAAGGGGCCGGGCGCGCCGGAGACTGACCGCGAAAAGCCGCTTGAGGTCCAGGTCGTCGCGCTCGATTGGAAATGGCTGTTCATCTACCCCGAACTGGGGATTGCGACGGTGAACGAGTTCGCCGCGCCCGTGGATCGCCCGATCCGCTTCCGCATCGCCTCATCCTCGGTGATGAACAGCTTCTACATCCCCGCGCTGGCAGGCCAGATCTATGCGATGCCGGGCATGGAGACCAAGCTGCACGGCATCTTCAACGAGACCGGCAATTTCGTCGGCTTCTCCGCCAATTATTCGGGCGCCGGCTTCTCCAACATGCGCTTTGCCGCGAAGAGCATGGAGCGCGGCAAGTTCGACGCCTGGGTGGCGCAGGTAAAGGCGACGGCAACGCCGCTCGACCGCGCGACCTATCTCAAGCTCGAAAAGCCGAGTGAGAAGGAGCCGGTGCGCCGCTTTGCCCAGGTCGAACCGAACCTGTTCGACCGCGTCGTCAATCTGTGCGTCGAGCCGGGCAAGATGTGCATGCACGACATGATGGCGATCGACGCCCGCGGTGGGCTGGGTCTGGCCGGCACCTACAATGTCCGCGACCTCGCCTATGACAAGTTCGCCGCGCGCGGCACGCTGCCGACGCTCAACACCCGCTATGTCGCCGCCGTCTGCACCACGCCGATGGTGCCGATGACCGGTCCCGATCCCAAGCCGGTGGACAGCACCCCGCTGACCGGCGCCGGTCTGTCGCGCGTGCGCCAGTCGACCCCGCCGATCGCGCGAACCGCGATGACCGCACTTCCCGCCCTTCCGGAAAGCTGAGTAAGCCCGTGTCCGATCCCATTGCGCATCCCGCCCCGTCGGTCGACCCGATCTTCGGTCGCCTGTCGCTCGACTCGATCCCGCTGCACGAACCGATCCTGATCGTCACCTTTGCGGTGGTCGCGATCGGCGGCATCGCGGTGATCGCGCTGCTGACCAAATATCGCCTATGGGGTTATTTGTGGAAAGAGTGGTTCACCAGTGTGGATCACAAGAAGATCGGGATCATGTACATGGTCCTGGGCCTGATCATGTTCCTGCGCGGCTTTGCCGATGCGATCATGATGCGGTTGCAGCAGGCGATGGCGTTCGGCGGGTCCGAGGGCTATCTCAACGCGCATCACTACGACCAGATCTTCACCGCGCATGGCGTGATCATGATCTTCTTCGTGGCGATGCCGTTTATCACCGGCCTGATGAACTATGTCGTCCCGCTGCAGATCGGCGCGCGCGACGTCAGCTTCCCGTTCCTCAACAATTTCAGCTTCTGGATGACCGCGGCGGGCGCGGCGCTGACGATGGTGTCACTATTCGTTGGTGAGTACGCCCAGACCGGCTGGCTTGCCTATCCGCCGCTGTCGGGGATCACCTACAGCCCCAATGTCGGCGTCGATTACTACATCTGGTCGCTACAGATAGCGGGCGTCGGCACGACCTTGTCCGGCATCAACCTGATCGTCACCATCCTGAAGCTGCGCGCGCCGGGCATGGGCCTGATGAAGATGCCGGTGTTCACCTGGACGTCGCTGTGCGCCAACATCCTGATCGTCGCCAGCTTCCCGGTGCTGACCGCAGTGCTCGCGCTGCTCGGGCTCGACCGCTATGCCGGGACCAACTTCTTCACGAACGACTTCGGCGGTTCGTCGATGATGTACGTGAACCTGATCTGGATCTGGGGCCATCCGGAGGTCTACATCCTGATCCTGCCGCTGTTCGGCGTGTTCAGCGAAGTGACCTCGACCTTCTCGGGCAAGCGGCTCTTTGGCTATACCTCGATGGTCTATGCGACGGTGGTCATCACCATCCTGTCGTACGTCGTGTGGCTCCACCACTTCTTCACCATGGGGTCCGGGGCGAGCGTCAACAGCTTCTTCGGCATCACCACCATGGTGATCTCGATCCCGACGGGCGCAAAGCTCTTCAATTGGCTGTTCACCATGTATCGCGGGCGCATCCGGTTTGAGCTGCCGATGATGTGGACGATCGCGTTCATGCTGACCTTCACCATCGGCGGCATGACCGGGGTGCTGCTCGCGGTGCCGCCGGCGGACTTCGTGCTGCACAACTCGCTGTTCCTGATCGCGCATTTCCACAATGTGATCATCGGCGGCGTGCTGTTCGGCCTGTTCGCGGCGATCAACTACTGGTGGCCCAAGGCGTTCGGGTTCAAGCTCGACAAGAAATGGGGCCTGGTGTCCTTCTGGTGCTGGGTCGTCGGCTTCTGGCTTGCATTCGCGCCGCTCTACATCCTCGGCCTGATGGGCGTGACGCGGCGGATGCGGGTGTTCGATGACCCGTCGCTGCAGATCTGGTTCATCATCGCCGGGATCGGCGCGGCGACGATCGCGGTCGGCATCTTCGCGATGCTGGTGCAGTTTGCGGTCAGCATCTGGAAGCGCGAGGAGCTGAAGGTCGATGGCGACCCGTGGAACGGTCGCACGCTGGAATGGGCGACCAGCTCGCCCCCGCCGGAGTACAACTTCGCCTTCACCCCGCGCATCCATGACCTCGATGCGTGGTACGACATGAAGAAGCGCAACGCCGCGCGTCCGGTCGACGGCTTCCGCGACATCCATATGCCGCGTCCGACCGGTGCCGGGATCATCCTGTCGGGCATCAGCCTGGTGATCGGTTTCGCGCTGGTGTGGCATATCTGGTGGCTGGTGATCGCGGCGTTCGTCGCGCTGCTGGCGACCGCGATCATCCACACCTTCAACTATGACCGCGACTTCCACATCCCGGCGGCAACCGTTGCCGCGGTGGAGGACGCCCGCACCCGCCAGCTGGCCGCCGGAGCCGCCGCATGACCGCCGTGACCGCAGACCCCAACACGCCCCCCGTCTTCTACGAGCTGGAGGAGCATCCGCACCCCGAGGGGCACAGCACGATGCTGGGCTTCTGGATCTATCTGATGAGCGACTGCCTCATCTTTGCGATCCTGTTCGCTTGCTATGCGGTGCTGGGCGGCAATTTCGCCGCCGGGCCGGGGCCAAAGGATCTGTTCGACCTCAAGCTGATCGCGCTCAACACCGCGATGCTGCTGTTCTCGTCGATCACCTATGGCTTTGCGATGCTGTCGATGCAGCTGGGCAAGGTCCGCGCGACGCAGGGCTGGCTGGCCGTCACCGGCCTGTTCGGCGCGGCGTTCCTGGGTATCGAACTCTATGAGTTCCACCATCTGATCGAACTGGGCGCGACGCCGCAGCGCAGCGCGTTCCTGTCGGCCTTCTTCACCCTGGTCGGCACGCACGGGCTGCACGTCACTTTCGGCCTGATCTGGCTGGTGACGCTGATGGTTCAGCTGGGGCGCAAGGGCCTGATCCCCGCCAATCAACGCCGGGTCGCGTGCCTTGGCATGTTCTGGCACTTCCTCGACGTCATCTGGATCGGCGTCTTCACCTTTGTCTATCTGATGGGGATGCTGCGATGAGCGCGCACCATGACGAGCATCACGCCGTTGCCGAGCTGCCGCACGCGACGCTGCGCGATTATGTGATCGGCTTTGTCTTGTCGGTGATCCTGACCGCGATCCCGTTCTGGCTGGTGATGACGATGCCGCTGAGCGCCGGGGTGACCGCTGCCGTCATCATGGGCTTTGCGGTGGTGCAGATCATCGTCCACATGATCTTCTTCCTGCATATGAACCCGAAGGCGGAGGGCGGCTGGACGCTCACCTCGCTCGTGTTCACCGTGATCGTGATCTTCATCATGCTCGCTGGATCGCTGTGGGTCATGCACCACCTCAACAGCAACATGATGCCGCAGCATCTGGAGCAGCAGGTCCCGTGACGCTTCGGCGCGCCGTTCCTGCGGCGCTGCTGCTGGTCTGCGCGATCGGCTTCGTCGCGCTGGGCATCTGGCAGGTGGAGCGGCGGGCGTGGAAGCATGCGCTGATCGACGCGGTCGAGACGCGTAGTACTGCCGCGCCGGTCGCGGCTCCGGCTCCGGGCGTGGCGGTCAGCGCTGATGCCGATGCGTACCGCCGCGTCCGGGTTACAGGCCGGTTCCTGCATGATCGCGAGACGTTGGTGCGCGCGGTCAGCGATCTCGGGAGCGGCTATTGGGTCGTCACCCCGCTCGACACTGGGCGCTTCACGGTACTGGTCAATCGCGGCTTCGTCCTGCCCGACCGGCGCGAAGCGGTGCGCCGCGCGGCGGGTAATGCGGCGGGGCAGGTGACCGTCACCGGCCTGCTGCGCGTGACCGAGCCGGGCGGAGGGTTCCTGCGCAGCAACGATCCCGCAGCGGACAATTGGTATTCGCGCGATGTCGCCGCGATCGCCGCCGCGCGGGGCATCTCCAACGCCGCACCGTATTTCATCGACGCCGACACCGCGCCCAATTCGGGCGGCTGGCCGCGCGGCGGGCTGACCGTGTTGCGCTTCTCCGACAATCATCTGGGCTATGCCCTGACCTGGTTCGCGCTGGCGCTGCTGTCGCTCGGCGCGATCGGGCTGGTGTTGCGCAAAGCGGCGGTTGCGCCCAACAAGGACGCGTGAACCGGCAGATCCTTGAGCCCGCCTTTCAGCCGGCGGATGCGGGGCGGCGCAACATGCTGCTGCTCACGCAATTGCGCTGGCTGGCGGTGGGCGGACAGCTGGTGACGGTCGCGGTGGTGAACTTCGCGCTCGGCATCGATCTGCCGCTGACGCAATTGCTGATGTCGACCGCGACGCTCGCCGCGCTCAACATCGCCAGCCATGTGCTGATCGCCAGCGGTGCGCGCTTTACCGACGGAGCGCTGGCCGCCGCTTTGCTGTTCGATGTCGGCGCGCTGACGGTCCAGCTGAGCCTGTCGGGCGGCATCACCAATCCGTTCGCGGCATTGTTCCTGCTGCACATCGTGCTCGGCGCGGTGCTGTTGCGGCCCTATTATCCCTGGACGATCGTCGCCGCGACGCTGATCGCGCTCGGCATCCTGTCGCTCGATCCGACGCCGCTGGTGCTGCCCCCCGATCTGCCGGTCGACCCGGTCAACCTGTACCTCTTTGGCGGGTTCGTGTGTTTCGTGCTGATCGCGGTGCTGCTGGTCGTCTTTATCGGCCAGATCAGCCGCAATCTGCGCAGCCACGACGCCGCGCTCGCCGCCGTCCGCCAGCGCGCGGCTGAGGAGGATCATATCGTCCGCATGGGCCTGCTTGCCTCCGGCGCGGCGCATGAACTGGGGACGCCGCTGTCGCTGCTGTCGGTCGCGATCGGCGACTGGCGCGCGATGCCGCGCTTGAAAGACGATGCCGAGTTGCAGGGGGAGCTGGCGGAGATGGACGGGGCGGTGCGCCGCTGCAAAGCGATCGTCAGCGGCATCCTGATGTCGGCGGGCGAGGCGCGTGGCGTGGCACCCGAAGTGACCAGCGTGCGCCGTTTTCTGACCGAGATTGTCGCCGATTATCGCGCCAGCCTGCTCCCCGGCACGCTCGACTTTGACGACCGGTTCGGCGCGGACGTCACCATCGTGTCCGATCCCGCGCTGCGCCAGGTGATCGGCAACGTCATCGACAATGCGATCGAGGTCTCGCCCGGCACCGTGACGCTGACCGCGTCGCGCGAGGAGGACGGGCTGGTGATCGAGATCGCCGATCGCGGCACCGGCTTCGCGCCCGAAATCCTCGCCACCTTCGGCCAGCCCTATCGCTCGACCAAGGGCAAGCCGGGCGGGGGGCTGGGCCTGTTCCTGCTGGTCAATGTCCTGCGCAAGCTGGGTGGGGAGGCGAGCGCAGAGAACCGGCTGGACGGCGGCGCGCGGGTGCGGATCGTCCTCCCGCTCGCCGCGCTGGCGATGGCGGCGCGGCGATGAGCGCGCGGCTGCTGATCATCGTCGAGGATGACGAGGCGTTCGCGCGCACCCTCAAGCGCTCGTTCGAGCGGCGTGAGTACACCGTGCTGTGGGCGGCGAACCATGACGAGCTGGCGGCGCTGCTGGCCGACCATGCGCCGGATTTCGCGGTGGTCGATTTGAAGCTGGGCGGCGCATCGGGGCTGGCGTGCGTGCAGACGCTGCGGGCGAGCGACGCGGAGATGAAGATCGTCGTCCTCACCGGCTTCGCGAGCATCGCCACGGCGGTCGAGGCGATCAAGCTGGGCGCGAACCATTATCTCGCCAAGCCATCGAACACCGACGATATCGAGGCCGCGTTCGCGCGCGTCGACGGCGATGTTGATGCCCCGGTCGACGGCCGCACCTCTTCAATCAAGACAGTCGAGTGGGAGCATATCCACCAGACGTTGGTCGAGACCGACTTCAACATCTCCGAAGCCGCGCGCCGCCTGGGCATGCACCGCCGCACGCTGGCGCGAAAGCTGGAGAAGCGGCCGGTCCGCTAACCCTTGCGGTGCTGGCGTCGCGGCGGCATGGCGCGGGGTACGAGAGAGGAAATCCGATGCGCCTGCGTTCGCTGTTGTTCGTCCCCGGTGACCGGCCCGACCGGATGGAAAAGGCGCTGGCCAGCGGTGCCGATGCGCTGATCCTGGACCTTGAGGATTCGGTGACGCCGGAGCGCAAGGGCGACGCCCGCGCGGCGGTGGCGGCGTTCCTTGCCAAGCAGCATGGCGGTCCGGCGCTATGGGTCCGCATCAACCCACTCGACAGCGGAGTGACGCAGGACGACCTTGCCGCCGCGCGCGGGGCGGACGGGATCGTGCTGCCTAAATCGGCGAACGGGCAGGATGTCGCGGCGCTCGACGCGATGCTCGCTGGCGTATCGGCGCGCATCTTGCCGATCGCGACCGAAACGCCCGCCGCGATCTTTGGCCTGGGCAGCTATGCCGGGTGCTCGCCGCGCCTTGCCGGGATCACCTGGGGGGCGGAGGATCTGCCCGCCGCAATCGGCGCGCAGTCGTCGCGTGAGGCGGATGGCCGCTACACACCGCCATACGAGATGATCCGTGGCCTGACGCTGTTCGGCGCGTATGCCGCCGGGGTCGCGCCGATCGAGACGGTCTATCCGAACTTCCGCGATGCCGACGGGCTGGAGGGCTATTGTGCGCGGGCGATGCGCGATGGCTTTACCGGCATGATGGCGATCCACCCGGCGCAGGTTCCGGTGATCAACGCCGCCTTCACCCCCTCCGAAGCGGCCATCGCGCATGCGCAGGCGGTGGTTGCCGCCTTTGCCGCCAATCCGGGCGCTGGGGCGCTGCAACTCGACGGCAAGATGATCGACGCGCCCCACCTCAAACAGGCGCAGGCGCTGCTCGCCCGTGCGGGAGCTGCATGACGCCAGGTTTTCACCGCGACGATCTGAACCGGCTGGAGCGGGCAGGGCGGCTGCGGTCGCTCAGCCCGCGCACGGGGCTGGACTTTGCGTCGAACGACTATCTCGGCCTCGCCAATGATCAGCGGCTGCGCGATGCCGTGGCCGATGCGGTCGCGCGTGGTGTCGCGGTCGGATCGGGCGGATCGCGCCTGCTGCGCGGCAACGATCCTGAGATTGCGGCGCTGGAGGCCGAGGCCGCCGCTTTGTTCGGGGCTCAGGCGTGCCTGTATTTCGCCACCGGCTTTGCCGCCAATGCCGCGCTGCTGGCGACGTTGCCGCAGCCGGGCGACCTGATCGTCCATGATGCCATGATCCATGCCAGCATGCATGACGGCCTGCGCCTCTCCCGTGCCCCGGCAGTCGCGGCGGGGCATAACGACCCGCAGGCGGTGGACGACGCCATCCGCGCCTGGCGTACGCAGGGCGGCACAGGCACGCCGTGGGTCGCGTTTGAGACGCTCTATTCGATGGACGGCGACTGCGCGCCGGTGGCCGAACTGGCGGCGGTGGCGGCGCGGCATGACGCCATGCTGCTGGTCGATGAGGCGCATGCCACCGGCGTGTGGGGCGCGCATGGCCGCGGGCTGGCGGAGCAGCTGGAGGGCGCGGACAATGTCGTCGCGCTCCACACCTGCGGCAAGGCTCTGGGCTGTCAGGGTGCGCTGGTCACCGGCCCGCGCGTGCTGATCGAATTCCTGATCAACCGCGCGCGTCCGTTCATTTTCTCGACCGCGCCCTCGCCGCTGCTGGCGAGCGCGGTGCGGGCGGCGCTGCGCATCGTGGCGGAGGAGCCGGAGCGGCGCGCACGACTCCATGCCCTGATCGCCCATGCCGAAACGGCGCTCGCCCCGCATGGCGTTACCGCGACGGGAACGCAGATCCTGCCGCTCATGATCGGCGACGATATGGCGACGATGGCGCGAGCGGCAGCGGTGCAGGCGCGCGGCTTCGACGTGCGCGGCATCCGTCCGCCGACGGTTGCGCCGGGCACCGCGCGGCTGCGCATCACGCTGACGCTGAACGTCACCCCGCAAGACATTGATACACTGGCAGAGGCACTCGTATGATCGTCGTTACCGGCACCGATACCGGGGTGGGCAAGACCGTCGCGTCGGCGGCGCTCGCGTGGCGGCTGGGCGCGACGTACTGGAAACCGGTTCAGGCGGGTCGCGAGGAGGCGGAAAGCGACCGGGAGGCAGTCGCGCGGCTGGCCGGGGTGGAGACGCTGGCCGAAGCCTATTTCCTCGAAACCCCCTGCTCCCCGCACCGCGCGGCCGAGATCGACGGCGTGACGATCGACCCCGCGCGCCTGACGCCACCGGCCGGGCGGCTGGTGATCGAGGGGGCGGGGGGCGCGCTGGCCCCGGTGACCCGTGACCTGCTCTATGCCGATCTGTTCGCGCGCTGGGGGCTGCCGGTGGTGATCGTCGCGCGCACCGCACTCGGCACGATCAACCACAGCCTGATGACGATCGAAGTGCTCCGCGCGCGCGGCGTGCGCGTGGCGGGCATCCTGTTTTCGGGCGACGAAGCGCCCGACAGCCAGGCAACGATCTGCGCGATGGGGCGCGTCGCCTCGCTCGGCCGCCTGCCGCGCCTCGACCCGCTGACCCCGGACAGCTTGCGCGCTGCAGCCGCGACACTCGACCTCGGGCCGATCGCATGACGTCGCCGGTCTGGCATCCCTTCACCCAGCACGGGCTGAACGAGCCGGTGCCGCTGGTGACCCATGCCGAGGGTGCAATCCTGCACACCGCCGATGGCCGCCGCGTGATCGACGCCATCTCGTCCTGGTGGGTGACGACGCACGGCCATTGCCACCCGCGCATCATGGCGGCGATCCGCGCGCAGGCGGAGCGGCTCGACCAGTTGATCTTCGCCGGCTGGACCCATGAACCCGCCGAGACGCTGGCGCGCGAGCTGGTCGCGATGATGCCGCCCGCGCTGACCAAAGTGTTCTTCTCCGACAGCGGATCGACCAGTGTCGAGGTCGCGCTGAAGATGGCGCTCGGCCATTTCGCCAATCGCGGCGAGGATCGCAGCCGGATCATCGTGATGGAGGGCAGCTATCACGGCGATACGATCGGCGGCATGTCGGTCGGCGCGCGCGGCGTGTTCAACAAAAGCTACGCGCCGCTGCTGTTCGACGTCGATGTCATCCCCTTCCCGGAGCGCGGACGCGAAGCGCTGACAATGGCGGCACTCGAACAATATTGCGCGCAATCGCCGCCGCCCGCCGCGCTGATCGTCGAGCCGATGATTCTCGGCGCGGGTGGGATGCGGATTTATCTCCCCGGAGTGCTGCGTGCGATGCGCGATATCTGCGCGGCCTATGGCGTGCTGTTCATCGCGGACGAGGTGATGACCGGCTGGGGCCGCACCGGCGCGCTGCTCGCGTGCGAATGGGCGCAGATCGTGCCGGACCTGCTATGCCTGTCCAAGGGGCTGACCGGCGGGTCACTGCCGTTGGCGGTCACCATGGCGACCGAGGAGATCTTCGAATCGCATTTGTCCGAAGACCGGTCGCGGATGTTTTTCCATTCATCGAGCTACACCGCCAACCCGATCGCCTGCGCCGCCGCGGTCGCCAATCTCGCCATCTGGCGCGACGAGCCGGTGCTGGAGCGGATCGAGCGCCTGGTGCTGCGCCAGACCGACCTCAGCGCGCCGCTGCGCGACAAGGTGTCCAACCTCCGCCAGATCGGCACGATCGTCGCGATGGAGGTCGAGGAGGCGGGAGGGAGCTATATGTCGGCGCTCGGCCCGCGCCTGATGGCGTTCTTCCGCGAACGTGATGTGCTGCTGCGGCCACTGGGGAACACGGTCTATGTGATGCCGCCCTATTGCATCTCGGACGAGGAGTTGGGGCGGGTTTACGATGTGATCGGAGCGGCGGTGGGCAGGTTTTAGCGTGTTCCCACGTCCGTTGCCCTGAGCGAGCGGAGTGAGGGCTTACGCCGCGCGCAAATCCGCCAAAAACTCCTGAACTGCCGTATCCAGCGCGCCCGCCTCGGCCTCCAGACGGTGCGCAAGGCCGCTCATCTCCTGCGCGCTGTGCGTCGCCGATCCCGCCGTGCCGCCGATTGCGTCGACATCGTCGGCGATCATCGCACCGGCGCCTACCGTTTCGTTCACTGTCTGTGCGATCAGCCGGGTCGTATCGCGTTGCGTCGCCACCGCATCCTCGACCGTATCGCACAGCCGGGCCATGGCGGCGATGGCGCGCTCGACCTCGCCATGCCCGTCGGCCACTTGGGCGATGCCGGTGCACAGCTCTGCGACATGCGCGGTAATCCGGCCAGCCGCATGACCCGCCTGACTGGCCAGCGCCTTCACCTCGTTTGCGACGACGGTGAAGCCGCGCCCGGCCTCTCCGGCGCGTGCGGCCTCGATTGTGGCATTGAGCGCGAGCAAATTCACCTGCGCGGCAATGTCGCCGATCAGTGCAATCACCGCGTCGATCGACTCGGCCGACTTGATCAACTGACGCATCCGCGCGCCGCCCTCTCCGACCAGCCCGACGGCATTCTCGGCCGCAGCCTTGGCGCGCGTCGTGTCGGCGTTGATCGCGGCAAACGCGTCCGCCAGCATTCGCCCGCGATGGGCGATTTCGTTCATGCTGAGGCTGGTCTGGGCCGCGGCGGAGGCGACCGCAGCGGCGCGATCCCCGGTATCGGCGGCGCGCGACGCCGTGGCGCTGGCGTTGTTGCCGATCTGGTGTGACAGGCTGGCCAGCGTCCGCGCGAGCGACCCGATCTGGCCTTCGAACCGCGCCGATGCGCCCTCGATCCGCGCCGATCGCCGCAACTGGCAACGCGCATGCGCCAATTCGCGCTCGACCGCCAGGCTGACGATACGGCGATTGGCAACCACGGCGAACAACCGCCCGCGATGGGTGAAGATCATCCCTTCCTGCCCGCTGGCGGCGCGATAGGCGTCGAGCACCGCGCCGATATCCTGATCGACCTCGGCTTCCGGGCAGGGACGGATATGCGCAGCGATCGCGTTGCCATAAGCCGGGTTGCGCATCAGCGCATGGCCGAACGGATTGAGCAGCAGGCGCCGCACATCCTTTTCAAACAGCGCCCCGATCGCGCGATGGCTGGCATCGACGACGGGCAACAGCCGCAATTCCATATTCGCCTGGAACATCTCCGTCGCGGTGAACAATGTGTCGTGTTCGCGCAGAAACGGCGGATTGCGCTCCACCGTCGACAGCCAGTCGCGCATTGTCGATGCGGGGGCGGGGGCGGGCTCGGCTGGCAGGAACATGGCCTCGATTTAGCGGGTACAGGGTAAATGCGGCGTTATCCGGGCGTGACACTTCGGTGACAAATGGCGGATTTCTGCGCCTTTGCGTGTCGCAAAGGGGGCGAACTGGTAACATTCGTAACTTGTGGGCTTGCGACAGATGGGCCGCCGGGTGCATGAGCGCCGCAACAAGGAGAGGCATCATGGCGACGTCGGTTCGCGAGATCACCCATTTCATCGGCGGCAGCGCCAGCGCGGGCACCGGCACGCGCCGCTCCGACGTGTTCGATCCCAATAGCGGAGCGGTGCAGGCGCAGGTGACGCTCGGCAGCCCCGCCGACCTCGACACCGCGATGCAAAAGGCGCTGGCCGCCCAGATTGGCTGGGCTGCGACCAACCCGCAGCGCCGCGCGCGCGTCATGTTCGCGTTCAAGGCGCTGGTCGAGAAGCATATGGACGAATTGGCACACCTGTTGTCGTCCGAGCACGGCAAGGTGATCGCGGATTCGAAGGGCGATATCCAGCGCGGCCTCGAAGTCATCGAATTCGCCTGTGGCATCCCGCATGTGCTGAAGGGCGAGTATACCCAGGGCGCCGGCCCCGGCATCGACGTCTATTCGATGCGCCAGCCGCTCGGCGTCGTCGCGGGGATCACCCCGTTCAACTTCCCGGCGATGATCCCGATGTGGATGTTCGGCGTCGCCATCGCCTGCGGCAACGCCTTCATCCTCAAGCCCAGCGAGCGCGACCCGAGCGTGCCGGTGCGCCTCGCCGAACTGATGCAGGAAGCCGGTCTGCCCGATGGCGTGCTTCAGGTGGTGCAGGGCGACAAGGAGATGGTCGACGCGATCCTCGACCATCCCGAGATCAAGGCGGTGAGCTTCGTCGGATCGTCCGACATCGCGCATTATGTCTATCGCCGCGGGGTCGAGGCGGGGAAGCGTGTCCAGGCGATGGGCGGCGCAAAGAACCACGGCATCGTCATGCCCGACGCGGACCTCGATCAGGTCGTCAACGACCTTGCCGGCGCGGCCTTCGGCTCGGCGGGTGAGCGCTGCATGGCGCTGCCGGTGGTCGTGCCGGTGGGCGAGAAGACCGCGATTGCGCTGCGCGAAAAGCTGCTGCCGGCGATCGACGCGCTGCGGATCGGCGTGTCGACCGACAGTGACGCGCATTACGGCCCGGTGGTCACCGCCGCGCACAAGGCGAAGATCGAAAGCTATATCCAGATGGGCGTCGATGAGGGCGCGGAGCTGGTCGTCGATGGGCGCGGCTTTACGCTGCAGGGGCATGAAAGCGGCTTCTTCGTCGGGCCGACATTGTTCGACCGCGTGACGCCGCAGATGCGTTCCTATCAGGAGGAGATTTTCGGCCCCGTCCTCCAGATGGTCCGCGCGGACAATTTCGAGGAGGCGCTGCGCCTGCCGAGCGAACACCAGTACGGCAATGGCGTCGCGATTTTCACCCGCAACGGCCACGCCGCGCGCGAATTTGCCGCGCGGGTCAATGTCGGGATGGTCGGCATCAACGTGCCGATCCCGGTGCCGGTCGCCTATCACACGTTCGGCGGGTGGAAGCGCAGCGCGTTCGGCGACACCAACCAGCACGGCATGGAGGGGGTCAAGTTCTTCACCAAGGTGAAGACCATCACCCAGCGCTGGCCCGATGGCGGGGTGGGCGACGCCGCCAACGCCTTCGTCATTCCCACCATGGGATAAGGCGGATGCGCCGCCGCGTTCGTCAATCGGTTGAGACCATGCTAACCAATTTCCCGAGTCTGCGGGGGATGCGGGTTGGTCTGGCTGTTCCGGATAATCGTAGCGGTCGCGGCGCTCACCTGCATCGCGTGGGCGGCACCGCTGGCGCTGTCGGCGAACGAGCCTGAGCGCGTGGACAAGCGCATCGCGATCACCTTTGACGATACCCCGCGCGGGGCGGGGGCGTTCCTGACGCTGGAGGAGCGAGGGCCGAAGCTGATTGCGGCGCTGGAGGCTGCGGGAGTGCGCCAGGCGGCGTTCTTCATCAACCCGTGCCGGTTGCAGAGCGAGCGCGATGGCGCGCTGGTCCGCGCGTACGAGACGGCGGGTCACGTCCTTGCCGACCACACCTGCACTCATCCCGGCCTGTCGCGGGTCAGCGCCGAATTCTACCTCGCCGATATCGACCAGTCTCAGGCGTGGCTGCGCGGGCGTTCGAGCTATCGCCCGTGGTTCCGCTTCCCGTTCCTCGATGAGGGCGGGCGCGACGCTGCCAAGGCGCAGGCGGTGCGCGACGGCCTCGCCGCGCGCGGCCTGATCAACGGCTATGTCACTGCCGACGGCTATGACTGGAACATGGAGCGGCTGACGATCGCGGCGAAGCGCGCCGGGCGGACGATCGACATGGCGCGGCTGCGCGACCTCTATGTCGAAACGCATGTTGGCGCGGCTGAGTTTGCCGACCAGTTGGCGGTGCGCGCGACGGGCCGCCATCCCGCGCAGGTGCTGCTGCTTCACGAAACCGACCTTGCCGCGCTGTTCCTGCCCGACATGGTCGCTGGGCTGCGCAAGGCCGGCTGGACCATCGTCACCGCCGACGAAGCGTTTGACGACCCGATCGCGCGCCGCACGCCGCAGGTCGATTTCGCCAACGGCACGCGCATCCAGATGCTCGCCTGGGAAAAGGGGCTGGAGGGATCGCGCTGGTACGACCTTACCGATGGCCCCACCGCCGACCGATTGTTCGAGGAGCGGGTCATGCGAGGAACTGTGCAATGAAGAGGATCCTCGCGGCCCTGCTCGGCTGCCTACTAGTCGCATTCCCCGCTGCCGCGCAAAAGCGGATCGCGCTCAGTTTCGATGATGCGCCGCGCGGGGCGGGGGCGTTTCTCGATCCCGATGATCGCGCCAAGAAGCTGACGGCGGCGTTGAAGCGGGCGGGCGTCAAACAGGCGGTGTTCTTCGTGAACCCCGGCAATATCGGCCAGCCCGGCCATGGCGATGGCGTCGCCAATCTCGACCGCTATGTGAAGGCGGGCCATGTCCTCGCCAATCACAGCTGGTCGCACCCCAAGCTCGGCAGCACCGACGCCGACGCCTATCTCGCAGATCTCGACCGCGCCGAAGCCTGGCTCAAGCTGCGCCCCGGTTACCGCCCCTGGTTCCGCTTCCCGTTCCTCGACGAGGGCGGCAAGGACAAGGTCAAGCGCGACGCAATCCGCGCGGGGCTAAAAGCGCGCGGGCTGATCAACGGCTATGTCACCGCCGAATCCTCCGACTGGAACATCGAAAGCCTGACCATCGCCGCGAAGCAGGCGGGCAAGCTGATCGACATGAAGGCGCTGCGCGACCTCTATGTCGAAAGCCATGTCGAGGCGGCTGAGTTCTATGAAGCGCTGGCGATCAAGACGCTGGGCCGCTCGCCCGCGCACGTCATGCTGCTCCACGAAACCGACATCGCGGCCTTGTTCATCGGCGATCTGGTCAAGGCGCTGAAGGCCAAGGGCTGGACCATCGTCACCGCCGACGAAGCCTATGCCGACCCACTGCGCGACGCCGCGCCGGACACGCCCCATGCACAGGGCACGCTGATCGAGGCGCTGGCGTGGGAAAAGGGCCTGCCCGCACCGCGCTGGTACGACCGCAACGACCTGCGCATCGCCAATCCGCTGTTTGCGAAGCGCGTGCTGGGGGAGGGGAAATGAACCGCTTGGCTTACACGTCGCTGCTGGCGATGCTGGCGCTTGCCGGTTGTTCCGCTGGCGACATGGCGAACGACAGCGCGACCGTGACGGTCAAGGTCGACCTCCCGAGCGACAGCACGCCCGCAGCGGAGCCGAGCGGGATCGTGCCGATCCCGCCGATCCCGGTCGCGCTGCACGGTTGCTGGCGGCTGGATGATCCGGATATGCCGGGCGGCACGACCGAGCTTCAGATCGATGGCGAGAAGATCGTCCAGACCGCCGACTGGCGCAAGGAAGCCGTCACGGCCACCGCTGAACGGGTCGAGCAGGTGAGCGGCACGATGATCGCGGGCCTGTTCAGCGCGCCCGAGGGGCGTCACCGCATGACCATCGCGACGAAGCTCAGCCTCGGCACCGAACCGGGGCGGATGGTGTTGTCGGAGGGCGACGCTGGCAGCCAATGGTATAGCCGCTGCAAGAAATGATGATTGAGGATGCAATGACCGACCAGTTCGACCTGACCGAAGACCAGCGCGCGATCCAGGAGATGGCGCAGCGCTTCACCGCCGACGCGATCACCCCGCATGCGGCGGAATGGGACGAGAAACACATCTTCCCGCGTGAGACGGTGAAGGCCGCCGCCGAACTCGGTTTCGGCGCGATTTATGTCAGCGAGGAGAGCGGCGGGATTGGCCTCGGTCGGCTCGAGGCGGCGCTGATCATGGAGGCGATGGCCTATGGCTGCCCCGCGACCAGCGCGTTTATCTCGATCCACAACATGGCGGCGTGGATGATCGACCGGTTCGGTGCGCCGGCGGTGAAGGATAAGTACCTCGCCCAGCTCGTCACCGCCGACTGGCTGGCGAGCTATTGCCTGACCGAGCCGTCCTCCGGCTCCGACGCTGCCGCGCTCAAGACCACGGCGAAGCGCGACGGCGATCACTTCATCGTCAACGGATCGAAGCAGTTCATCTCCGGTGCGGGTGAGAATGAGCTGTATGTCACCATGGTCCGCACCGGCGTCGATGGGCCCAAGGGCATCTCGTGCCTCGCCATCGAAAAGGACATGCCGGGCGTCAGCTTCGGTGCGAATGAGCGCAAGCTCGGATGGCACGCGCAGCCGACGCGGCAGGTGATGTTCGACAATGTCCGCGTTCCGGTCGAAAACATGATCGGCGGCGAGGGCGAGGGGTTCCGCATCGCGATGATGGGGCTCGACGGCGGTCGCCTCAACATCGGCGCTTGCTCGCTCGGCGGCGCCCAGCGCTGCCTTGACGAGGCAATTGTCTATACAAAAGACCGCAAGCAGTTCGGAACGGCAGTGGCGGAGTTCCAGAACACCCAGTTCATGCTCGCCGACATGGCGACGGAGCTGGAGGCGGCGCGTGCGCTGCTCTACCTCGCCGCCGCCAAGGTTACCGCCAACGCGCCCGACAAGACTAAATTCGCCGCGATGGCCAAGCGCTTTTCCACCGACACCGGATCGGCCGTGGTCGACCGCGCGCTGCAGCTGCATGGCGGCTATGGCTATCTGATGGACTATCCGATCGAACGCTTCTGGCGCGACCTGCGCGTCCATTCGATCCTTGAGGGCACCAATCAGGTGATGCGGATGATCGTCGGACGGGAGCTGACGCGGCAATGAGTGATGTGCTGATTTCCGTCGAGGGCAAGGTCGGTCGAATCCGGCTCAACCGGCCCAAGGCGATCCATGCGCTCAACACTGGCATGTGCGCCGCGATACTCGACGCGCTGACCGCATGGCGCAGCGATACGGCGGTCGAGGCGGTGATGATCGACCATGCCGAGGGTCGCGGCTTCTGCGCCGGGGGCGATATCCGCATGCTCGCCACCAGCCGCGCGGACGACGGCGCGGCGGCGCGGGACTTCTTCCGCGTCGAATATCAGATGAACCACGCGCTGTTCACCTTCGTGAAGCCGATCGTGGCGTTCATGGACGGGATCACGATGGGTGGCGGGGTCGGGCTTAGCCAGCCCGCGCGCTATCGCGTCGCGACCGAGAATACGAAGTTCGCGATGCCGGAAACGGGCATCGGCCTGTTCCCGGACGTCGGTGGCGGCTGGTATCTCTCGCGCCTGCTGGGGCGGGTTGGCCAGTATCTCGCGGTCACCGGCCACCGGCTCGACGGCGCGGAGTGCGTCGCGCTCGGGCTCGCCACCCACTATCTGGCGGCTGAGCGGCTGGACGATGCCAAGGCACATATCCTCGCTGACCCACAGGCGATCGAAGCGGCATTGGGCGACCTCGCGACACCTGCCCCCGACGCCCGCATCCTGGACCACCGTGACGCCATCGACCGGCTGTTCGCCAGCGACCGGCTGGAGGAGATCATCGCCGCGCTCGAAGCTGACCCCGGCGACTGGGCGATGCAGCAGCGCGCCGATATCGCCGGCAAGTCGCCGCAGTCGATGAAGGTCAGCCTCAAGCTGCTGCTCGACGGCGCGTCCATGCCAACCTTCGAGGACGAGATGCGACAGGAATATGCGGTCGCCACCCGCGTCGTGCAGCGCCACGACTTCATCGAAGGCGTGCGCGCGCTGATCATCGACAAGGACAACCACCCGCGCTGGGACCCCGCCACGCCGGAGGGGGTGAGCGACCATCTGATCGACCAGATCTTCGCGCCGCTGCCCGAGGACGAGGCATGGACGCCCGCATAGACCATATCGTCGCCCCGGGCTTGACCCGGGGTCCCGCTTCTTCGACCGGCTCAAGGCAGCTGGGTCCCGGGTCAAGCCCGGGATGACGACAGGAGGAACTAGATGACCGATTACAACACCATCCTCGTCGAACAGCGCGGCGCCGTCACGCTGGTGACGCTCAATCGCCCACAGGCACTCAACGCGCTCAACAGCGAAATCCTGTCCGAACTGCTCACCGCGATGACCGCGTTCGACGCCGATCCGTCACAGGGCTGCGCGGTGCTGACCGGCAGCGAAAAGGCGTTCGCAGCCGGGGCCGACATCAAGGAGATGCAGGCCCAGGGCTTTGCCGACATGTACGGCCATAATTTCTTCGCTGGCTGGGACCAGTTCACCCGCACACGCAAGCCGATCATCGCCGCCGTATCTGGCTTCGCGCTGGGCGGCGGGTGCGAGCTGGCGATGATGTGCGATTTCATCCTCGCCGCTGACACCGCCAAGTTCGGCCAGCCCGAGATCAAGCTGGCGGTCGCGCCCGGCATGGGCGGATCGCAGCGCCTGACCCGCGCGGTGGGCAAGGCCAAGGCGATGGAAATGTGCCTCACCGGTCGCATGATGGGCGCCGAAGAGGCGGAGCGCGCTGGCCTCGTAAGCCGCATCGTCCCCGCCGCCGACCTGCTCGATGAAGCGCTCAAGACCGCCGCGACGATCGCGGCGATGGCCCCGCTGGCGGTGCTGGCGAACAAGGAAATGGTCAACGCCGCGTTCGAAACGGGCCTGGCGCAGGGCGTCCAGTTCGAACGCCGCCTGTTCCACGGCCTGTTCGGCAGCGCCGACCAGAAAGAAGGCATGGCGGCGTTCGTTGAGAAGCGTCCGGGGAACTGGACGGGTAAGTAAGTCCCCCTCCCGCTTGCGGGAGGGGTTAGGGGAGGGCCCGTCTCTCCCGGATCAGAACACATCGCGTGCGGACAGGCCCTCCCCCGGCCCCTCCCGCAAGCGGGAGGGGAGAGTTTGAATGGCCCGCGTAGGATTTATCGGTCTCGGCAATATGGGCGGCGGGATGGCCGCGAATCTGGCGAAGGCCGGGCATGATGTCCGCGCCTATGACCTGAGTGAGGAGGCGCTCGCTCGCGCAAAGGCCGCCGGCTGCCTGCCCGTCGCCAGCGCGGCGGAGGCGGCGGAGGGGGCCGAGGCGGTCATCACGATGCTGCCCGCCGGCAAGCATGTCGAACAAGTCTATGCCGACAGCGTGTTCGGCGCGGCGGATACCGGCGCGATCCTGATCGATTGCTCGACCATCGACGTCGATACCGCGCGCCGCGTCGCCGATGCGGCGGCGATCAAGGGCCTGATGGCAGTGGATGCGCCCGTCTCCGGCGGCATCGCGGCGGCGAGCGCGGGGACGCTCACCTTCATGGTCGGCGGCAGCGACGTCGCGTTCGAACGCGCGGAACTGTTCCTGTCCGACATGGGCAAAGCGGTGATCCATGCCGGCGGCAATGGCGCGGGCCAGGCAGCAAAGATCTGCAACAACATGCTGCTCGGCGCGACGATGGTCGCCACCTGCGAGGCGTTCCTGCTCGCACGCAAGCTCGGGCTCGATCCGCAGACCTTCTACGATATCAGCTCGGTCTCATCGGGGCAGAGCTGGTCGATGACGAGCTATGCGCCTTTGCCCGGTGTCGGCCCCAAATCGCCCGCCGATAATGACTATCAGGGCGGCTTTGCGGTCGGGCTGATGCTCAAGGATCTGAAGCTGGCGATGGAGGCCGCAGAAACGGTCCACGCCGACACGCCGATGGGCGCGCGCGCTGCCGAGCTTTACGGCAAGTTCGCGGATGAAGGCCATGCCGGCATGGATTTCTCCGGCATCATCCGGATGCTCGAAGGGGACGCCTGACCCTTATTGGGTCAGGCGGATCAGCGTCGCCGAATTGTAGAACACGCCGTTGACCTGGAACGTCATGCCCGACGCATCCTGCGCCACTTCCTTGACCAGGCCGCGGGCCGAGATCGACACCGGCACGCTCGCGCCGGTCGTGTCCTTGGCCGCAATCTCGAGCTTGTAGGCGCCGTCGGGCGCGCGCGTGCCATTGGCCAGTGTGCCGTCCCACACCAGATCGCCCTGCGATCCGGTCAGGTTGATCGTGTGGACGGTCGCACCCGACGCGTTCTTGATCGTCGCGACGACCGTTTCGGCGGGGCGGCTGGTGGCATAGGTCCATTGCGCCGGGCTGGTCGCGGTCAGGCCCGCCTGATCGCTGCCAAAGCTCGCGACCTTGCCGACCACCGATGCCGCGCCGACGAGATTGTCGGAGGTGAGCGCGGTCAGGATCGACTTGAGCGACGCGTTCTGCTGGATCGACTGTTCGACCTGCGAAAACTGGACCAGCTGCTGGGTATATTCCGACGTGTCCATCGGATCGAGCGGGTCCTGATTCTGCATCTGGGTCGTCAGCAGGCGCAGGAACATCGTCGCGTCGGTGGCGAGCTTGCCCAGCGCGTTGGTGGAGTTGGTGTCGGTCGCGGTGGTGGCGGCGGAGGTGGCGGTTACGGCCATGATCGGCTCCTTCAGGCGACGAGATCGACCCGGCCCGAGCTGCGGACCTGGACGGGGGTGGGGGTGGACTGAGCGTTGGCGGCATCGCCCTCGTTCAGATAGGCACGGCTGGCGATGCGGCGGCCCTGCTGGGCCTGCTGGTCGCTCTGGCCAAAGCCACGGCTGTCGAAGCGCAGGCTCTGATCGTCGGCGCGGAAGCCGGCATCGTTGAGCGCGCGGGTGAGGTTGTCGGAGTCGCGGCGCAACAGGTCGAGCGTCGCGGGCTGATCGGCGGTCACCTCGGCGCTGAGCTGGCGCGCCTCGTCCATGCGCAGCCGCACTTCGATCTTGCCCAGTTCGGCGGGGTCGAGCCGGATCACGAGGACGTCGCCCGATCCGCTATCGGCATGGCGGACGATGGCGATGCCGACATCCTCACCGATCGCAGAGGCGCGCGCACGATGCTCGGGGGCGGCGGGATCACCCGTGTGCGTCGCGCCCTGCGGAGCGGCGGCTGCCAGCGGATCGAAGGCGGGTAGCGGGGTCGCGGCAGCCTGTGCCGCTGCCGGAGCCGGTGCGGCGGGCTGCGGCGTCGGCTGGCGGTTGCCGTCGCGGTTCATCGCGTCGCCGCCCGTGTCGCTGGTGGTGCGCAGCGTATCGGTCTCGGCATCGCTCTTGGTGGCGACGAGGGTATCGAATGCACCATCATCGGCGGGCGCATCGCTGGCGATGTCAGCCGGGGCAGGTTCGACCACGCGCAGCGCGACGGGTGCCGCAGCCGCAGTCTGCGCTTCGACCGTCGCGGGAGCCGGTGCCAATGTGGCGGGTTCGACGATGATCGGCGCGATCGGTGTGGTGTAGACCGCTGTCATGGCGGGTGCCTGGGCCTCGGCCGGGTTCTGATCCGTCGGCGCCTCGGGCGGTGTCGTTCCGTCCTCGACCGGGGCTGGAGTTACCGGATCCGGTTCGACTGCAGACGGCGCGTCGGCGGCGGGCGCCACGGCGACCGGTTCAACTGCAAGCGGCGCGGTTTCGACCGGCGCTTCCGGCACCGGGTTGATGATCGGTTTGCGCGGCCCATCGATCACCGTGACGCTGCCGTCTTCCGGTGTCGGGATCGCCTTGGGCTGGACCGGCGTCGGGATGGCCGCTTTGCGCACGGGCTCGACGATGGTCACGGTGCCGCCCTGTGGGCCGACAACAGGCGCGGGTTCCGCCGGCTTTGCCACTGGGGCTACGGGCGCGTCGGCCCCGGTCGGAGGCGCTGGCAGAGCAGCCTTGTCGGGGCGATCGACGGTGGTGACCGTGCCGCCAACGCCAGCCGGAGGCGGCGCGGGCTTTGCCATCGGGGTCGGCGCGGGCTCAGCGATCGGGGTCGGTGCGGTCGGCGCATCCGTGATCGGCGTCTGTGGCAATTCGGGGGCCGAGGCTGCGTCCCGTGCAGGTGGCACGACCGCAAGGGCGGCCTTGTCCGGTCCATCGACGACCGTCACGCTCCCACCCTCGGGCGAGGGACTCGGTGCAGTTGCTTTGGCGATCGGAGCGGGGGGCACGGGCGTTTCGCGAGTGCTTTCGGCAACCGGCGCTGGCTCGGGGACCACCGGTTTCGGGTCAATGACCGGCATGACCGGCACCGCCAGCGGATCGGTAACTGCCACCGTTTCGGGCAGCGCGACTTCGGCCGGTTCGATGACACCAGCATCGGTCAGTCCCACCAGCCGCAGCGTGGCCAGCGGCAGCACGGCAATCCCTTTGCCCAGAGGCTCCTGCGACATCGGAGTCGCGAGCGGTGCCAGCATGGTGGCAAAGCCAGGCTCCGCCACCGGACCCGTTACATTCGTCGGGGTCGGCCCGCCGCCCGTAGTCACGGCGGCGGAAAAGGGCAGGAGGTTCGGCACCATAGGCGTTTCATAGAGGTTCGGCGTGCCGTCCGGTCGCATGGCTTAGCCAATCGTACCGAGCGCGCGCACGCGGGCGCGGGCGTGGATTTCGTTCTGCGACAGCACGACGGTCGCCGGGCGCACCCGCTCAATCACGCTGCGCACGAACGGGCGGATCGTCGGATTGGTGAGCAGGCATGGAATTTCGCCGCTGCTCGCCATCCGGTCATAGGTGTCGCGCACGGCGGCGATGAAGCCCTGAAGCATCGACGGCGGCATGGCGAGGTGGCGTTCGTCGCCCTGGCCCATGATGTTCTCGGCAAAGGCGGCGTCCCATTCGGGCGAGAGCGTGACGATTGGGATCGACCCTTCGCGCGACTGGGTGGCCGAGATCTGCCGGGCGAGGCGCGCGCGGACATGTTCGGTGATCTGCGTCAGGTTGGTGGTGATCGGCGCGGCTTCGGCAATCCCTTCCAGGATCGTCGGCACGTCGCGGATCGATACACCTTCGCCGAGCAGGTTCTGCAGGATACGCTGCACCCCGGAGATCGAGATACGCGACGGGATGATCTCCGCCACCAGCTTGGACGAGTCGGTGTGTACCTCGTTCAACAGCTTCTGCACCTCGGTGTAGCTCAGCATGTCGGCGATATTGTCCTTGACCAGTTCGGTCAGGTGCGTGGTGATGATCGTGCCGGCATCGACCACGGTCAGGCCGCGGAAGCCCGCTTCCTCGCGCAGCTCGCGGTCGATCCACAAAGCCGGCAGGTTGAACACCGGCTCGCGCGTCGGTTCGCCCGGAATGCCTGCGGGGCCGTCGCCGGGATTGATGACGAGCAGGCGGTCGAGCCGGATATCGCCGCGCGCCGCTTCGGTCTCCTTGATGTAGATGACATACTGGTTCGCCTGCAGCCCCATATTGTCGATGATGCGGACCGAGGGGAGGACGAAGCCATATTCGGTCGCCATCTGGCGGCGCAGTGCGCGGACCTGATCGTCGAGGCGCGGTTCGCGCGCGGCATCGTTGATGATGGGCAGCAGGCCATAGCCGATCTCGATGCGCACCGCGTCGATCGCGAGGGTGCGCGAGATCGGCTCCTCGACCACTGCGGCGGCTTCGGCCTCTTCGACCTGCGCGATGCGCTCGGCGAGGGCGGCGCGTTCCTTGTTCTTCTTGGCAAGATACCAGCCCGCATAGCCGGTGCCCGCCGCGAACATCGCGAAGGGCAGGAACGGCAGGCCCGGCATCAGCGCGAGGCCGCCGAGCAGCACCGCCGACATGCCGAACGCCTGCGGATAGCGACCGAGCTGCTCGCCCAGTGCCGTGCCGGTCTTGCCCGCCTGCGTGCCCTTCGACACCATCAGGCCGGCGGCGATCGAGATGACCAGCGCCGGAACCTGGCTGACCAGGCCTTCGCCGACGGTCAGCAGCGTATAGGTGTGGAACGCCTCGCCGAACGGCACGCCATGGACGGCGACCCCGATGATCAGGCCGACGATCACGTTGATCGCGGTGATCAGCAGCGCGGCGATCGCATCGCCCTTCACGAATTTGGACGCACCGTCCATCGCGCCGAAGAAGCCGCTTTCGGCCTCAACTTCCTGGCGGCGCTCACGCGCCTGTTCCTCGGTAATCATGCCAGCCGACAGGTCGGCGTCGATCGCCATCTGCTTGCCGGGCATCGCGTCGAGGCTGAAGCGTGCGGCGACTTCGGCAATGCGACCCGCACCCTTGGTGATGACGACGAAGTTGATGACGATCAGGATCGCGAAGATGGTGATCCCGATCACCGGCTCGCCGCCGATCAGGAAATCACCGAACGCCGCGATCACCCCGCCTGCGGCATGTGCGCCCTCGTGCCCATGCGCCAGGATCAGGCGGGTCGAGGCGATGTTGAGGCCAAGCCGCAGCATCGTTGCGATCAGCAGGATCGTCGGGAATGCCGACAGCTGCAGCGGCTTTTCGATGAACAGGGCGGTCATCAGGATCATGACCGACAAGGTGATTGAGAGCACCAGCCCCAGATCGAGCAACCAGCCGGGCAGCGGGAGCACCAGCGTGCCAATGATCGCCAGCACGCCGATCGCGAGCGCGATGTCGCGACCATTGCCAAGGCGGGCGAGGAAGGCGTTGAGGCCGTTCATGAAAATGGCTCCGCGTCAGGTAACCGGGACGACAGCAATGCCGGCCTCGACAAAGGCCTTGAGCTTGTTGCGCATCGTGCGGACTGAAATGCCCAGGATCTGCGAGGCCGAGGTGCGGTTGCCCTGGCACCGCTCCAGAGTCTCGAGGATCAGCTGGCGCTCGACCTCCTCGACCGTCTGGCCGACGAGCGAGGCGATCAGTGGTTTGCCGGCCACCGGAGCGGGCGGGGCGAGCCGCGACCCGTCCGCCAGCACGATCGCTTCCGGCCCGATATAGCCGTCGGGCGACAGCAGCACGGCGCGGTGCATCGCGTCCTGCAGCTCGGCGACATTGCCCGGCCACTCATAGCTGGTCAGCAGCGTTTCGGTCGCCGGGTCGATCAGCGGGCTGGGCAGGCACTGCATCGCCGCGAAGCGCGCGGCAAAGGTTGCGGCGAGCAGGCGGATGTCGCCGCCGCGTGCGCGCAGCGGCGGCAGCGCGACGGTC
>VYKW01000026.1_pt1 | contig 75234 bp, 68 predicted proteins | sample 5114451 | NCBI WGS metagenome assembly VYKW01 (sample SAMN12291784, study PRJNA351875) | freshwater metagenome | isolation source: freshwater lake | place: USA: Michigan, Gull Lake | collected 2013-08-08
ACGACGCCCGCGCCGCCTGCCCGCTCGGACTTGCCGCGCCCGCCGTTTGCGATCCCGCAAAACATTGTCGAATGTGCGCGCACCGCTCATCACCGGACGGATGTGTGTCCGTCGCCGGCCCCGCGAACGAGCGGCACACTGCCTCGATGTCGCTGCCCTTTAGCCAGCCCTCCCGCGCGCCCGACTGCGCCGCCAAGCAATCGGCCCCCAATTCATCGGGCCCCGTCACCTCGTGAGCGCACTCGTGTTTGAAGATGAACATGCGCACGGGCGCGGGCTGGAGGTTGAGCAGAAACGGATTGAGAAATAGCCCCTCGCCCGGCACTGACATGCCTTCGGTCGGCATCTCTTCGTCCATGTACACCGGTGTTTCTCCGCACCGCATCGCGCGCCCGGCAATCGTCACCGTCACGCCATCGGCTTCAATATTCTCGGCCGTCGCTTGCGAAATCACATGCATCGATACGCACGCCAACACTGCTGTTAATAACAGACCGGGCGCCACGCCAGACCGCTTTGTCATCCGCCAGCCCTTCCATCATTGGAGGAAGCCAAAGGTGCTTGAGAATGTGCAGACGGTATGACCGCGCGCGGGTCATTCAAAGACCTCAGCAGTCGGTCAGAATTTCCACGTGCACGTGACCTCCGTGCACGCCCATACATGCCGCGCCGTGGCGCACCGCCCCGCAACCGGCGCCGCGCAGCTTGTCTCTGCGCACAACTCTGTCCCCGTTTCACGTCCTTGCGCTCGATCCCCCACCCCTGCCCCAGCCGGGGACCCGCCTTCCAAAAAACTTGCAAACATACCGACTGGTTGGTATAAGAGGTCATGTTCGGCGTGTTGCAACAGCCCCAAAACCGGCCCGACCGGCCTCAACGCTCCCAGCAAGTCGCCCGCTGGCGTCGGGAGCGCCGTCACCGCCGCGTAGCCGGTCGCGCACCCAGGACCCACCCCACCCCATGGCGCGCTCGCCCACTGCCCGCATCAAGCTCCTCGATGCCGCCATCGCGCTCATCCGCGCCAAAGGCTATGCCGCAACCACCGTTGATGATCTCTGCGCAGCGGCCGGTGTCACCAAAGGCGCCTTCTTCCATCACTTCGCATCCAAGGACGACCTCGCTGTCGCCGCCGCGAAACACTGGTCCGAGGTCACCGGTGCGCTCTTCGCTTCAGCACCCTACCATCAGCCCGCGGATCCTTTGGAACGCATCCTCGCCTACATCGATTTCCGCAAAGGGCTGCTGCGCGGCGAGGTCTCCGAATTCACCTGCCTTGCCGGCACTATGCTGCAGGAGGTGCACGCCACGCACGACGCCATTCGCCAGGCTTGTGCCGCCGCCATCACGGGCCACGCCGCCACGCTTGAAGCGGATATCGCGGCCGCCATGGCCCAACACGGATTGAAAGGAGCGTTCACACCCCAAAGCCTGGCACGCCATACGCAAGTCGTCCTGCAGGGCGCCTTTATCCTCGCAAAGGCTGAAGGGGGTCCCGCAGCGGCCGCCGAAAGCGTTGATCATCTGAAGCGCTACATCACGAGCCTGTTCAAGGCCAAAACATAAGGGAGTGCGCCATGGAAGCCGCAACAGGAAATGCCAGGGACGTTGAACAGATCGAACGTCTCGTATCGGAGTGGTCCCGCGCCGTCGAATCTAAGGACCCCGAAAAAATCGTCGCCAATTACGGGCCCGACACAGTCCTCTTCGATGCCATCCCGCCTGCCTGCACGATCGGCGCACGCGATATCGGCCGCATCTGGGCCGAGTGTCTGCCCTACTTCCCCGAGAAATTCCGCTCCGAGCACAAGGATCTCACGATCCACGTCGATGGCGACCTCGCTGTCGTCCATGGCCTGCATCATTTCATACCCGAGCAAGCCGATCATCCCGCGGGCAGCACCTGGATGCGGATGACCGCCGTCTTTCGGCGCGTCGCCGGCAACTGGCGCGTCATCCACGAGCACGTCTCGATTCCCTTCGATCCCATGACCAACACGGCAGTCTTTCTCGATGGCGAGGCCAAAGCCATCCCGGCCCCCGCCAGCACGACAAAACTCATGCCCCACCTCGTGTGCAAGGACGCCGCCTCCGCAATCGACTTCTACCAAAAAGCCTTCGGCGCCGAGGAGATGATGCGCCTGCCCACGCCTGACGGCCGCCTCATGCACGCCGGCATCATGGTCGGCGGCAACGTCATCATGCTCGTTGATGAATTCCGGGATGCCGGGCCCAACGCCAACGCCGCGCCGTCGACGCTCGGCGGAACGCCGGTCACAATCCACCTGCAGGTGCCCGGTGTCGACGCTCTCTTCCAGCGCGCCGTCGACGCCGGCGCCACGCCGCTCATGGCGCCCGCAGACATGTTCTGGGGCGATCGCTACGGCGTCCTCGAAGATCCCTTCGGCCACCGCTGGTCGCTTGCCACCAATGTGAAGCGCCTCTCGCCTGAACAACTGAAGGAGGCCGCCGCCGCATCCATGGTTGCCGGCCCCGGCTGCTGAAGGAGATTCTGCCATGCACACGCAAACAAAAACGCCCCTTGCTGGCCGCGAACTCGTGATCACGCGGACGCTGAAAGCATCGCCAGAAAACCTCTATCGCTGCTGGACAGAGCCAGATCTGATCAAACAATGGTTCTGTCCCAAGCCGTGGGGCGTGTCGCACGCTGAAGTGGATGCCCGGCCGGGCGGCCGCAGTGTGATCGTCATGCGCAGCCCCGAAGGACAGGAGTTTCCCAACGCCGGCGTTTATCTCGAGGCCATCCCGGGCAAGAAGCTCGTCTTCACCGACGCCTTCGTAGGCGACTGGGAGCCGGCCGGCGAGCCATTCATGGTCGGCATCGTTACCTTCGAGCCAAACGGAGATGGAACGACGCTCTATACCGCCCGGGTGCGCCACTGGACAGCGGACGCCACGCGGCGCCATGAAGAAATGGGCTTCCACGAAGGCTGGTCGAAATGCGCCCAGCAACTGGAAGAGCTCGCCCGCACTCTCTAACCAGAAGCGAAAGGAACAAAGCCATGTCGTACGTCGATGGGTTCGTGGCGGCCGTCCCCACAGCCAACAAGGAAGCCTATCTCGCTTACTCCAAGATGGCTGCTGACTTTTTCAAAGAGTTGGGCGCGACCAATGTGGTCGAATGCTGGGGCGACGATGTTCCGGACGGAAAGCTCACATCCTTTCCAATGGCCGTTCAGAAGAAGGACGACGAAACCGTGATCTTCTCCTGGATCGTCTGGCCATCGCGCGCCGTTCGCGATCAAGGCCACAAGGCGATGATGTCCGACACGCGTTTCTCGCCCGAAAAGAATCCTATGCCGTTCGATGGTAAGCGTCTCATCTTTGGCGGCTTCGGAATGATCCTCGACGCCTGACGTCAAAAAACCCGGCCGCATGCGCAGCCGGGCTTAGATCATGCAGTGCATTAGAGACTGTTGTCGTGCCGTGCTGTCGTGCGCGATGAGCCGAGTCCGCTGAGAAACAGTGCGCCGATCAAAGGCGCGATCAACAGCCACGCAACGAGATAAATTCCAGGGTTGTCCATGGAGGGGTCCTTCCGTGTGCCGCCCGGCCGATTGCCGGTGCTAAAAGGGCAACGCGGCCCACACCGCGCCGTTCCAGGTCAACCGCGAAACAGCGGCGCGTCGGGATCCTTTTTGCCGGCAATCCAATCACGGATGATCTGCGCGCCAATCACGCTGAAGGTAATTCCGTTGCCGCCACAGCCCAGAATGGCGTAGCCGCCCTTTACATCGTCGAGCGGCTTGAACACCGGCAGTCCTTTCGGATTTTCCGCAAACGCCCCCGCCCAGGCATACGCGCACTCAAGGTCATCGATCCCGGTCAATTCCTTGGCTTTTTCCAATAGCTTCTTTGTTTTCGCGGGGATTGCCGCCGCTCTGCGACTTGGAGCTGCCACGGCCGCATCCTCACCACCGATCACGATGCGATTGTCGGCGGTCGCTCGCATGTAAAGGTATGGATCAGTCGCTTCCCAGACGAGACAACGGTCCCGCCAGAATTGCTGCGGTTTGATCGGTTGTGTCGCAATCGCCCACGACGACACGACATCGAACGTACCCTTCGGGATAGCCGAACTCGTCTCATACCCTGTCGCCATCACGACATTGCGGCACACGATCGTGGGCCCCTCACGCGTCGCTACGCGTATGGCGTCCCCGTCTACTTCCGATATCGTCACTGTTACGGGACCAATGATACGAGCGCCCTTCTCCCGCGCGACCTTGAGACACGAAATGCAGGTACGGATAGGATCGAGCTCCGCCGCGCCCTTCGAAAGAATGGCGCCAGTACGCTCGAATCCATAAGTTTCTCGGAGCATCGCCGCATCGAGGTATGTGCTGGGCAAGCCGGCCCTCTGCCGCGCCTCAGCTTCTCTTTCCAGCGCGCGGTGCCCCATGTCGGTGCCTGCAAGATAGAGGGCGTCTCGGTCTACCCAGTCAGCGCGCAAGCCGTGCTTTGCGATGAGAGATTTGAGATCCTTGACCCCCTGAAGCGACCGCCGATATACGCGAGCAGCTTTCGCGGGGCCGATCTGCTTGGCTAGAACGGTCATTGGTTGATCGATCTCGAATTGGATCATGGCGGTGCTGGCAATCGTCGACCCTGTTCCAGGCGCCCGCCGGTCCACCACAATCACATCGTGACCCGCTTCCGCCAGATGCAATGCCGTCAACGCGCCGGTGATTCCCGCGCCTACGACGAGCACATCGCAGCGCTCATCCTTATTGAGCGCGTTAACCGCGATAGTGCTGAACGAGGATTGCCTCCAAAGAGGCTGGCCATCATGCAGATCCTTTATGGCGGTTGCCACGCCGCTGCGACCGGATGCCATGATGCGCTCCGCAAAATGAGTAGATGGTGCAAATGAAAAGGACTTAGGCCGCTGCTTGCGCCGCGTCCGCCAGTTCCGTCATCACATGGAACAGGCTGAGTGTGTGCGCGCCGAAGGTCCGCAGCATCGGGACGTCCGCCGCGTCCCGCCCGTAAGCGATCGGTATGCGCCCGATCCGGCGGCAGTTGTGCCGAGCATCGAACGTGTACCAGCCGCCTTCCAGATAGACGTCGAACCAGGCATTGAAGTCCATCGGATTTGGATCCACCGGCACGCCGATGTCGCCCATGTAGCCATTCACGTAACGCGCCGGAATATTGAGTGCCCGGCACAGCGTCACGCCCAGATGTGCAAAGTCGCGGCACACGCCAACCTTTTCGGAGTGCGCTTCAAACGCCGTCCGCGTCGCCCGCGCCTGAGCATAGTCGAATCGTAGCCGCTCGTACGCATACGTGCAGATGGCTTCGATAAGCGCGGTGTCACGCGGCAGATGGCCGAATGTCTCCCATGCAAGAGCGCCCATCAGATCGCTTTCGCAAAATCGGCTTGGTGCCAGAAACGGCAGGCACTCCTTCGGCAATCTGTCCACCGGCAGCACGCGGGCGGCCGGGTCGCGGCGGTCAAGGGTGCCGTCCGCACGGCACAAGCCCGACAGCGACAGACGCAGTGTCCCGGCTGGTGCCGTGAATCTGCGCGCGATGTTGCCATAGTCGTCGACGAACGTCTCGACCGGCACGCGGGGCGCGGTCTCGAACGCCAGCGCGTTCGGTACGATATGTCTGGCATGACTGGTGTGCACATCGATAAGACACACTGTTGGCGTATCTTGCGGAATCTGTAGTTCGAACGAGCAGCCGTATCGGATCAACATGGGGAAACTCACAAATGATCTGCAAGGGTCGGCGCAATAACCGCTCGAGAGCCGGTCAGTTCCGCGATGATTCCGGCTGGGACCGGTTTTGAAACGAATGCGTGCGGGATCCGTCCAAGTTCCGGATGCACGACAGTCGATCCGCTGACGACCACCACGCGGCACCCCATCTCGACCAGATGCGTTGCCAGCGCCAGTCCGCTTTCGCCATCGGCGAGATTGAGATCGATGATTGCAATATCGGGCCGCAGAACATCCGCCGCCCGCCACGCGTCGAAACTGGAATAGAACGTGCCCACGACCTCCGAGCCCGCCTCTTGCACCTCGTGCGCGAGATCCATCGCCAGCAGAAGATCGTCTTCGCAGATGATAACACGCTTCATACTCAGCTCTCCGGTGACAGTGATCCGGAGAGGAAACCGTCAGCGCGCGGCAAAGTTCCCCAAACACCGCATGCGCCGAGTCTGCACGAAGAATTATCAGTTTGCTAACCGCCGCACGCGATGCGCAGTGGCGTGAGGCCTGGATCAGAAAAAGCCGCCGCAAAGGCGGCCATCGACCGCTCCACACAGGCCGCAGGATAGTTTTCAAATTGTTTACGCGGGGCGGCTACCCTTTTTCCCATGGGCGCTGCCATACCATACAGATCGTTCCGCCAGATATTGCGTGGAATGCGGGTCTCCACGACCCTGTTCCTGTTCACTGCAATTGTGGTTCTGTTGCAGGTCTTTCCGCTCACGGGCGTCTTTCTGATGCTTTTCGCCGCCCCGTTCTGGTCGGTGGTGACGCTCAACCTGGCTTTCCTCGCGCTGGCCGTGGAATCGCTGTTTGGCCGAACGGACAGACGATGGGCGATCGCCCCGCTGCTTTGGTTTGGCGGTTACGCCTATTATGCCCACCAGGCGAACGAGCACTACCTGGCCCTCGATGCCAAGCTGAAGGCCGAGAACGCAACGCAGTCCATCGTCTTCGATCCAAGCCAGCAGGTCCTCGTGTTCGACGAGCGGTCGGAGGACCTCGCGAGCGCCCCGCGGTCTTTCGTCCAGAGTTTCGGTTTGCCGGTCGCCTACGTCGCGAGCGCCGGCTTCGAACCGGCCCGCTATTTGGCTTATCGTCTGGCCGAAGCGGAAACGTGCTACCGGCTCCAGCGCGAACAGGGCAGCTTGCCGAGCGGCATCTCCCCAACGTGGTTTCACGACTCGTCGGACGGCGAGCGTAAGCTTCGCAAAGACGTGTGCATTCTACAGTTGCCCGAAGATCCAAGCCGTCCGGCGCTGCACATTTCGGCGTCACGCGAAACTCAGAAAGACGATCTGCTGCCGCATCGGCTCACCACCACGACAATTTCCGACGGACTAGGCGGTATGGCCATCCTGAAGACCGGGCATGCCGAGCGTCTGGGCTGGCTGCCGATGCCGGTCATGGGCTGCGCCTTGAACTCCGGCGCTCCGAGCTGGGATTGCTTCTACGGCTTCTACCGCGAGGCGGTCGGTTTGGGCGGCACGGGTGCCTATGGCGGCGCCACGCAGGCCGCCATCGCCGGCGTCCTGAAATTGTCGGAACAGAATGCGGCATCGCTGTCAGCCTCTGCAGGAGCAACGCGCAACGACGTCGAGCAGGCCTTGGCGAAATCTCAAAGCGCGCGCACCGACCGCGCCCTCGGCAATCTAGATGCGGTCATCAACGGGCTGGGCCGCAAGATCACCGTGCACGATGTATCCGGCCTCATCGGCAATCCGAACGTGACGCTGAGCCGTGGTCGCGCCATCGGCGACGCGATCGCGCGCATTGTTTCAGATCCGCAGGGCAACTTTGAAACCGCGCGCGTGATGCAGTCGATCCTGGCCGACTACCCGTCGCCCGAATTCGCGAACATCGCCCGCCCGTTGCTCCCGGTCCTGCGACCACTCGTCGAGCGGGGCGATTGGGTTGTCGCCAACGACTTCGCCTTGCGCATCGCCGAGCTCGGGCCTGACGCCATTCCCTTGTTGGAGGCTCTGGCCTTCGGCTCCAAAAGGTCGCCACCGGTTGAATTCGTCTATGCGTTGTGCCGCGTCGGTCCGGACGCCGCGTCCTCCGGCGAAAAACTCCTGGCGCTTCTCCCGAACGGGGAGAAAAGACGCCGCGACCGAGATCTGGAAACCGCCGTCTATGTGGCCTTGAAGCGCCTCGGCCGCAGTGACCTCCTCGACACGGACGCCGCGGCGCCCCCGCCGCGCCGCTTCGACGAGATCGACGCCGATATCCTGAAGCGCAACGTCGGGCCGGAAAGCCCGCGCAGCGCCTGTGCCGGCCGTTGGACCCACTCCCGCCCGCTTCCCGACTGAAACGGCGTCGCAACACCCTCTCTTCCACTTGACCGGCCCGGCGCGCTGGGGCACCCCCACACCGGCCTGCCGAGTGTGGGGAAGTTAAAAGCCTTCACACCGGCCTGCCGAGTGTGGGGAAATTAAAAGCCTTCACACCGGCCTGCCGAGTGTGGGCCAAGGAAAAGCTCATGATCATCGCCATCGACGGACCGGCCGCCTCCGGCAAGGGCACGCTCGCCAAGCGCCTCGCCGCCCACCTAGGCTTCCACGTCCTCGATACCGGCCTGCTCTATCGCGCGGTGGCCCGCGACATCGAACGCGCGCACTTCCGCCTCGACGACCGCTGGGCCGCCCTGTCCGCCGCCCGCAACCTTGACCCCGCGACCCTCGACGATCCCGCCCTGCGCGGTGTCCCCGCCGGCGACAAGGCCTCCGTCATCGCCAAGATCCCGGAAGTCCGCGCCGCTCTTCTGCAATACCAGCGCGACTTCGCCCGCCAATCCCCCGGCGCCGTCCTCGACGGCCGCGACATCGGCACCGTCGTCTGCCCCGACGCCCACATCAAAATCTACGTCACCGCCACGCCTGAGGAGCGCGCCCGCCGCCGCCACCTCGAGCATCAAGCCCGCGGCGAACCCGCCACCTACGAAGCCCTGCTCGCCGACATCCGCTCCCGTGACGCCCGCGACAGCGGCCGCGCCATTGCCCCCCTCGCCGCCGCCCCCGACGCCATCCACATCGACACGACCACCATGGACGCAGACGCGGTTTTTCACGCGGCGCTGAAAATCATCTCGAGTGAGAACACACGCGGAAGAATCGAATGATCTCCGCCGTCAGGGCTACGACGTCTCAACCCGGCGCGTGAACCCGCGAGACCCTAGATCCGGATTGGTGATCTAATCGCCGAGCGGAACGAGATGAACCGTGATGGGCTGCGGGGCGGAAGGATTGGGTCCGGGGAGAGCTTTTTGCGGACTGTCACCCTGACCGGCAGTGTCATAGATGTGCAAGATGTGTGGCTTTGGAAATCTTGCGACGATCGCAGGCGGCCACATCCCGACCCGCACCGTCACCTCACCCCGGCTTGGAAGCCGCTTGTAGGCCTCATTGGCGCCGAGTGTGTAGCCGATGATAGGAAACTTCAGGATCGGCAACTCTCCGTCGTCCGTTTTGACGATTAGCCGTTCGGTTGGAAGACCTCGCCGTCCTTGACCATCCTCGACGTGCTTCCCCGTCACCTGAATGGTTTTGACCTCCGACCCCGCGTAGACGTAGCCCACGGCTGCACCGATGAAAGCCGTCAGCAGGGCAATGTATGTCCAATTCGGCATGTGGCAGCCCGGTGGTCACAATCTAGAAGAGACGCCGCCGAGTGTGCGCCGGAGCCTTTAAATTTGAATGAGCCCCATTCGGCTGAACGGGGTGCCCGCCTGGCAAGCCTAACGACCCGGAATTTGCGCCCGAATTGGGCAGCAACACCAAAATCCCGCCCGTCTTAGGGGTCCGTGCGCTTGCCACTTCCCTCCTTTTCCGCTATTCCCGGCCCATCCGACGCCACTGTCGGATCGGCCGAGAGGTAAGGCCGGGTCAACGGAGGGGCTCCAACGCGGGCCGCTCCAAACGTGTTGGCAGGGCAACTAAAAGCCCATCACGGTGGTATCGACCCAGCAGCATCACACCCGCCGGCATCCAAGCCTCTGGTCGCGCATCCGCGCGCTCCGGGCCGTGCCGGCTTCAAACATCAACCCCGTGCCGCCGTGGGCCCCAGACCAGCCCCCGTCAGTCGCAACCAAGACCGTTACCAGGAGCCTGAATGTCAGCCGAAGTTTCCAAAGAATTTTCCCCCTCGCGTGATGAGTTCGCAGCCCTGCTCGCCGAGAGCCTCGCGAAGGATGACGTGTTCGAAGGCCAAGTCGTCAAAGGCAAGGTCGTCGGCATCGAGAAGGACCTCGCCATTATCGACGTCGGCCTCAAGATGGAAGGCCGCGTGGCGCTGAAGGAATTCGGTCTCGGCGGCAAGCCGGGCGACATCAAGATCGGCGACACCGTCGAAGTCTACCTCGAGCGCGTCGAGAACGCGCTGGGCGAAGCGGTGCTCTCGCGCGACAAGGCTCGCCGCGAAGAAAGCTGGACCCGCCTCGAGCGTCTGCATGAAAAGGGCGAGAAGGTCACGGGCGTCATCTTCAATAAGGTCAAGGGCGGCTTCACGGTCGATCTCGACGGCGCCGTCGCGTTCCTTCCCGGCTCCCAGGTCGACATCCGCCCCGTGCGCGACGTCGGCCCGCTGATGCATCAGCAGCTTCCTTTCCAGATCCTCAAGATGGATCGCCGCCGCGGCAACATCGTGGTCTCGCGCCGCTCGGTTCTCGAAGAAACCCGCGCCGAACAGCGCGCCGACATCGTCTCGCGCTTGGCCGAAGGCCAGGTCATCGACGGCCTCGTCAAGAACATCACCGACTACGGCGCGTTCATTGATCTGGGCGGCATCGACGGCCTGCTCCACGTCACCGACATGGCCTGGCGCCGCGTCAACCACCCGTCCGAGATCCTCAACGTCGGCGACACGGTGAAGGTGCAGATCATCCGCATCAACCCGGAAACGCAGCGCATCTCGCTGGGCATGAAGCAGCTCCAGTCTGACCCCTGGGCCGCCATCGAAGCCAAGTATCCCGTCGGCGCCAAGCTGAAGGGCAACGTCACGAACATTGCCGACTACGGTGCGTTCGTCGAACTGGAACCGGGCGTCGAAGGCCTGATCCACGTTTCCGAAATGAGCTGGACCAAGAAGAACGTCCATCCCGGCAAGATCGTTTCGACGAGCCAGCAGGTCGACGTGCAGGTCCTCGAAGTCGATCCCACCAAACGCCGCATTTCGCTGGGTCTCAAGCAGACCCAGGACAACCCGTGGGATGCCTTCCTCTCGGCTCACCCGAAGGGCACGATCGTCGAAGGTCCGATCCGCAACATCACGGAATTCGGCCTCTTCATTGGTCTCGACAACGGCATCGACGGCATGGTCCACCTGTCGGATCTCGACTGGTCGAAGCCCGGCGACGAGCTGATCAAGGAATTTAAGAAGGGCGACAACGTCAAAGCCATGGTGCTCGACGTGGATAGCTCCAAGGAACGCATCTCGCTCGGCATCAAGCAGCTCGCCGGCGACCCGGCCGATACGCTTTCGCGTTACAAGAAGGGCGATACGGTCACCTGCGAAGTCGTCGCCGTTCAGGAAAACGGCATCGAAGTGAAGATCGCCGACAGCGACATCACGACCTTCGTCAAGCGCTCCGATCTCTCGCGTGACCGCTCCGAGCAGCGCCCCGAGCGCTTCACGGTCGGCCAGAAGGTCGATGCCGCCGTTCTCACCGCCGACAAGGCAGCCCGCCGCATCACGGTCTCGATCAAGGCGCTGGAAATCGCCGAAGAGAAGCAGGCCGTCGCGCAGTACGGCTCGTCGGACTCGGGCGCGTCCCTGGGCGACATCTTCAAGGCCGCCATCAAGAAGCGCAACGCCGACACCGACGAAGAAGAGAGCGAGTAATTGCTCTGTGATTGTGCCGAACGGGGTCCTAACACCCGTACCGGTTCGAAACAAAATGAGCGCGGCGCCATTCTGGTGCCGCGCTTTTTCTTTACGTCTGACGGGTCCAGTGCGGTTGAAATCCCCTTCGCCTACCCTTTCTTAGCGGATTGAAACCATAAAGTAGTCCGGGTGTGCGCGGAGCCTCTCCCGCGCGTGTGTATGGAGTTCGCAGCCGCCATGTCCCTTGAAACCGAGATCATTCTCGATCGCCGCCAGTTGCGCCGCCGCCTGAGTTTGTGGCGCGGCGTCGCCATCACCGCGCTCGTCGTCGCGCTGGGCGGCTACCTGCTCTCTGCCGATGAGACGAGCGGCGTGCTCGCCCAGAAGCACATCGCCCGGGTCAACATCACCGGCACCATCACCGAAGACCGTCCGCAGCTGGAAATGCTGCGCAAGGTGCGCGATGCCGAGAACGTCCAGGGCGTGATCGTCTTCGTCAACAGCCCCGGCGGCACCACCACCGGCGGCGAAGCCCTCTTTGAGGAACTGCGTCTCATCGCGGCGAAGAAGCCCGTCGTCGGTCAGTTTGGCACAGTCGCCGCGTCCGCCGGCTACATCGTCGGGCTCGGCACCGATCACATCGTCTCGCGCGGCAATACGATCACCGGCTCCGTCGGCGTTCTCATGCAGTGGCCGGAAGTGTCCGAAATGCTGGGCAAGATCGGCGTCAAGATGAACGAGGTTAAGAGCGGCGACCTCAAAGCCGCGCCGTCACCTTTTGCGCCTGCGGACGAGAATGCCATCGCGGTCACCAAGGACATGATCGACGAGAGCTTCCGCTGGTTCGGCGGCCTGGTCGAAAGCCGCCGCGGCATCAAGCTGGCCGATGTTCCGGGCTTGGATCGGGGACGGGTGTTTTCCGGCCGCGAGGCCCTGAAGCACAAGCTGGTCGATGAAATCGGCGGCGAGGCGGAGGCCAAGCGCTGGCTGGAAGAGAAGCGCAACGTCGCCAAGGATCTCAAAGTTATCGACTGGAAGCCGGCCACCGACAGCCCGTGGGGCCTCGCATCGGCCATTTCGAACGCAGCCGGTAACCTTTTCGGCGCGGAAGCCCGCCAACTGGTTGAAATCATGTCCCGGACCCGCGCCTTCGCCACACTTGGCCTTGACGGCATGCTTTCCGTTTGGCAACCTCCCGAAAACTGAGGAAAAACAAACCTTTCGGGGGAGCCCGTGATCAAGTCGGAACTGATCCAGAAGATCGCGAGTGCGAACCCGCATCTCTATCACCGCGACGTGGAGCGCATCGTCAACGTCATCTTCGACGAAATCGTCGATGCTCTGGCCCGCGGCGACCGCGTCGAACTTCGCGGCTTTGGCGCTTTCACAGTGAAGCATCGCGCCGCCCGGCAGGGCCGAAATCCGCGCACCGGAGCGCCGGTGCCGGTCGAAGAAAAATTCGTTCCGTTCTTTAAAACGGGCAAGGAATTGCGCGACCGTCTCAACGGCGAAGAGCCCGCCAAGAGCTAAGCGCTGAGCTTTCGGTAGATCGACCAAGCGAACCCGCGCGAGGGGCCACGTGCTGAAACGCATCGTCACAATTTTGATCGCGTTTCCCGCCGCCGCCGCGCTCGTAACGCTCGCGATTGCCAACCGGCACGCGGCAACGCTTGTGCTTGATCCATTCAACCCAACGGCGCCGCTCGTCTCTGTGTCGCTTCCCTTCTACGTTTATCTGTTCGCCGCATTGATCTTGGGCGTCATCCTTGGCGGTCTGGCGACGTGGTTCGGCCAAACCCGCTGGCGCCGTCAGGCTCGTCTGCAAACCGCCGAAGCGCGCCGCTGGCAAACCGAAGCCGATCGCCTCGCCCGCGAGCGCGATGCCAGCATTGCCGATCGCAGCCGCGAGTTGCCGGCTCCCGCCGAACGCACCGCCGCCTGACCAACGCTCTGAACCTGATAGACCGCCACTGGACGGCACCGTCCGCCGAAAGCGATGTGCACCATGTCCACCGCCGTTAAAATCTGCGGTATCACCGACGCAACTGGCCTCGACGCGGCATTGGCCGGCGGCGCGGACTACGTTGGCCTCGTCTTCTTTTCAAAGAGCCCGCGCAATCTGGCGCAAGCCGCGGCACGCGCGCTCTGCGATCGCGTCCCCCACACCAGCGCCACAAAGACCGTCGCACTCGTTGTCGATCCGGCCGATGCCGACCTCTCATGCATCGTCCACGACGTGGACCCCGGCTTTATTCAGCTTCACGGTCACGAGTCACCCGCCCGCGTCGCCGAAATTCGCGCGCGGTTCAATAAACCAATTATCAAAGCCATTCCCGTCGCCAGCGCCGCCGACGTGGAGGCGGGTCTGGCCTATCTCGCACCCGGCCGCTTGGCTGACATCCTGCTCTTCGATGCCAAGCCCGATCCCCATGCGGCGCTTCCCGGAGGCAATGGTCTCGCCTTCGATTGGCACATTCTCGACGGCATCAAGGACCGCACCTCTTTCGCTCTGGCCGGCGGCCTCACGCCGGACAACGTGGCCGAGGCGATCGCGCGTACGGGTGCGGCCATCGTCGATGTGTCCTCCGGCGTCGAAAGTACCCCCGGACGCAAAGACCCTGGGCTCATCCGCCGCTTCCTTCAGGCGGCGAAGGCGGCTAAGCAAGGGGCCTGAAATCGCATAGCCCGCATTCGGTCCTGAACGGTGAGAGTTCGATATGGCAACGACCGCAGACGTGAAGCTCAACAGCTACCGCACCGGCCCCGACGACAAGGGCTTCTTCGGCATGTTCGGCGGCCGCTTCGTCGCCGAAACGCTGATGCCGCTGATCCTCGAACTGGAGCGCGCTTACGAGGATGCGAAAGCCGATCCCACGTTCCAGGCCGAGATCGATCATCTGAACCTGCACTACGCCGGCCGGCCGAGCCCGCTCTATTTCGCCGAGCGCATGACCAATGAACTGGGCGGCGCCAAAATCTATTTCAAGCGCGACGAACTCAATCACACCGGCTCGCACAAGATCAACAACTGCCTCGGCCAGATCTTGCTCGCCCGCCGGATGGGCAAGACGCGCATCATCGCCGAGACGGGCGCCGGCCAGCACGGCGTCGCGGTCGCCACCGTCTGCGCCAAGTATGGCCTGCCCTGCGAGATCTACATGGGCGCATTGGACGTCGAGCGACAGGCGCCCAACGTCGCGCGCATGAAGCTCCTTAACGCAAAGCTCAATCCGGTCACGGCCGGCGCCGGCACGCTCAAAGATGCGATGAACGAAGCGCTCCGCGACTGGGTCACCAACGTCACCGACACCTACTATCTCATCGGCACCGCCGCCGGCCCCCATCCCTATCCCGCCATGGTTCGCGACTTCCAGTCGATCATCGGCAAGGAAACGCGCGAACAGATGATCGCTGCCGAAGGCCGCATCCCCGATACGCTCGTCGCCTGCATCGGGGGCGGGTCCAACGCCATCGGCCTCTTCCATCCCTTCCTCGACGACAAGAACACCGCGATCTACGGAGTTGAAGCCGGCGGCCACGGACTCGACGTTGAGAACGGCCACGCCGCCTCCATGAACGGCGGCTCGCCCGGCGTCCTTCACGGCAACCGCACCTACCTCTTGCAAGACAGCGACGGCCAGATCCTGGAAGGACATTCCATCTCGGCCGGCCTCGACTATCCCGGCGTCGGCCCCGAGCACGCCTGGCTCAAAGACACCGGCCGCGTCACCTATGTGTCCATCACCGACAAGGAAGCCCTCGAAGCGCTGCAGTTCTGCACGCGCATGGAAGGCATCATCCCGGCGCTCGAGCCGAGCCACGCATTGGCCCACGTCATGAAGCTCGCGCCCACGCTGCCCAAGGACAACCTGCTCGTGATGAACCTCTGCGGCCGCGGCGACAAAGACCTCTTCACCGTCGCCAAAGCGCTGGGCATGAAGATCTGATCCGGAGCTACGATGAAGACCGACACACGCATCGACAAGCGGTTCGCCAAGCTTCGCCAGGAAGGCCGCGCCGCCCTCGTCACGTTCGTCACCGCCGGTGACCCGGACTACAAAACCTCGCTGAAAATCATCTCCGGCCTTCCCGGCGCCGGCGCCGACGTGATCGAAATCGGCATGCCGTTCTCCGATCCCATGGCCGACGGCCCGCCGATCCAGGCCTCTGGCCTGCGCGCACTCAAAGCCGGCCAGAACATGATCAAGACGCTGCAGATGGTCCGTGATGTCCGCAAGACCGATGCCGACACCCCGATCGTCCTCATGGGCTACTACAATCCGATTTACGTCTACGGCAACGAACGCTTCCTCGACGACGCGGTCGCAGCCGGCGTCGATGGCCTGATCGTCGTCGACGTCCCCCCCGAGGCCGACGACGAACTCTGCGTCCCCGCCATCGCCCGGGGCCTCAATTTCATCCGCCTCGCCACCCCTACGACCGACGACAAGCGCCTCCCCGCTGTCCTCAAAAACACCTCCGGCTTCGTCTATTACGTCTCGATCACGGGCATCACAGGGGCCGGCTCAGCGGTCGCAACCGACGTCGGCCGCCAGGTCGCCCGCATCAAGCAATCGACCGACCTCCCGATCGCAATCGGTTTCGGCGTTAAGACGCCCGAGCAGGCCAAAGACCTCGCAACCCACGGCGATGGCGTGGTCGTCGGCTCCGCCCTGGTCAACAAGATTGCCGAAAGCCTGGATAAAGCCGGAAAACCCACGGACACGACTGTTTCCGGGGTGCTACAACTCGTCCAGAGTTTAAGCGGCGCCCTGAAATCCTGAACAAAGCCGCCGCCAAATGGAGTTGGGGCTCTAACCAACGGCCCAAATCTCCCACAGATTGCGACGCCCCGGCCCTGAAACAACCGCATCCGGCATGCTATGTATGCGGCAGCGGTCAACGTCACCGCACTCCTGAAGGAGAAAGAAGCCCGTGAACTGGATCAACAACGTCGTCCGGCCCAAGATCCGCAGCTTCCTGACCACGAAGCGCGAAGTGCCCGACAACCTCTGGGTCAAATGTCCGGAAAGCGGCCAGATGGTCTTTTACAAAGACCTCGAGTCGAACCAGTTCGTCGTCCCCGGTTCCGGCTATCATATGCGCATGGGCGCCCGCGCCCGCCTCACCGCCCTCTTTGACGGCGGCGTCTTCGACAATGTGCCCGTCCCCGCCGTCCCGCAGGACCCGCTCAAATTCCGCGACGGCCGCAAGTACACCGAACGCCTGAAGGACGCCAAAGCTAAGACCGGTCAGGAAGACGCCGTCCTCATCGGCGAAGGCACGCTCGATGGCCAGCGCGTCACCGCCGCCGCTCAGGATTTCGACTTCATGGGCGGCTCGCTCGGCATGGCTGCCGGTGAAGCGGTCATCACCGGCCTCACCCGCGCGCTCGAGAAGGGAACGCCCTTCATTCTGTTCGCAGCCTCGGGCGGCGCACGCATGCAGGAGGGCATTCTCTCCCTGATGCAGATGCCGCGCACCACGATCGCGGTGCAGCGCCTGCGTGAAGCCGGCCTGCCCTACATCGTCGTCCTCACCGATCCCACCACCGGCGGCGTCACCGCATCTTATGCCATGCTGGGCGACATCCACATCGCCGAACCCGGCGCGCTGATCTGCTTCGCCGGCCCCCGCGTCATCCAGCAGACCATCCGCGAGCAATTGCCTGACGGCTTCCAGCGCTCCGAGTACCTGCTCGATCACGGCATGATCGACATGGTCGTGCACCGCCACAAGCTGCGCGAAACGCTCTCCCGCGTCTGCCGCGTGCTGATGAATGGCGGGAATAAACCAAAGCGCGTGCCAAGCCGCTCGATTGCCAACGGCCGTACGGTGGAAAATGCCGCCCGCGAAAGCGCCGTAACGGCGCTTGATCCGCAACCGTTGGAAACATCGACCATCCCACCCGCCGCCGACGCCAAGGCCGTCACCGTGCGCGACAGCGGCGCCGCCAAATCCGCTAAGCCCGTGACCGGCGAAGCGCCCTCGTCCGGCTGAGCTCCGCACTCTGCCTGACGATCCGTCGCAGGTATTGCACGGTCTGTTGATCGGACCGTCCGGTCTGCTTCCGGTCATAACGGCGTAGACAGGCCGAGTGAGAATGCCCCAATAGAGATGGGGCTTCCCCCCGTTACGCCGCCGAGCCGATCGAGCAGAACACCCACCATGCGAACGAGCGACAAGCTCCTGGCCGACCTCAAGCTTCTTCACCCGAAGCTGATCGATCTGTCGCTCGGCCGAATCGAGCGCCTGCTCGCCAAGCTCGGCAACCCGCACGAAAAACTGCCGCCTGTCATCCACATCGCCGGCACCAACGGCAAGGGCTCCACCACGGCCTTCCTCAAGGCGATGCTCTCCGCAGCCGGCCTGCGCGTCCACGTCTACACGTCGCCCCATCTTGTCCGCTTCCACGAACGCATCGAACTCGCGGGCCCCGACGGCGTGTCCCATCCCATCGGCGAAGATCAACTCGTCGACGTTCTGACGCGCACCCAGGCCGTCAACGATGGCGACGACATCACCCAGTTTGAAATCACCACAGCTGCCGCCTTCCTCGCTTACGCCGAAACGCCGGCCGACGTGCTCCTGCTCGAAGTCGGCCTCGGCGGCCGCTTGGACGCGACCAACGTCGTTAAGCGCCCTGCGCTCACGGTCATCACGCCGGTCTCGATGGACCATGCCGAGAAGCTCGGGCACACCATCGGGCTCATCGCCGCCGAAAAGGCGGGCATTTTAAAGCGTGGCGTTCCCTGCATCGTCGCGCAGCAGGATGATGAAGCGCTGTCTGTCATCGTCGAGACGGCCAACAAAACTGGCGCCCAGCCCATCGTCTGGGGTCAAGACTTCGACGCCTTTGAACAGAACGGACGCCTCGTGGTCCAAACCGAAACCCGCGTCCTCGATCTCCCGCTGCCCGCCCTCGTCGGCCGCCACCAGATCGTCAACGCCGGAACCGCTGTCACTGCCGCACTCCAGCTTGAAGCGATGCGCCAAAACGAAGCCGCCATCGAACGCGGCCTGCTAACGGCCAAATGGCCGGCCCGCATGCAGCGCCTCGATACTGGTCCGCTGCCCGATCTGTTGGGCCGTAACTCCGAGCTCTGGCTCGACGGCGGCCACAACCCCTCCGCCGGCATTGCGCTCGCCCAGACGCTCGCCGATCTCGAAGAACGCGCGCCCAAGCCCTTGTATTTGATTTGCGGTATGATGGGCTTGAAGGACGCGACGGGCTTCCTCTCGCCCTTCCGCGGCCTCGTCCGCCACATCGTCACCGTGCCAATCCCCGGCGCCCACGAAGCCCCGTTTTCGCCCGAGGCTTTGGCCGAAGTTGCCAACCGTAACGACCTTTCCGCCGAAAGCTCAACCGACATCGAGAGCGCTCTGAAGCGCATAGAACTCCTCGACGCCGCGCCGAAGCGCGTGCTCATTTGCGGCTCGCTCTATCTCGCCGGTCACGTCTTGGCCCGCCAGGAAGGCGTCGAAGTCCAAGGCAATTGAATCCGCTCAAAATGAAAACCGCGCGGCTCACACCGCGCGGCTTCTATATCTGAAATCGGCCTCTCGCTTAAGCGAGCGCGCTGTTGATGAAGTCTTCGAGGCGCTTCTTCTGAACCATGGCGCCGGCCTGCCGAGCCTTCACTTCGCCGCCCTTGAACACCATCAGCGTCGGCATTGCCTGGATGGCGTACTTCGTCGTGATTCCCGGGCTCTGGTCCACGTCCACCTTCACGATCTTGACCTTGCCCTTCATGTCGGCGGCCACGGCATCAAGCGTCGGTGCCATGGCTTTGCACGGACCGCACCACTCCGCATAGAAGTCCACGACGACCGGCTCGGTCGACTTCAGCACGACCTCATCGAACGTGCTGTCGGAAACGACGGGTGTATCGCTGCCCATGGGGATCTCTCTGTTGGCGCCGGTGCGCAGGGGAGCCACCGGCCTTGATCGGACGCAAGACTTAAGAACGCCCGCCCGCCGCGTCAAGGCTGGCCGCATCGAGCGACCACAGACCAGCGGCGTATCTATCTAGGATCACTGGCAGAATCTCCATAAGCTGCGGCACTTCGGTCCACAAGAGAGCCGCCCGCACCGGCTTGCCGGGATAGATCTCCGCCAGCGCCAGCCGATAGGCGGCCAGCTGATACAAGTACACCGGCGCCACATCCTCCACGGATTTCGGCGCCGCGCGGTTCGTCTTGTAGTCGATGATCAGCACCGCCTCGTCCGTCACCGCCAGCCGGTCGATCTGCCCCGTCAACTTCAATGCCGGCCCGCGCCCAGAAGGATTGGGGATCTCCGCCACCAGCGGCACCTCGGCCCGGCTCGGGGCCGAGAATAGCGCGCCGAACGCCGGATCGGCCAGAATGGCCAGCGCCTCTTTGGCGATGCTTTTTCGCGTCCGCTCGGGCAGATGCCCCGCCCGCGCTTCCAGATACGCCGCAGCTGCCTGCGTCCGCGCCCTCGTAGCAATCGCAGGCAGATGCTCCAAGAGAGCGTGCGTCAGCGTCCCGCGAAGGAAGCGGTCGCCTGCCAACCCCGCTCCATCTGCCTTGCCTGTTACGGGAAGCGACGCCGCCGGCTCGGCCAGCGGATCGCGCGCAGGCTCGACCGTGCTGGGCTCGCCCGCATCGTCGGTCTCGTAAGGTGCCAGGCGCGATGGTGCGAGCGGAATGCTGAGCGCCTTTTCGCGCGGGGCCGCCGTCTCCGCCCAAGCCGGCCGCGCCACAGGCGACACATCCTCCGCAGCATCTTTCGGCTTCGCATCCGGCGCCACGCCGTCCGCCTGCTCCACTTCCAACCGCCACAAAACCGGATCGTCCCCCGCCGCATCGGGATCGACCTCAAGCCCCGCGCAGATGAGATCGAACCAGCAACCTTTGCCGCGCCCTTTCTTGCCTTCGAAACCGGCCACGATCAGTCGGTCGCGCGGTCTCGTCATCGCCACATACAAAAGCCGGTTGCTCTCTTCCACGTCGCGCTGCTTCTGCACGTCGCGCGCATCCTGCACCGGCCGCAGGCTCTTCGATCCGCTCACCGGCCACACGAACGGCGCCGCCGCGTCCGCGTTGGGACGCAACTCTTCCAGCATCACGATCTTACCGCCGCTGTAGGCATTTCCTGTCGCGCATGTATCCGGCAAGAACACGATCGGCGCTTCCAACCCCTTTGCCCCGTGCACCGTCATTACGCGCACCTCATCGCGCGCATGCTCGGTATCGCGCTTGATCTCGCGATCGTCCTGCGTAAGCGCGTGTAGAAATCCCGTCAGCGACGCCGGCGCGCCGTCGTCATAGGTCAGCGCCACATTCAAAAACTCATCCACTGGATCGGCTGCATCCGGCCCCAGGCGCGAGATCAGCTTCGCCCGCACGCCGTCCCGGTCGAGCAGGCTGGCCCAGAACTCATATGGCGGCGTGAAGTCGGCCGCCTTCCGCCACCGCTTCAGCGTTTCGACGGCCACTGCAAACCGCTGATCGGCTGCCGCCTGATCCAGCAGCGCCTTCCATAATGTCCCCTTGCGCCCATGCGCCAGCTGCAACAGATCGTCGTCATCGAAATCGAAAATCGGCGACTTCAACACTTCCGCCAGCGCCAAATCGTCTTCCGGCAGCGTCAGAAACCCGCCGAGAGATATCAAATCCTGCACGGCAATGTGCTGCGTCAGCGCCAAACGGTCCGCACCCGCCACCGGCACGCCGGCCGCCTTCAATGCCGCCACCATGGGCCCAGCAAACGGTCGCCGCTTCCGCACGAGGATGAGAATGTCGCCCGCGCGAATGGGCCGGCCCGCGCTCGGCAATTTGACTTTCGCATCAATCCATTCGCGGATGCTCTTCGCAATTCGGTCGGCGAGCCGCAGTGACGGCGCCGTCGTCGAGGTCTCATCAAGCGGCGCCCACACATCGCCCGGATCGCCATCCTGCCATTTTTCCGGCCGCCAGATCTCCACCGATCCCGCTTGCCCCAATCGCTTGGCAATATGCTGGATACCACCCTCTCCCGCTGGAACACCCGGCGTCCGCACCAGATCCGCGAAAACCGTATCGACCGCCGTTAACACCGGCTCCGCCGTGCGGAACGACACATTGAGATCGACGCGATGGAACGGCGCCTGCACGCTGTGCGCCAGCCCTTCGAACTTGCCCCCCATGGCCGCAAACATCTCCGGCGCCGCGCCCTGGAACGAGTAGATCGACTGCTTCTCGTCCCCCACCGCGAAAATCGTGCGCGGCGTCTCGTGCGTGCCGCTGCCCGCAAAGAATTCCTCCGCCAGTCGCCCGACCACCTGCCACTGCGCCGGACTCGTATCCTGGCTCTCGTCGACGAGCAGATGATCAAGGCCGTTGTCGAGCTTATAGAGCACCCACTCCGCCGACCCATGCGAGGCAAGCAAATTCTTCGTGCGTTGAATAAGATCGTCGAAGTCGAGCGCCGCCCGCCGCGCCTTCGCCTCACTGTACTTTTGCAGCACCGCATCGGAAAGCCGGTAGAGCGCCATCGTAGCCTCGATGGCCTCGCACCCCAAAAACTCCTGCCATAACGACACAAATGCGCCTTGCGCGCGGTTGAGCATCACTTCAACGTCTGGATGATCCTTGGCCAGCCCCTTGGTTATGAGCGATTTCCGTTGCTCGCCTTTCTCCGTCAGGAACAATTCGGAAAGAAGCTCTGTGCGCGAACTCGCCTTATCTGTAGCAGCGATCTTCCGCAAACAGTTCGCGCGATCAATGTCCGTCTTGCCACCGCCAACCAAGATACCGACCATCCGTTGACAGTCAGCGTTGGAAATAAGTGCTGCAATCTCTGCCATCAGCGCGCCACTCGACACTTTCGCCCGCACGCCAAAGTGCCGACGCAGCCGCAGTTCCGCCTCCGCGAACCCGCTCCACTCGCCATCAAGCCGCGCCGCATCCTCGATTGCCCCCCGATGATTGAGCGCATCCCCGAGGATCTGATCGAACCGGTCATCCACCGCATGCGCCACCGCGCAATCGAGTGCCGCCGCCAGCGGCGACTTCGGTGTGCGGCACGCTTCCGCCAGAACGGCATCGATCGCCTGCCGCTTCAATTCCCGGGCCTCCACCTCATCAAGGATCGCAAATCCCGGCGTCACGCCCGCCTCCAGCGGAAACCGCTGCAACAGCCGCTCCGAGAAGGCGTGAATGGTCTGCACCTTGAACCCGCCCGGCGTCTCGATTGACGCCGTAAACAGCGTCCGCGCCCGTGCCATCTCCTCCATCGTTGGCGCACGGCCCAGCAGCTTGGCCAGTTCGTCCCCCAGTGCATCATCCGCCAGCGTCACCCACTTGGCCAAATCCTCAAACACGCGCTTCGACATTTCCGACGCCGCAGCCTTCGTATACGTCAGACACAGGATCTTCTGCGGCGCCACGCCCGCGAGCAAAAGCCGCAACACGCGCATCTTCAAAACGTGCGTCTTGCCCGTCCCCGCGTTCGCACTCACCCAAACCGACGCCGCCGGATCGGACGCCTTCCCTTGCACGCGCGTGGTCCGCTCCAGCTCCCGCGCAATCGCAGCCAGCTTGTCGCTCATGCCGCGTCCTCCTCGGCCCCGTCGCCCTCGGCCGCCGACCATTCCGCCACCCGCGCCAAATGCGCAAAGTCATCGAAGTCGTACGAGAACCCTTGCCGCCGCACAGGCTTGTACGGCGTTGCCGCATCGTCGAACCGCGCGATGTGCCGCTTCAATCCGTCGAGTGTCTGATCCGCCAGCGCCGCAATGTCGTCGCATGTAACGTCGTTCTCTTCCCCCGGCGGCTGCCCGCCCGACGCCCGGATGTAACGCAGCGCCGCGATCTCTCCCGCCGGCACGTGCGCAAATCCCGCCGCAAGCGCAATTGCCGCCTCCAGCGGCAACTGCGGCGACCGTCCGCTGTTGACCGCTTTCGACTTCGGCGGCGTCCCCGTCTTGTAGTCGGTGATGACGAGTCCCCGCTCCGTCACATCGATCCGGTCCGCCCGCGCCGTCAGCGTAAACGGCCCCCCCGGCGCGTCGAACACGAGTTGCCCGCTCGTCTCTGAGACAACCCGCTCCACGCCCCGGCGCCGCTCCGCCTCCGTCTCCGCAAACCATTCCGCAAAGCGAATGAAACGCGGCACCCAGAACGCCGCGATCCGCGGATGCGTCCGGTAGTCGTCGAGAATGCCCTGCGCCATGCCGACGAGCGTCCGCTTCACGTCAATCGGCAACGCCGCCGGATAGGCGTTGGCAAACTTCGACAGCGCCGCGTGAATGATGCTCCCGCGCAACGCCGCACCGGGCTCCGTCCCCAAAGGATCGAGCGCCTCCAGCCCCAAAACTTCGCGCGCGAAAATCGCATACGGATTGCCGATGAAGGTCTCGATCCGCGACACCGACAGCTTGCGCGGCCGCATCTCAACTGGCGGCTTAGGCTGCGGACACGGCACACTCGCCCGCCGCACGATCGCATCCCGCTGCCGCGCCCATCCCAGCCACGGTTGATTGGGCCGCAAGTCTGCGCGCGCCCCCGCACCATCCAAGAGCGCCTGCAACCGCAACAGCCACCGCGACGGCACCGCCGGCACGCCATCCACCTTCTGCGCCCGCGTCAGGATCACCTCGCGCGCACCCATCAGCGACACGAAGTCGTGCGCCGCCTGCCCGATCTTTTCTTCCGGCGACGGCAGCTTCAAATCGCTCCGCATCGGCCGGTTGAGCCACGGCCCGGGGTCCGCCGACTCCGGCCACGTCCCATCATTGAGCGAGCCCAGGATCACCACATCCGTCTGCTGCAACCGCGCCTCGAACGGCCCCCAGATGAACAGCCGCGGATGCACCGGCACGCGCGGCCGTACATTGATCCCCGAAATCAGGCTGCGATAAAGATCCGGATAATCCGCGGGCGGCACGGCGACCTCCGGCAATCCCTCCGCCAGCACCTCCGCGAAGAACCGTTGCGCCGCATCTCCCGCCTCGCCATGCCATAGCGGCGATGACGCCTCATTGCCCTCCGGCACGCGCGCGAGATCTTCCGCCACCGCCACATGCGCCCGCGCCAGATCCGCAATCGGCACCGCCGCGCCCTTCGCCGCAATCTCCGCCATCGGCGCGAACGCCGCCTTCAGCGCTGCAACAAGATCGCGCGCACCATCCCAGTCTTCGGCCCACAGCCGCCGCACCGCGCGATGCCGCCGCTCGCCCGCATCGGTGTCTTGATGCGCCTGCTCCAGGGCTGCCTCAACGCCATCAAGCCCCTGTCCGAAGAACGGCGTCCGGAACGCCCCGATCTCCAACGCTCGCGCCGCACGCCGGATTGAAAACGGATCGCGCCCCAGCCGCGTCAGCGGATGTTTCAAAAGCGCCATCAGCGTCGCTGGCGCATAGCCCTCTGCATGTGCAGCGACAACAAGTTCCAGAAACGCGCCCGGCACCGTCTTCGCGAACGGTCGGCCCGCCGAGTCGTCAACACGAATACCCCAGCTCTCCAGCCGGACGGCCACCCGCCGCGCCAGCAACCGGTCCGGCGAAACGAGCGCCGCGGTACGGCCCGGCGTCTCCGCCGCATGGCGCAGAATGAGCGCAATCGCCTCCGCCTCATCCTGAGGCATCGGCGCTTCGATCAAACTCAACCCGTCGAGCGCTGCCGTGCGCGTCTCAGCATCGCGCAGCTTGTCAACATATGAGTGCCACCGGCCTGTCGTTCGCGACGGCCGCAGCGCCTCTGAAATCAGCTCCTCCCGCGCCCGCTGCCGCCCATCCACCTCCGCACCCGGCAACACGCGCACATCCGCGCGTTCGACGCCCAATTCTGTCAGCAGCTTCGCGAGCCCGAACTGAGGATGCTCGGCGTGCGCGTTAAAATTCGCATCGGGAAGGATCGTCGCCCAGCTCTCATCATCGAGCGTCGTATCGAGCGCCGGCAGCACGATCGCCCCGTTGGGCAAAGTCGCTACCGCGCGCATCAACTCCACCGTCGCCGGCACCGATCCGGTCACACCCGCCACGATCACCGGCCCCGCCGGCGGCGACTGCACCAGCCGTTGCGCATCCGCCCGGATCACGGCATTGCGCCGCTCAGCCGGCGAGAGGAAACCATATGCGTCGAGATACTGCGGCCAGTGCGCCGTCACGATCTCCAGAAACTGCAGCGTCTTCTGCCAGTGCTCCGAATATAGCTCCGGCACGATGTCCTTGAGCCCCGCGACCGAAACGCCCTCGGTCTCCACCATATCCATGAGCCGCGCCAGTTCAGACGCCAGCGTCGCCGCCTGTGCCGGTGTCGCCGCCCCCGCCGCTACGGTTTCGATACCGCCATCATCGCGTCCGCGCATCGCTTCCGACCAGTGCATCACGAGTTGCGTCAAGGCCAGCCGGCGGTGCATCTCACTGATCGCCGGACCGATCGCGGCGCCCCGCTCGCCGCGCGCCGCGTCCATAATGAGGGACATATCCTCATCGCCCTCCGCTATCGGCAGGATTGACGGCAACAGCATCGCCCGCCCGCCGCCTACCGCCAGAAACGCCTCTTGCAGTGCCCGCGTCGCGCGCCGCGTCGGCAGATAAAGCGTCACGCCCGTCAGATCGACCGCGTTTGGCTTCGCGCCACCCGGCGACGGCAGGTTGCCATTCAGCAGCGCCGCCGCCAGCGCCTTCAAGAACGGCTGCCCCGCTGGCACCGTGTAGATTCGCGCAGCCTTCCCCATGCCGCTAGCGCACCTGTTCCAACTTCAAGCGCTCTTCGGCTTCCGCCAGCGCCTCCGGCGTCCCGACATGCATCCAGACCCCATCGAGCCGCGTCCCGTAGAGCCGCTTGTCGGCAATCGCCCGGTCCCAAACCTTGTTGAGCGAAAACGCACCCTTCGGCGCTCCGTTGAACATCCGCGGATGCGCAATCGAAACGCCGGCAAAGACGAACGGCGCCTCGCGCCGTTCCGTGCGCCGCGTCAGCACCCCCGCTGAGTCCATATTGAAATCGCCATGCCCGTCATACCCGAGGCTCGTGGCCGAGAGCGCCAGCAGCATCAGGCTGTCCATCCGCTCCCCGTCCCACGCCGACAACATCCGCGACAGCGACCCGCCGATCCCCTCGATCCACGCCGTATCCGCGTTGTGAATGAGAAACGGCTTGTCGCCCAAGAGCGGCAGCGCATGCACAACCCCGCCGCCCGTGTCGAGCAACTTCCCGCGCTCATCTGAGATGAAAATCTGCGGGCTCTTTCGTCCCTTCAAATGCGCTTCCAGCTTGTCGGCGAGATAGTGCACATTGACGACGACGCGCGTGATCCCCGCCGCTTCCAGCCGGTCGAGCGCATGATCGATCAGCGCTTTACCGTTAAGGCGCACCAGCGGCTTCGGCACCAGATCGGTCAACGGCCGCATACGGGTGCCGAGACCGGCGCCGAGGATCATCGCGGTATCGATCACGGTGCACTCCGTTGAACTCTTGCCGATGCTCAGGCCCGCGGTGCCTCGCGACGGACCGCTGCCGGAAAATGCGCGTCATACCACTTCGCGACCGGCCGCAGGTCCGGGTGGGCCAAGTCCCGTTCCAGATAGCGCCATATGCGTGGAATGTGGCGCAGATAATGGGGCTTGCTGTCCCGTGTCCACAGCCGTGCGAAAATGCCAAGGATCTTGGTGTTACGCTGCGCCCCAAGCGCCGCATAGGCAAAGCGGAACGCCGCCGGCTCAAAGCCCGGCTCCCGCGCCTGAACGGCTGCAACATAACGCTCATACAAGCGGTCTTCGATGTCGGCGGGCACGTCCAGACGCGCATCCTGCAACAGCGACACCAGATCGAATGCCGGATGCCCGATCAGGGCATCCTGATAATCGATGATCCCGACCTGATTGTGCGCCACCCCGCCCCGCTCCGGCATATGCAGCAAATTCGGCGAATGATAATCGCGCAGGCAAATCCCCCGGCTTGGATCGGCGCACAGCCGGTCGATCACCGGCACCCACGCCGCCTCGAACGCCCCCCGCACGTCGCCAGGAATAGGTTCGCCCTTCACCAGCGGCCAATACCAATCCGGCACCAGCGTCGTCTCGATCTCATAGGCCCCGCGATCGTAGTCGCCGACAGGCGCCGCGCGCCCGGCGCCCTCGTTCCAAGCCCGCACGCGGCCGTCGTCAAGCACGCGCATGGCAACGAGCGTATCCGTGCCCGCCGCCCACATTGTCTCCTGATCGGTCCCCTTACCGATCTCCACGCCAAATACGCGATCACCCAGGTCGCCGATCAGCATCAACCCGCGCGCATGATCCGCCGCAAACGTCTCCGGTACGACGAGACCCACCGACGCCAGCAATCCGCCGACACTCTCGAACGCCGCCGTTCCTTCCGCCAGATGCGCAATCCGGCTATACGGCAAGCCATTCTTGATCGGCGGCCCATCCGGCTGCGGCGGCCAGTCCATCAGGATCACGGGTACGCCGTTGCGCATTGTCCGCGCATAAGCCCGCGCCGACGCGTCGCCCTGCAAATAGGAGAGCGGCGCATGCTCCGCGATCTCACTTTGCGCGAGAAACGCCGCGATCTCCCGCAATCGGTCGAGGCGCGGCCCCCACGTCCCATGCGCCGTGATCGTCACGGTTCGCTCATCCGCGCCGTCGCTTTCGGTAAGTTCGATGTCGAGACGATCCGGCCCCAACAGCGACGGCGCCCGCTCCGGCCACTCAATGATCACCGCCCCGCGTTCGGCCAGATCCGAAAGTCCCAGCTCCAGCGCTTCCCTCTCATCCGCCAACCTGTAGAGATCCACGTGCGCTAGTCCCACCCGCGGCGCGTCATACGTCTGCACCAGCGCGAACGTCGGGCTCGGCACCTCGGCGTCTGTCTCTCCCAGCACTGCGCGGATCAGCGCGCGCGCGAACGTCGTCTTCCCCGCGCCTAGATCGCCGGTCAGCGCCAGCGTGTCCCCAGGACGGATTTTCAGGGCAATCAGATGGGCAAGGCGGAGAACGGCGGGCTCTGCGGCCTTAGGAAGCGGCCATGGTCTTGGCATATGCGGGGGCGCGCTCGTGCTGCTCCAGGGGCTGCGACCCGGCGGGCCGCACGGGCAACCGTACCGTGACGCGCGTGCCAATTCCAGGCTTGCTGTCGAGGTTCACGCGCCCGCGATGCAACGCCACAAGGCTCTTTACGATGGAAAGCCCCAGCCCCGCCCCCCGGTGCTCGGACCCCTGCGATCGGCTTTCGAACCGCTCAAACACGCGCGCCTGCTGCTCGGGCGGTATGCCGACGCCATTGTCCTCGACGGCGAATACGATATCGCCGCCATCGCGCCAGCACTCGATTTTCACCAATCCGCCCGGACGCGAAAAGCCGATCGCATTCGACACGAGATTGTACAGGATCTGGCGCACCCGGGCTTCGTCTGCCTCGAACGGACCGGCCCCGTCTTCTACCGCCACGTCGATTGTCAGATCGGCGCCGACCGTCCGCTCCCGCAAAGCCAGAATTGTCGCGTCGATTACATCTCGCGGCGCAACGGTGGTCGGCTTCAATTCCATCGTGCCCGCATCGATCGTCGCCAGATCGAGAATGCCGTCGATGATCGACAAGAGCGATGTCGACGACTGCGAAATATGATCGAGGTACTCGCGCTGCTTGGCGTTGAGTTCGCCCATGCGCAAGCTGGCCAGCAATTCGCTGAACCCGATGATGTTCGTCAGCGGCGTGCGCAGTTCGTACGAGACGTGGCCGATAAAGCGGTTCTTCAGGTGGTCCGCTGCCTCGAGCGCCTCGTTGCGTTCCCTCAAGGTCCGCTCGAATGCCTTCGCATCCGTCACGTCGGCAAACGTCAGCAGCATGCCCCCGTCTGGCAACGGGGTGGCAGCGTAATCGATCACGCTGCCGTCGGGCCGCACCATCTGCCCTTCAAGCTGTGACCGCGCCATTGAAAACGATGTAACGGCCTTGACAATTTTCTGCCACGTGTACCCGTCGTCGAACAAAACCTTCGCATTGCCGACGAACTCGTCGATATGCGGCGTGCTGGCGAGCAGGCGGTGCGACATACGCCAGATCTTGGCGAACGCGTTGTTGAACAGCTTGAGGCGTCCATCGGTGCCGAACACCGCAACGCCTTCCTTGAGGTTGTTCAGCGTCTCGCCCTGCACGCGCGACAGCGCCACATAGCGCCGTTCCAACGACAGAGCTTCCGTCTTGTCGTCGTAGAAATACGTCACGCCGCCGTCCGGGCGGCGTTCGGCGGCCACGTGCACCACGCGCCCGTCCTTGAGGTGCCAGAGGTCTTCGAGTTCCGTCACGTCCGCGTAGCAGGAGAGTAGCCGCGTCTTCCACTCGCGATAGTTCGCGACATCGGGAACCCGGCCCTCTTCACGCAACCGGTCGAGGATGGACCCATCCTGCGGACTGCTCTTGAGCCACGCTTCGTCGAGTTGCCACAGGGTGCGGTACGCCTCGTTGTGGAACGTCAGGCGCCGGTCGGCGGAGAAGATCGCCACCGCCGTCGTCACGCGGTCGAGCGTCCGGTCGTAGGCGGCGATCTGCCGGTCGAGGGCGGTCTGCGCCTGTTCCAGAGCTGCCACATCGATGGCCACTCCCGCGCTCGCATCCGCCAGCGGAATGACCACCACGCGGTGCGCTTTCTGATCCCCGCCCGTGATCAGCCCCAGCCGTTCCTCATAGACCTGACCAGCTTTGTTCTTGCGCTCGATCGCCCGCCGCTGACGCGATTCCAGCAGTTCGATCTGCGATGCGATCACTTCCGCCTCGCTCGCTGCCTCCACCGCCGTCACGTAAGCCTTGTTGACCCACGTCAACCGCCCGTTGCCGTCGCGCAGCCACGCCGGACTCGGCAGCGCGTTGAGCAGCGCCCGGCTGGAGCGCACGTCGCGCGCGATCTTCTTTTGATGATCGAGAATGAGTCCCAGGTCGCGCTTGTAACCGGCCACATCCCGCAAACGCAGAATGGCCCGGCTGCCCGCGGCACGCCCGTCCGCCTCCAGATGCCCGCCCGCCACCGTGCGCAGGATCATGTTGAACGCGCGGCCCTCGGCAAATAGTGCATCCAGCGCCGTCTTGAGGTCGGTCGCCGACTTCGGCTCCAGCCACATCCCAAACCGCAGCAACTCCTGATGGCTGGTCGGCAGCCCGGCAATCCCGCTCAGCGACTGCGCCACGATCTCCAGTCCGCGTCCTTGCTCCCAATGCACGAGGATCTGCGGTTCGGCCCGGATGAGGGCTTCCGAAGAAGCCAGCCGCCGTCTGAGGTCCTGCAACTCGCTGTTGCGCTGATTGCTTGACCGCCGCGATCCGGCGTAGGCCGACAGGATCGTGGCCACCGCGGCAAATATCGCCACCGCCGCCAGGACCATAATGATGAGCGCGTTGAGACCCGCCGTCTCGGCACCTTGATAGGTTCGGTCGCCGCTTACGTTCAGCGTCAGCACCAGCACGACCGCGATCGCCCCGACCAGGAGCATGGCAAGCTCCAGGCGCGATCCACCAAACTTGGCGCGGTAGCTTCTAAGCATGGGATCTGCGCAGGGCCACGGTCTGGGGTCCAAAACAAGAAAGCTGCGCCGGAGCGGCTGCAACTCTTCGGAAAATCTGGGAAAAACGACCTGCAGCCGAATCGGTACGGGGCCCCTGCGAATCGCTTGCTCGATTATGCGGACCCAATTCCCCCCTGACCAGTGCAGCCGCCCCACACGGCCGCCCCTCTCGCAACGAAAAACGGCGCCGCCCGGTGGGACAGCGCCGCGTCGATCGTCTGGCCGGACCCGGATCAATGTCCGGATGCGCCGCCTGAATGTCCTAGTACCGGTAATGCTCGGGCTTGAACGGCCCCTGCTCCGGCACGCCGATGTAATCGGCCTGTTCCTTCGACATCTTGGTCAGCTTCACGCCCAGCTTGGCCAGATGCAGAGCGGCCACCTTCTCGTCCAATACCTTCGGCAGCGTGTAAACCTGCTTCTGGTACTTGCCGTCGTCGCGATGCTGCCAGAGTTCGATCTGCGCCAGCGTCTGGTTCGAGAACGACGACGACATCACGAACGACGGATGCCCCATCGCGTTGCCGAGGTTCACCAGACGGCCTTCTGACAAGAGGATAATGCGGTTGCCCTTCGGGAACTCGATCTCGTCCACCTGCGGCTTGATATTGGTCCACTTGAAGTTCTTGAGGCCCGCCACCTGAATTTCGTTGTCGAAGTGGCCGATGTTGCAGACGATGGCGCGATCCTTCATCTGCCGCATGTGCTCGATGGTGATGATGTCGCGGTTGCCCGTCGCCGTCACGAAGATATCCGCACGCGGCAGCGCATCCTCGATGGTCGCCACTTCATAGCCTTCCATCGCCGCCTGCAGCGCGCAGATCGGATCGACTTCCGACACGATCACGCGCGCGCCGGCCTGGCGCAGCGACGCCGCCGAACCCTTGCCCACGTCGCCGAAACCGGCCACAAAAGCGACCTTTCCGGCCATCATCACATCGGTGCCGCGGCGCAGCGCGTCGACGAGCGATTCACGGCAACCGTAGAGGTTGTCGAACTTCGATTTCGTTACCGAGTCGTTGACGTTGATCGCGGGGAACAACAGCTTGCCCGCTTCCGCGAGCTTGTAGAGGCGATGCACGCCCGTCGTCGTCTCTTCCGAAACGCCGCGAATGTTCTTGGCCACTTCGGCAAACCAGCCCTTAGGCTTGTCCTTCAACAGCCGCTTGATGAGCGCAAAGAAGATTTCCTCTTCTTCCGATTCCGGCTTGTCGAGAAAGGCCGTGTCGCCGTTCTCGGCACGCAGGCCATGGTGAACGAGCATCGTTGCATCGCCGCCGTCGTCGAGGATCATGTTCGGCGTGCCGCCGCCATGCCAGTCGAACAGCTTGGCCGTGTAGTCCCAGTATTCGACGAGCGTCTCGCCCTTGTAGGCGAACACCGGAATGCCGGCGGCCGCGATCGCCGCCGCCGCGTGATCCTGCGTCGAGAAGATGTTGCACGACACCCAGCGAACGTCGGCGCCAAGAGCTTTCAGCGTTTCAATCAGCACCGCCGTCTGAATGGTCATGTGCAGAGAACCCGCGATCCGCGCGCCCTTCAGCGGCTGTGCCGGACCGTATTCCTCGCGAATGGCCATCAGGCCCGGCATTTCCGTCTCGGCCAGTTCGATTTCCTTGCGGCCAAACGGGGCAAGGCTCATGTCCTTGACGATGTAGTCGGTCGTGGCGCTCATTCCGGGCTCCTGGTCGTGGGATGAATAGACAACTCGCAGTCCCGGCCACCCCGTCGAGGCGCCGGTCCCACGTTCCGGCCCCCTATACCCCGCTCCCGGAGAGCAGGCAACAACATATAAACAAGTCTTTATGTCCCAGAGGGCGAGGCCGCCTTACTCGGGCCCGGGCAATTAGCCCTCTTCCGCCAATTCCTCGCCGAACCCCATCTCGACCAGCGCCACCAGCGCCTCAAGCGCCTCCGGCCCCTCAGGTCCTGCGCACCGGATATGCAGCTGCGACCCCGGCCCCGCGGCCAGCATCATGAGCCCCATGATCGAGGACCCGCCGACCGACTGCCCATCCCGCGTCACGGTCACGTTGGCGTTGAACGTCTCGGCGAGCTTCACGAATTTCGCCGATGCGCGCGCATGCAGACCCTTCCGGTTCACCACCGTCACGATAGCCTCGGGCTGCGGACTGTCTTTGATCTCGGGCATAGGTCGCTGCTCGCCGCTCAACTCTCGCCAGACAATTCCTGGCTCGCGACCTTGATGTATTTGCGCCCCGCGTCCCGCGCCCGCGCCACGGCTTCCGCCATCGGCAGTTCCCGCCGCAGCGACGCAAGTTTCACGAGAATCGGTAGATTGATCCCGGCGATCACTTCCACCGGCGCTTCATCCATTACCGAAATGGCGAGGTTGGAAGGCGTCCCCCCGAACATGTCCGTCAACACGATCACGCCCTCGCCGTTATCGGCGCGCTTGACCGCATCAAGGATATCGCCGCGGCGCTGGGCCATGTCGTCCTCGGGTCCGATGGCGACCGTCTCCAACTGGCTCTGCGGGCCAACAATATGTTCTAACGCGGCGCGGAACTCCGTCGCGAGCCCCCCGTGCGTGACGATGACAAGTCCGATCATCCGGTCTTCCTTGGCCCACGCGAACGGTCCGTCGGGCGTCAACACCCTGGCTTTTGATCGCGGCGGGCAGACTTACAACTGTTCGGTGCCTCGCAAAAGCCCCTTGGCGAAAACGAGCATCAGGTGATGTCCTTAATTTGCAACGCTCAGCCACGGCCGCTGCGTCAGCGCCAGGGCGAGTTTTAAAGGCGCCGAAGCTTCGAATGGCGCAATCCGCATGACCGGCATCGGCACCCCCAAGACGTCTGTGACAGGCCAAGGGTCAAGCAGACGCACGATATCCCGGCCGGCGGCGAGATCGGCTACGAGTAAAAGCCCAGCCTCGGGTTTATGCGGAACTGGCAGTATCCCAAGCCCACGCACCTCGATGAGCCCCGCCAGCCGCGGATGCGCGTTAACCATGAGCCGCTCACCGGCGCGGTGCACGATCACCTGATCGTCGCCGACCAGTTCGAACGGCCTTTCGGCAAAACATCCCAAGGACGCCGCCATCGCCCTGAGCGCCAGATCCGACTTCCCAGCCCCCGACGCTCCGCGCAAGAGCACGGCGCGATCCCCGAGCGCGATCGCCGTTCCATGCAAGATCTGACTGTCAGTAGCGTCGGTGGGTGCCACCTGACCCTCCGCGCGAGGTCTGAATGAGCCGCGGCAGTCGCACGACAAATCGCGCCCCCACCGGCCGGCTGTCCGGAGCAGAACCCGCCGCTCGCCGGTTCTCCGCCCAGATCTCCCCACCGTGCGCGTGCACGATCTCGCGCGAAATCGAGAGCCCAAGTCCGGAATTCTTTCCGCGCAACGCCTCCGACTGCGGCCGGTCCGTATAGAACCGGTCGAAGATGATCGCCAGCCGGTCCTCGGGAATGCCGGGTCCCTCGTCGTCAATGGTGATTTCGACGTTTTGCGTGGTCTGCTTCACGGTCAACACCACGACGCCGTCGGCCGGCGAAAACGAGACGGCGTTGTCCACAAGGTTGGTGATCACCTGACCGAGACGGCCTTCGTGGCCTGTCACCTTCAATGTCTGCGCATCCACGCCCGGATCGACAGCAACGCGCACGCTTCGCCCGTCCTCGCACAGGATGTCTCGGAAAATCTTCGCGACACTGTCCACGACATCGACGATCAGCGTCGGCACCATCGCCTGCCGCGCCAACTCCGCATCCAGCCGCGACGCGTTCGACACATCCGTGATCAGCCGGTTCAGCCGCTTCAATTCATTCTGGATTTGGCGCACCAGTTCGTCGCGCTGTTCCGTCGTCTTGGCGTAAACGAGGCTTTCCGCCGTCGATCGCGCCGCCGTCAGCGGGTTTTTCAGTTCATGCGCCACATCCGCCGCGAAACTCTCGCTCGACTCAATGCGCCGGTAGAGCGCCGCCGTCATCGAGCGGAAGGCCCGCGACAATTGCCCCACCTCATCGTTGCGGTCGGCATAGTCCGGCAAATGAGCGCGCGCACTGATGTCCCGGCTGACTTCCTCCGCCGCCTCCGACAACCGCCGGATCGGCTCCGCCACCGTCCGCGCAAGCAGCAGCGACGACACGAGCGTCGCGATGAGCGCGATCACGGCCAGAAGTGTGATCCGCCACCGCTCTTCGCTGAGCGACTTCTCGATATCGCCCGGCCGCGTCGACAAAAGCAGCGCGCCCAAAATCGAATTGGCCCGCCGGATCGGCACTGCCATGGACACGAACTGATCGCCGTCCTTGTCGAGCAGCAAAAGCGGGGTCGCCGTCCCTTCAAGGGCCGCGCGCACTTCCGGATAGGCCGTCCCCTTGGCGTTACCGATCTCCTTGTACACGGGCAGATGTTTGTCGATCAGAACCGCCGTTAGCCGCGTCCAGAAATTCTTCGGCTTCGACGGTTGCTCCGTTTCCGCCGCTGGCCGCGCCAACTGTCCCTTGGTGAGCAGCGTCGCCGTGTCGACAATGAGCGTGCCGTCGCGGCCATAGATGCGCGCGCGGTTCTTGGTGTGTTGGATGAGCCGCCGCAGAATGGGAGTCGCCCGCTCCGGCCGGATCGAAAGTTGCAACGAGGAAAAACCGTCATCGCGATAAGGAACGCGCGCCTGATCCGGCCTGTTCGCCTTGTCGAGGTTGATTTCGATGTTGCCCTGCTCGATGCGCGCGTCGCTCGCAATCGCCGCGGCGATGAGTTCGCCCTGCGTGCGCAGCGACTCCTTCTTCGCCTCCACCAGCCAGGTCTGGTAATGGCTGAGATAGTAGATGCCGCCGATCATCACGAGAAGACCGACGAGATTGGCGATCATGATCCGCCGTGTCAGGCTCGCCGACGCCGATCGGAACGGCCGTCCCCGCTGCACGCGCCGCACGAGCCGCAGCCCGCGCCGGAAGAGGGCGCGCAACGGATCCGTCAGCACGTTTGTTGCTGGAACTCCCTGCGTGTCGAGCGCCAAGTCGCCTCTCCGCGTCCGCTAGAGCAAACCCGCCCGTGAAAAACGAACGGGGCCGCCCTTTCATGTCAAGGCAGCCCCGGCGAAGTGTCAGTCAACGTGCCGATCAGGCTTCCTTGAACCGGTAGCCGACGCCATACAGCGTCTCGATCACGTCAAAATCGTCGTCGACCTGCTTGAACTTCTTACGCAAGCGCTTGATGTGGCTGTCGATGGTGCGGTCGTCAACATAAACCTGATCATCGTACGCCGCATCCATCAGCGCGTCGCGCGTCTTAACCACGCCCGGCCGGTGCGCCAGTGCCTGCAGGATCAGGAATTCGGTCACTGTCAGCGTCACGGGCTTGTTGTCCCAGTGGCACGTATGCCGTTCCGGATCGAGCTTCAGCTTGCCGCGCTCCAGCGTATGCGACACCGTCGGTGCCGGCGCACTGCCGTCCTTAGGCGCAAAGCGGCGCAGGATCGCCCGCACGCGCTCGATGATAAGCCGCTGCGAAAACGGTTTCGTAATGTAATCGTCGGCGCCCATCTTGAGGCCAAACAGCTGGTCGATCTCCTCGTCCTTCGAGGTCAGGAAGATCACCGGCATATCCGACTGCTGACGCACGCGGCGCAGCAGTTCCATGCCATCCATGCGCGGCATCTTGATGTCGAAGATGCCGAGATCCGCTGGGTCCTCGGTCAAAGCTTCCAAGGCCGCTGCGCCGTCATTGTACGTGCGAACCTTGTAGCCTTCGGCTTCGAGCGCCATGCCAAGTGAGGTCAGGATGTTGCGCTCGTCATCGACCAACGCGATGGTGGTCTTTTCCTTCATGGTCCCTATATCCTCTCGGGGCGCCTCATTGTGCTCACGGCGCACTATGGCCCCAACTGGAGTCGAATTGTGGCAAAGCTCCAGGATGGATCATTGCCCCCACGACTGATTGTGGCGGGTCCTTTGTCCGGCTATGGGGCTGAACCGTAGCTGAACGGCGGCGGCAGGGCAAAGCGCTCCGTTTCCAAATGGGCGGTCAGAATGGCAGATAATCCAGCAAAAACAGAGAGTAAGACCACTTCGGCTGCGGCTGTGAAAAAGCTGCTGCGCGAGGCCCGCAAGGCCTCTCTGGCGACGCTCTATCGCCAAAACGGTGGTCCCTACGCCTCCCTCGTGACGCTGGCCACCGCCGCCGATGGCGCCCCACTCATGCTCATTTCGCAGCTGGCGATCCACACCCAGAATATCCTGAGCGACACGCGCACCGGCCTCCTCATCGACGGAACCAGTCCCGAGGGCGACCCACTTGCCGGCGGCCGAGTGAGCCTGATGGGCCGCGTCGCTGTCACCGAAAACACGCACGAAAAGCGCCGTTTCCTCGCCCGGCACCCGGAGGCGGAGATGTACGCGGCCTTCACCGATTTCGCCTTCTATCGCTTCGAAATCGAGTGCGCCCATTATGTCGGTGGCTTTGGCCGCATCGTCGACCTGAAACCCTCCGATATTCTGATCGACGTCAGTCGCGCCACCGCTCTTCTCGATGCTGAGCCGGATATCGTCGCGCACATGAATGAGGACCACACCGACGCGTTGGCGCTCTATGCCGCCCGCTCAATCGGCGGGCACCCCGATCCCACTGCATGGAAAATGACCGGAATTGACCCGGAAGGTCTCGATCTGGTCGGCCCAACCGCCGCACTCCGTGTCCCATTTGCCGCGCCGATTGCCACACCAGGTGACGCGCGCAAGGCGCTTGCGGTGCTGGCCGCCCAAGCGCGCACAGCCATTTCACCGCAGTCGTGAGATTTGCTTTTCCTATGACCCAATAGCCCTATACTTTCGAATAGGTTGAGTTCAGTCCACGGCAGGCCTAACGAGGCCCGCACATCGACGAATTGTCCTGTGTCCCACGAGACGCGGCAGCAAAAGAGCGTCCGGCACCAAACGACCGGGCGAAGACTGTACTCAGGGAATGCGTCCGTTCTCTTCGCGGCCCGCGCCCATCCGGACGCGCGGCTCTTTTCGAAATGTGAGCCCCGGTCTCCAGATGTCGAACGAAATCTTTCCGCTGAACGCCTGCCGCAAGCTCTCCATCAACAATTCCACACCCGAACTCGTTGAAACGGCGATCCGCCGCAACGAAGGCCGCCTCGCCGCCTCCGGGTCGTTCGTCGTCGAGACCGGGCAGCACACCGGCCGGTCCGTCAACGACAAGTTCATCGTCCGCGACGCCGACACCGAACCCGCCATCTGGTGGGACAACAACAAGTCGATGACCGAAGAGCAGTTCGACCGTCTGCTGCACGATTTCCTCTCCTTCGCCAAACTAAAAGAACTCTACGTCCAGGATCTCTTCGCCGGCGCCGATCCCGTCCATCGCCTGCCCACCCGGGTCTTCTGCGAATACGCTTGGCACGCCCTCTTCATTCGTAATCTTCTCCGCCGCCCTGGACCGGGCGATCTGGAAAACTTCGAGCCCGGCTTGACGATTGTCGCGCTGCCCTCGTTCCGCGCCGCGCCCGACTATCACGGCACCCGCTCCGAAACTGTCATCGCCGTCAACCTCACCCGCCGCATCGTCCTCATCGGCGGCACGTCGTATGCTGGCGAAATCAAGAAGAGCGTCTTCACCTATCTCAACTACCGCCTGCCGCAGAAGAACGTCATGCCGATGCACTGCTCTGCCAACGTCGGCAAGTCCGGCGACAGCGCCATTTTCTTCGGCCTCTCCGGCACCGGCAAAACGACCCTCTCCGCCGACCCGAACCGCACGCTTCTGGGCGACGACGAACACGGCTGGTCCGAAAACGGCATCTTCAACTTTGAAGGCGGCTGCTACGCCAAAACCATCCGCCTCTCCAGGGAAGCCGAGCCCGAGATCTTTGCCGCCTCCAACCGCTTCGGCACCGTTCTCGAAAACGTCGCCCTCGATCAGACTACCGGCGCCACCGATTTCGACGACGGCCGCTTGACCGAAAACACCAGGTCCGCCTATCCCCTCGACGCGATTTCCAACGCGTCCGCCACCGGCGTCGCCGGCCACCCCAAGAACATCGTGATGCTCACCGCCGATGCTTTCGGCGTCTTGCCGCCCATCGCCAAGCTCACGCCCGCCCAGGCCGTCTATCACTTCCTCTCCGGCTATACGGCCAAGGTCGCCGGCACTGAAAAAGGCATGGGCGCCGAACCGCAGGCGACCTTCTCCACCTGCTTCGGCGCACCATTCATGCCGCGCCACCCTTCGGTGTACGGCACGCTGCTCCGCCGCCTCATCGCCGAACACGGCGTCGACTGCTGGCTCGTCAACACCGGGTGGACCGGCGGCAAGTACGGCACCGGCGCGCGCATGCCGATCAAGGTCACGCGCGGTCTCCTCGACGCGGCGTTGTCCGGCGCCCTCAAGAACGCCCCCATGCGCACCGATCCGCTCTTCGGCTTCCAGGTTCCGCTCTCGCTCGCCGATATCGACTCAAAACTCCTCACTCCGCGCGAAACCTGGACTGACCCCAAGGCCTACGACGCCACCGCCGAGTCGCTTGTCGCCATGTTCGAGAAGAACTTCGCCAAGTACGAAAGCCTCGTCGACGCCGAAGTCCGCAACGCCCGACCCGGCCTAAAAGCCGCCGCCGCCGCTTAAGCGCCCGCATCCAAGCCTCACACGCTTGGATGCGCCCGCGCCCGTGGCGCTATCGGCTGAGCCGCATCCGGTCGCTCATGGACAAAAGCGCGGCGACAATCCAAATTCTTCAACGCTGCTGCACAGCGCGGCAATCGCCTCGGCTTGGACGTCCCAGTTCAAGAGGCCGGTCACAAGCACGAACAAGACACAAGGAACGGCGTGGATCGCATAGTTGCGCCAGCTGCAGAATTCCCACCAACCAGCCTCATCATATCGCCCAAGCAACCGGTGCTCCGGGCTCAACATCTCGTTGAGAATGGTGTCGGTCGTCCGCCCCCCGTCGAATAACTTGTCCGGATAGGACATGAATTCGGAATGGACCCAATGCGAGGCCAGCGCCACGAGCAAAGCCCCGAAGAACGCCAGAAACCAGATAAACAGATACGTGAGCGTTACGGTCATGCCGGGCCTCTGAGTGCGATCGTAAGACCCGTGCATTGTGCACACCATTGGTTGCGCAACAGGTAACTCTCCCGTCTCATACGGGCGCCGGTTCGCATTCCAGCGCTAGGCTGGTTAAAAGTCCGAGAACGGAAGTCGTCGTCCGACGCATCGGGCGACGTGCGACCGGCGCCCCAAGGTCGCCTCAAAACATCTTGCCCGGATTCATCAGGTTGTCTGGATCGAGCGCCGCCTTCACCTGCCGCATCACGGCGAGCGCCGGCCCCGCCTCTGCCGCCAGATACTTTGCTTTGCCCTGCCCGATACCATGTTCGCCCGTGCACGTCCCCTCCATCCGGTGCGCACGAGCCACCAGCCGGTCGAGGTATGCTTCCACCCGCGCACGCAAAGCCACATCGGCCTCATCGAACGCCAGAACGGTGTGAAAATTTCCATCCCCCACGTGCCCGACGATGGGCGCGTCGAGCCCTGCCGCGGCAAGATCCGCCTCCGTCTCCTCCAGACATTCCGCCAACCTCGAAACTGGCACGCACACATCCGTGACGAGAAAGGCTCGGCCCGGAAACGCAGCGCGCACGCTCCAGAATGCATCACGCCGCGCCCGCCACAACGCGCGCCGCTCATCCTCGCCGGCACCTTGCCCGAGCCATTGCCCGTGCTCGCCCTCCGCGATCTCGATGAACTGCGCCACGTGTTCCGCCGTGGCCTGCGGCGTACCCGCGATTTCGACGAATAGCGCCGGCCCGTCGTCCGGCAGCCCCGTCGCTGCCTGCGCATTGATGATCCGCAACATCGCCGCATCGAGGAGTTCGATCCGCTGTAGCGAAAGTCCCGATTGGACAGCCGCGATCACCGTATGCGCCGCCGCTGCAATCGTCGGAAATGCCGCCACCCCTGCCACTGTCGACTCGGGCCGCGGCTGCAAGCGCAGTGTTAATTCGACGATCACCCCAAGCGTCCCCTCCGCTCCTAGGAAGAGGTGTGTGAGATCGTATCCCGCCGCAGACTTACGCGCCCGCGTGCCGGTCGAAATCAGCGTCCCGTCCGCAAGCACGACCTTCATCGCCAGGACATTCTCGCGCATCGCGCCATAGCGCACCGTCGTCGTCCCCGAGGCACGGGTCGATGCCATGCCGCCGAGCGTCGCCGATCCCGCCCCGGGGTCCACCGGAAAAAACAGTCCCGTATCGCGCAGAGCCAAATTCAGTTGATCGAGCGTCACGCCCGCCTCGACCGTCACATCGAGATCGTCCACACTGACGCGCACGACCCGTGTCATGCGCGACACATCGAGCGACAGCCCACCGCGTGGCGCATTCACCTGTCCCTCGAGCGATGTTCCCGCGCCGAATGGGATGACCGGACACTTGTAAGCCCGCGCCAGCGAGACAATGCATTGCACGTCCGCAACCGTTTCGGGAAATGCGACCGCATCCGGCACTTGGCGTCGAAGGCCCGTCAGCGTCCCCGCGTGCTGTTCGCGGATCGTTGCGCTTGTCAGACACCGGCCCGGCAACGCCGCCGTCAGGTCGGAGATCAGCGCCCCGATATCGAAGGTGTGATGTGGTTCATGGCCAATTGGCATCAAAGTCATCGACTATTTCCCATCGCGCGATGAGCTCTCAGAGCGAACCAAATATGGTGAACAACCCGCACAATCTCGCACATCTTGACACTCTGCGCCTGCCCGCAGCCCAAATATCGTGGGAAACCGGCACCACTCCTTCGCGCGATGGGTCAGGAATGCGCCCCGAGGGTTGCCTTCCGTAGGCGTCGGGTTTCAGATAAATCTATCTGCGAAGCCGGGGGCTTCGAAAGAAAAGATAAGGGGAGTGTTTCATGTTGCGAAGGCTATTTGTGGCCGGGCTCGCCCTCATGGCGGCCGGTGCGATAAGCGTTGCTCAAGCGCAGGATCTCGTCGGCATCGGCACCGAGACAATTGATGTCAGCAAAGACGGGAACGCGTCCATCGATGTCAGCAAAGCGCCAGGCGCTTACCGCGGCATTCGCGTCAAGAACAAGGGCTCGACCACGATCGACCTCCAGCGCGTGCAAATCGTCTACTCCGACGGCTCGGTTCATAACGAAGATCGCCAGATCGACATGAAGAAGGGCGAGCGCAGCCGCGAGATCGCCGGCGGCTCTACCGACAAGTTCATCGATAAAGTGAACCTCACCTGGAAGGCGACCGGTGGCAAAGGCACCGTTCAGTTGCTCGGCCTGCAGACCCGCGATGGCCGCAAGCTCGAACGGCCGAAAGGCCCAGCAACCGGCGTTCTGTCGGAGAAGGAAGACACCGGTCCGGCCACACCAACCGACAACAAGGCCCCCGTCGTCGAGGGGAACGACGTTATGTTCGGCTACCAGAACGTCGGCTTCGGCATCGACCGCGATGTGATCAAGGTTGGCGGCGAAATCGGCAAGTTCGATCGTCTTCGCCTGCGCGTTCTGGGCAACGACGTGCACATCAACACCTTGAAGGTCGTCTACATGGATGGCAGCGAGCAGGACCTCGCCGTCGATGCGGACATCCGCGCCAACACGCGCACCTCCTGGCTGGAGGTCCAGGGCGACAAGTTCATCCGCGAAATCCAGATGAGCTACCGCTCGAAGCCCAACTTCAAGGGCCAAGCACGTATCGAAGTCACTGGCCAGTACGCCGAAGGCTGGCTTGGACCGAACGGCGAAGGCAAGAAGTTCAACGCCGGTTGGGTGCTGCTCGGTGCCCAGACAGCCGGCTTCACGGGTTTCGACAAGGACACGATCACGGTCGGCAAGAACGAGGGCGGCTTCACAAAGCTCCGTGTTGTCGCCAAGGATCGCGCCATCACGCTGCGAGAAATCCGCGTCGTATTCGTCACCGGACCCGACGAAGTCTTCACGATGCGCGAACGGGTCGATCCCGGTAATCCCTACGGCCCTCTGGAATTCAAAGCCGGTCGTTCGGCCATCAAGGAAATCCAGGCCAAATACCGCTCACGGTTCGACCTCGCCAAGGGTTTGAAAAACCTCTTCGAAGGCACGCCCGCCGTTGTCGAGCTCTGGGGCCAGCACTAACGCGATCTGACGATTGACACGATCGAAGGGGGCTGCGGGAACGCGGCCCCTTTTGCGTTGTGTGCCGCCGGCACTCAGGCAGTACATCGCTCGTTTGGAATTGATCTAAATCACGCATGCGCTGTCATCGCAGCGCAACAAAGGCCCCCCACCTGCGGCACTCTGCTCACAGGGTCGCCGGAATATGGCGCAGAAAGTGTGCGACACCTGTCACAGCCCTCGCCCGGCCCGGACGAATATGCTACGCGCCATGCCATCGGCGAACGTTCAACTGAAGAACAACATTCGGATTAAATGCCTCAAGCCCATGCCGTCGCGCAGGCTGCGCCCCGCCACCTCCTCCCCGAAACTCCTGCCGTCGAAACCGCCGCTGACAAGCGCGCTGAAGCCGACCGGCGCGCCGCGTTGAAGGTCTCGGCCATGAAACTTGCGCAGCATTGCGCAAAGTTCCGTGGCGCCGATAATCGCAAGGCGGTCATCCAGTTCGTCAACACCCTCGTCCCGTTCCTGGCGATCGTGACGGCGATGTTCATGACGGTTGAGAACCACTACTGGGCGACGCTCCTACTTGCCATCCCCGGCGGCCTGCTCGTCGTCCGCTTCTTCATCATCCAGCACGACTGCGGCCACGGCTCTTTCTTCTCGACCACCGCCGCCAACACCTGGATGGGCCGCGCCATGAGCCTCATCACCGTCACGCCGTATGGCCTGTGGCGGCGCGAACATGCCCAGCACCACGCAACATCGGGCCATCTCGAAAAGCGCGGCGTCGGCGACATCGACACTCTGACGATCGACGAATGGAACGCGCTGACCCCGATGGGCAAGCTGCGCTATCGCCTTTACCGGAACCCGCTCATCCTCTTCGGCATCGGCGTGCCGTTCTACTTCATGATCATCCAGCGCTTTCCCTGGTTCCATCCCTACCCGGCCAAGGACACCTGGAAGAGCGTCATGGGGCTGAACCTCGGGATGGCCGTCTTCTACGGCGTCATTGGCGCGTTCACCGGCTACTCGAACCTTTTCTTTGTCGTCTGGCCCATGGTCCACATCGCGGCCGCGGCCGGCGGCTGGCTGTTCTTCATTCAGCACCAGTTCGAAGAGACCGTGTGGGAGTCCTCCGACGACTGGACCTTTCAAGTCGCTGCCCTTTATGGCTCCTCCTACTATGCGCTGAACCCGGTGCTGAACTGGTTCACCGGCTCAATCGGCCTGCATCACATTCATCACTTGAACAGCATGATCCCGAATTACCGCCTGCAGGACTGCATCAATGGCAGCCCGGAACTGCAGACCATGAATCGCATCACACTGTGGGAAAGCTTCAAGTGCGCCAAGCTGAAGCTGTGGGACAACGAAAATCGGCGTCTCGTCACTTTCGCGGAAGTGCGGGCATAATGTCGGCGCCCACTTTCGACGCATAGGCCTCAGGCACGATGAGGGCGAGCTCCGGCTCGCCCCACTTTATTTTGAGTGGCAGCGTACCGAACGGATCGCCGTCGACCTGCACGGCCGAGGGAAAGTCGGAGTTGATCTCGATCTCTGTCGCCGGCCACACCTCGACACCGGGCAGACGTTCAAGAGCCCCGATCCCCAGTGCCGTTATATGGGTTAGGCGCCGGGCGAGTCCCCCGCGCGGCAGCAGATAGACGATGAGGCCCGACTGATGCAGTCCGGCGCGGTCGGTCAATTTGAATGCCCCGCCATATCGCCGCGAATTGGCAACCAACACCCAACCCGCTTCCGCTAGCCGCCTCCCGTCGGCCGTCACGCGCAAGGTGGGTTCCGGCATGGCGAGGCTCGACAACACCGGCCGCGTATAAGCGGGCTTACCCCACTTTTGTTTGATGCCGGTATCGAGCCGGCGGACGGTTTCTCCATCAAAGCCGATCCCGGCCATGAGATAGAACGGCTCCCCGTTGGCGCGCGCCCCCGTCGCTGTCACTACCGGGCCGTGCATCAGCGCCTCCGCGATCCGGGCGGGCGAACGGGTGAGGCCGATTTCTTCCGCAAGCACATTGCCCGTGCCGCGCGGAATGAGCCCGATCGGCAAGACGTTCGCCGGAAGGCGCGCTGCCACATAGCGCAGCGTGCCATCCCCCCCGGCTGAGACAATGGCGTCGTGATCGGACGCCAGACGCCCCCAATTAAGGGTTTGCAAATCAATGCCCGGGCTCAGCCGAGTCACGCTGCATCCCCGCCGCTGCAGAACGCTCACCACGTCGTCGGTCAGCGTCCGGCGGGCGACGCCGGCGATGGGATTTTCATAAAGGAGGAAGCGCGTGCGGCTATGCGCCGGCAAGGGTCGCGCGGACGGGTCTTTCATTCGGGTCTCCGCGCCGGTCTGGCGCTCAGCGGACATTCCCGATCCGCCCGCCGATTGCAAGCCGGACGCCGCGGCTCATAGGGCATCGCCGAGTCCCGGCGCTTCGGCATCCCAGACCTTGAACCCCACCGGCCCTTTGGCGCTCATGGCCTCGATCACAGCCATGTTGTCGAACCCGTAGAGGCGGTCCTGCATGGCATGGACAAGGTCGTGCTCCCCGGGCACGCCCATCGGCACGAGCACCGGACGCCGGCGGTCCCCGCCCAGAAGCAGCCAGAACAGATCCGGCGGGTCAGAAGCGGCATCCCCCGACACAATGCGCACCGATGTCAGGTCCTTCCAGGCGATGGCCACGTCGGGCGCCCCTGGGGTCTTGACCGTGATCAACACGTCGTCGTGGAGCACATGGAGGCCGCGCGGCTCTGGCGTCGAGACCGGCCGGTGGGGGCGCTCCGAGATGAATATCCGGCGCAGCCAATCGAGCACGTTGTTCCTCGCATGGCATCCAAGCCGGACGGGGGGGGGGTGAGCCGGCGCGCCAGGATACGGCGTTTTTCGGGCCAATGGAAATCATCGGGCCAGCGACTGCTCAGTGTTCAAATGCTCAGTAAGCTGCCCAATAAAGTCTTGCTGCGAGTCCCCGCGTGGCACGACCTTTTTTGCTCGATGCAAACAATTCGAACCAATCTTGCTACGCCGTTGAAAAGTATTCGCGCGCAAAGTCGCATCACATTGATCTCAAATCGTGTGGGAGCGGTTCGTGGCAGTCATTACGGGTACATCAGCAAACGACGTTTTGAGCGGGACGGTTGAGGCCGACCGCATCGACGGTGGCGCGGGCAATGATCGCATTAATGCCGGCGCGGGCGACGATGAAATCTTTGGCGGCCAGGGCGCCGACATTCTGACCGGCGACGCTGGCAACGACCGCATCTTCGGCGAAGACGGCAACGACGGCGTCTACGGCGGCGGCGGCGACGACTATGTCGACGGCGGCACCGGCGACGACATCCTCATCGGCGACGGCGGCAACGACACTCTCCTCGGCAACGACGGCAACGACCGCCTCCTCGGCGGCACCGGCAACGACACCCTCATCGGCGGCGCCGGCAACGACATCATCAACGGCGAAGCCGGCGACGACATCATCGTCTGGCGCTCTGGCGACGGCGCCGACACCATCAACGGCGGCACCGGCAACGACACCCTCCGCCTCGAATTTGCCGCCGCCAACATCACTGCTGAATTGCGCAACGACCTCGCCGCCTACAAGCAGTGGGCCGCCGCACAGTCGCAGGCTGCAGGCACTTCCGCTGGCCTAGCTGCTCAAACCAGCGGTGCGAGCTTCACGTTCGCCTCTCTAGGCCTCACGATCTCGGTGCTTGAAGCGGTCGCAGTTTCCGTCGACGGAACCGTCGTCGCCATCGATGACTTGATCAATTCAGCACCCGTTGCCGCAGCGCAAGTCGCGTTGACCACATCCGAAGACGCGGGTGTCGAAGGCGTCGTCGCCGCCACCGATCCAGATGGCGACAGCTTGACGTTCACCGTCGAAAGTGGCCCCGCCAACGGCACGCTCACGCTCGATGCCGCCACCGGTGCCTTTATCTACAAGCCTGCCGGCAACTCCAGTGGCACTGATGCCTTCACCGTTCGCATCACCGATCCCAGCGGCGCATCCACCACGCAGACCGTGAACGTCGCGGTGGCCGCTATCGCCGATACGCCGGCCGTCTCGACCCGTGATGCAGTGGTCGCCCTCGCGCAGCCCGTCACCGGCACCGACGGCGACGACAAGATCGCCGGCAACGTGATACCCGAATGGGTCACATTCGCGGTCGAAATCGACGCCTCATTGTCCGATGTCGATGGCTCGGAGACCTTGAGCATCACCCTTGACGGCGTGCCCGCAGAAGCAACACTCTCCGCGGGCGTTCGCCAGGATGACGGCACGTGGCTGCTCTCGGCTCGCGACCTGCCAGGCCTCACGATGACGGCTCCGACGGCCGCTGGCGACTTTGCGATCAAGGTCGGCGTCACCGCCACCGAAGTGACCGGCGAAACCGCATCCAACGCCGCCGCACTGGCTGTATCTTTCGACCGCACTGGCCTCGAAAACGACGTGATCGACGGCAGTCACGGCAATGATATCATCGACGGCGGCACCGGCGACGATCGCCTCTCCGGCGGCAGCGGCGATGATGTCTTCATCCAGCGTGCAGGCGACGGGACGGATACGATCTCCGGCGGAGAAGGAGTCGATATCGTCGAATTGGTTCTCTCGCAGCACGACGTCACTCCGGAATTCCTCGCCGACATCGCCAGCTTCCAGGAGTGGATGAAATCGGGTGCCGGCGGCGACTTCGCCTTCAAGTCGCTTGGCCTCACGGTCGACAGCATCGAAAAGCTGGCCATCACCGTCGATGGCCGAGCCGTCAGCTTGGCCGAACTTCTCAACGTCGCTCCCGTGGCCCTCGCACGCGTCGGACTGACCACGGACGAGGACGTGGCTGTCGAAGGCGTTATTGATGCCCACGACGCCAACGGCGATCAGTTGACCTACACCATCGAAGCTGGCCCCTCCGCAGGAACGGTCCAGCTGGACTCAGCCACGGGCGCTTTCGTCTACGCCCCCGGACTAAACAAGAGCGGCGCCGATAGCTTCTCCGTGCGCGTCACCGACTCATTCGGTGCAAGCGTCGTCCAAACCATCAGCGTCGGCGTCAACGCCAAGGCGGATGCGCCGACGGTGTCGGCCAGCCACGTCACGCACACCATAGCCCGCGCGGACACCATCGTCGGAACGCGCGGTAATGACAATCTGCGCGGCGATCAGCACGTCGCCCAGTCGACGTTCGCTCTCTCGATTGCCGCGGCCCTGACCGATACCGACGGCTCGGAGACCTTGTCCGTACGCATCGGCGGCGTCCCGTCCGGCGCCAGCCTCTCGGCTGGCGTGCGCCAGAGCGACGGAACGTGGCTGCTGCAGGCTTCTGACCTCCATGACCTGAAGATGACGGTGTCCAACGCCAGCCCGTTCACGCTCCAGGTCACAGCCATCGCTCAAGACGGCGACAGCGTGGCGCACGCCACGGCGTCAATGAACGTCAGCCTCGTTGCAAATGCCAACATGGCTGACCGATTCATCGCAACCAGCGGCACCGATACATACAACGGTGGAGCAGGGTCGGATACGGTCGACTACTCGGCAATGACGACCGGTGTCTCGGTCAATCTGGCCAACGGCACAGCCTCCGGTCCGGGCCGCCACACGCTGGTCTCGATCGAAAACGTCATGGGGACCGCCCGCAACGACACCATTACCGGCAGCTCAGGCGACAACGTCCTCCAGGGTGGTGCCGGCAACGACCGCGTCAATGGCGGGTCAGGCAATGACTGGCTGATTGATGGTGCCGGCGATGACAGCTATGACGGCGGAAGCGGCTACGATGTTCTGGACTACTCGGCGTCCACCAGCGCCATCTCGGTCACGAGCAATCGTGTCACAGGCCAAGGCAACGACCGCTACTCAAACCTTGAAAAGGTCATTGGATCAAACTTCGCTGATACCTTCAATGGCGGCAGAGGCGTTGACACGTTCGACGGCGGGGCGGGCAATGACTGGTTCCGCGGGTACGCAGGTTCGGACATCTTCACGGGTGGCGCCGGCAACGACACATTCCATTGGCGCGAAAGCGATGTCGTGTCGGGACGCCGGTCACAAGGTGTCGATACGATCACGGACTTCAGTGCCGGCGACATTCTCGACTTGAGCGCGATCGTTCCGGGCTCGGGAAGTCAAGCCGTTGCAACCAATGTCAAGATCACCGACACCTCCGCTGGATCCATGGTGTCCGTCAAGGTGGGCTCGGCCTTTTATGACGTCGTGCTTCTGCAGAACGTCCACGGCGTTACCGCCGCTTCGCTCTTTGCAGACGGTCAACTGATCGCGTGATCAACCCACACTGGCGCGCGACACCCCCGCCGGGCTCGGCTGTTCCTTTTCGGAACAAGCCGGGTCCGGCGTTGGTTATCAAAACGTTTACCCCTGAGGTTTATTAAGTCTGACTGCGCTCGTCATTCCGTGACGGGCACCGTCGAGCTTCTGACCTGTAGGGCATTGTCATGCGTACCTCGAGGCGGATGCTGAAGCAGGTTCGCCGCGCGCTTTTTGCCGCGTTCCTGTTCAGCGGCTGCATCAACATTCTGATGTTGGCCACACCTCTCTACATTCTGCAGATTTTCGAGACCGTCGTTCCACTCGGCAGTCTCGACACGCTCGTGCTCTTGTCTGCGATGGTCGCGGCGGCCTTACTCACATCGGCCGCCGTTGAATTCGCTCGCGACACCATTCTTTTGCGCGCGGCCTATTGGCTGGATCACGAACTCGGCCACTACATTCTAGAGAACGGCGTCCGCCTCGCGACGCCGGGTGCGGACATGCGCCAGGACGCCGCCGCCCTCGAGCGTCTGCGCGCCTTCATCGCCAGCCCGGCTCTCATTCCCTTCTTCGATGCGCCGTGGACCCCGGTATTCCTTCTGGCGCTGTTTGCCCTCAATCCCACGATCGGTCTGATGGCGACGGGTTGCGCCATCTTGTTGATCATCATCTCGTTTGTTCTCGGTGCCATTACAGCTCGCGCCGAAGCGGAACGCGCAAAGAGCGCCGAGCGTTCGCATCAGTGGTGGCAGACCGTCACTGGGAACGCGCAGTATGCGGGCGCTCTCGGTCTTGCCCGAGGCGCCGCCGACGGCTGGGAACTCGCCAATCGCGCCCAGGTCAGTGCCGGTTATTCCATCGGCAAGCGCACCGCATTTTTGCGCGCCCTGTCGCGGTTTGTTCGTATCACCGCCCAGATCGCGCTCTACGGATTGGGCGGCTGGCTCGTTATTCGCGGCGAAATTGCCCCCGGAGCCCTTGTCGCCGCCGCCATCCTCCTCACCCGCGCCCTTGCTCCCCTTGAGGGCCTGGTCGGCTCGATCCGCGCCCTCCAGGGAGCCTATGGTGGGTATCGCCGCCTCGCGTCCCTGCCGCCCGACGCCGTTAATCCACGCCTTGCCGCATCGGGCGAACCCGCTGCCGGTCGTATCGAAGTGAGCGACGTCACCTACTTCCACCCAGGCCGCAAGGCGGCGGCACTGCGTTCCGTCTCGGTCACGATCGAACCCGGAAATGTCGTCGGCATCGTCGGTCCGAACGGCTCAGGCAAATCCACGCTCGCCGCACTCCTCGCTGGCGCCATCATGCCCTCGCAAGGCGCCGCCGATCTCGACGGCATTCCGATCGGCAAATGGCAGCGCGTGGCTCCCTCGCCGCCGATCGGCTATCTGCCCGACGAACCGATTCTGATCGACGGCACCGTCCACGAAAACATTGCCCGCTTTGGCGAGGCTCCCATGATGGCGATTGCCGATGCCGCGATCCGCGCCGGAGTTCTGGAAACCTTGAAAGCGCTGCCCTTTGGTTTCGATACGCCCGTTGGTCCACAAGGCCACGCGCTTGCCCTGCGTGAGCGCCGCGCCGTCGCCTTTGCCCGCGCTGTGTTTGGTCAACCCCGCATCGTGGTCGTCGATGAACCCGAACTCGGACTCGACGGCACAGCACTCCGCCGTCTCGTGGCGACCTTGACTGACTTGAAGGCGGCCGGAACGACACTTGTTCTGGCGACGCAGGATCCCCGCCTGCTCGAACTGTGCGATGGCATCGTTGTGTTGAATGCAGGCACCATTCAGGCCGCCGGCCCAGCCGCAGAGGTCCGCGCCCGCATTCCGGTCGACCGCCGCCCCGCCGCCGAACGCAGCGAACCAGCGGCTCTGCATTGACCGGCCGCGCCGCTCCGAACCCACCGAGGACCCCATGCTGACGTTCACCACCGCCTCCGCCGATTTCACGGCACATGACCGCGCCGTCCCCCGGCTCAACATTCGCTTGCCGCTTTTGCTCGGCCTCGCGGTCATCGTGACGTTTGCGGCAGCCGGCTTCGGGACGGCCGCGCTGGCCCCGCTCGATAAAGGGGTCGGTATGCCCGGCACGGTGATCGTTGAAAGTAAGGTCAAGCCCGTTCAGCACCCGCGTGGTGGCAGCGTTGCAGAGATCCACGTCACCGAAGGCCAGCAAGTGCGCGCCGGCGATATTCTCGTCAGCCTCGACACCCGCGCCATCGACGAACAGATCGCCGCCTTGAAATCCCAGGCCGCGGCCGCGCGCCGCCAACTTGAACTGGCGCAGATGGAGACTGCCACGATCGCCGATTTGGCTGACCGCAAGCTTGCCTCCAAATCCCGTGTTCTGTCGCTTCAGCGTCAGGTCGCAGAAGTTGAGAAAGAAAGCGCCGGCATTGCCTCGCGCATCGTGCTGGCCGAGCAGGAATTGGAGCGCGCCATCCTGCGCGCGCCCGTCGCCGGCCGAGTACTAGACATGCAGGTGTCTTCGCCCGGCGTCGTGATCGGTCCAGGCGCCAAGCTGATGGACATCGTTCCCGACGGCGACCGGCTTGTGATCGAAGGCCGCCTGTCGCCAAATCAGATCGAGAACGTAAAGCCCGGAATGCCCGCGAAGGTCTGGCTGACCGCGTCCAGTTGGCGCGAGCAGCGGCCGATGCCGGCCCGCCTTGCTTGGGTTTCCGCCGACAGCATGGAAGACAAACGCACCGGCCAACCCTATTTCACCGCCCGTGTCGAACTCCAAGACGATATCAGTCAAACATCCGGCGGCAAATCTCTCCTGCAAGCAGGGATGCGATCTGAAATTCTCCTGGTCACAGGCCAGCGCACGCTTCTCGATCAGCTGATCGAACCCGTCTTGCGCAACGTCAATCGCGCATTTCGCGGATAGTCCGGTCGGAAGGCACGAATATGCATCAAAAACTGTCCTACAAAGCGATCGTCAACGGCGTAGGTGCACTAGCGGCACTGATTGTCGTGTGGTGGATATTGAGTACGACAATCAGCTCTGAGGAAGCCGCCATTTGCAAAGGCCGCTATCCCGTAGCAACCCGCCTGTCGCTGGTCTCGGCAACGGGCGAGCCTCTTGCGGCAAGTGAACTCCAGGCGCGCTTTGGCAGCACCGAATGGGGTCTGCTCGACAACGCGCGTGTGTTGCCCCCGGCCACCGGCAGCAAGGAGCCGGTGCTCGCCGTTACCATCGCCAAGGGAACAGGGGCAGGCTACAAGACCGACCAGGAGCGTGGCGGCATCGGTTTGATTTGGCGCCCGACGGAAATGCTTCAGGCTGAGCCCCGCGCGGCGTGCTTGAGCTATCGCCTGTTCTTGCCAGAAAAGATGCAATTTTCCGGCGGCGGAACACTTCCCGGCCTGTCGCTCGGCGCCCGCTTCGACCCGCGCGGCGAGGCGATCGTCGGCGACGGCGCGGCCGGACGTCTCGGCTGGAACCGCGAAGGCTCAATGTACATCAGCCTGCAATTCGCCACCCGCGAAGGCTGGAAAAATCCGCTCGCTTTTTCGGCCAAAAAGCCCTGGCCGCTAGGCCGCTGGGTTGATGTTGAACAAGAAATCATCCTGAACGATGTGGGCAAGAAAAACGGCGTGGTGCGCCTCTGGGTCGATCAAACGCTGATCGGAGAAACCGAGCGCGCCGGCTTGCGCGGTGATGCCGGGATTGCCATGTCCGGCATGATTGGCGATGTGCACTTCGGCAACATCACCTCACCCTCGGAAGCTATGCGCGACACCGAGATCAGAATGTCGAACTTTGTCTTGCGGTGGAAATGAAGTCCATCCGCGCGGGGATGCAATGGGCGTAGGCGCATGGATTTGACACGGCGGCAGGTCGCAGTTCTCCTCACCGGCTTGTATGCCGCAGGTGGCGGGCTCCTGCTCGGGGACTACGTGGCCGACTCCTCAACCCCCGGCGCGCACGTGCCCCTCGCATGGCACGTCTACCCGATCGCTCTGGCGGCCCAAACAATAGCTGATGCCGCCGCCGTGCCCGGGCCGCTCGATGCAAGGTGGACGGCGCCGGCCGGGGCCGTCATTGCGGCCTACCTAACAGCCGTATCAATCTGCGCGGCCGCGCTGGCCTGGTTGATCTCCGGTCGTTCGAATAACACTGCTGAAGAAAGTGGCAATAAGCCGAAGCAGCGTCCCTGACAATTTGACAAATCGCAAAATATTAAAGCCATTTAAACATGTGCAATTCAGATAAATAAAATCAGTTTACATCTTATTCACGACATTCAAAAATTCCTTCTCCAGATCTTGCGAAATTGGCGGGAAGGGTGTTTTCTAATCGTATGCGTGGCGCCGTCCCCCCCATCCCCCCCAAGGTGCCATGTTGTCAAGCCCGCGGTCTCCCCCCGACCGCGGGCTTTCTATTTTTTATCGGGTAGAAAACCCAGACTCTTTTGCCTCGTCTTCCGAGCAAAACCACCGGTCCCCGCGCTCTTCGCTAATACTGATGCGCGCATAGTCGGTGCTATGCGGCATGACATAGAGTTTCGTGCCGCGCTGCGTTCGCCCCTTAATTGGACAGCCACCCGGCGCAGCGGCCGCCGCGTCGCTGTAAACACGCTGCCGCCACTCATCGGGCCGTTCGGCCATCCCGGCCCATAATCCGGCTTTCGCCTCCCGTGCCGCTTCTTCGTCCGCCGAATATGACGCCCACAATAGTCCATCGGCAAAGGCGTGGCCTGCTCGCACGAGGTCGGCGCCCAGATCCTGATCGCCGACCTGGCACGTTCCCATGCGCACGCCGTCCGTCTCCCCGGTGATCGCGCACGTCGCCGCCCGCCGCCGCAACAGCTTCTCAAACGCCTGCTTGGCTGCCGCGCCGCAAGCCCACGACGTGCCGTCGGCACGCCGGCATGTCTGGGCCGGATCGAGCATCGTCAGCCCCTCGAGACGCAACGTGGCGCCGTCGACGCGCAGAAGGCCCGCCCCAGCGACCCGCCCAGTACCCGATAGACTAACAAAGGCAGTGTCGGGGCTGGTTCCTGTACTCTGTTGCAAATCCGCCGGCGCTCCCGCTGGTAACCGCGCGGCGCTGTCCACCCAACGGCTGATCGCTGGTCCGGCTACCCACAGGAGACCCAAGGCGGCGACCGCGCCTAAACCCACCGGCAGCAACGAACCGGCGCGATCGACCACCGCGACCACGCGTTCGGTACGAACCGCCCAGTCGTCCTCAGCCTCTGCGGAATTGGAAAACACGCGCGGCCACAGCCACAAAACGCCGCTTACCAGCGCGACGCCAAAGAGCAACACGGCATCGAGATCCCATCCGAACTGCACCACTCGAATGCCCGCACCCGCGCCGGTCAAGACGGCCACCGCCGCCAAAGCTAGGCTGACACGCGGGCCCGAGAGCCGCGCATTCACCGGCACCGATGCGTCCGCGATGCGCGACCGCGCCGCTGCCGCCCCGCGCACAGCCAGTGCCAGCCCTTTCTCCGCTCCCGCAGCCGCCCCGTCCGCCGCCGACCGGGCGATCTTAACGGCCGCCTGCCCGGCCACCTCCGCACCCGCCGCCCCGGCAGCAAGCCCCTTTCGCCCGGCCTCCTTCACCCCCTCCACGGCGGCGTCCTTGGCTGCCTCGATTTTCTCGCGCCGCTGCTGCCGCCGGACGAGCACAGTCGTCCGCACGTAGTCCTTCCACTCGAACCCTTCGTTTCGCCGCCACCACCGCAAAATTGGCGTCCCCCTAACTGTCCTCAATATCCGGCCACATAGGGTGCCACTTCGGGCCGGAACGTGGCGAGGCGGCATGAAACGCTCTGGAAAACGTACCCGCCCCCTGATCTCGCTGCCGCAATTTGCCGTTGTGGTGACATGGACCCAGCCTAGACTGACCCCGCTGCATTTCCGAGGAGATAGCCTATGATCGCTGTTCGCGCCCTTCTTGCCGCAACCTGCGTTGCGAGCGTACTGGCCCTCGTCGCCCCGGCCTCGGCCGATTTCGACCCGCCGGTGAAGAAGAAGGTTGATTGCACCAAGCCCGAGAACAAATCCAAGGCAGCCTGCAAACCCAAGCGCGGCGAAGCCTCCGTCGACGAAATCTATAACGCCGGCTACTGGATGGCCCGCCAAGGTCAGTATGCCGAGGCCCTGGCCATCTTCCAGATGGCTGCCGATCAGGATGATCCGCGCATTCTCACCGGCATTGGCTTGTCGACCCGCAAGCTCGGCAACATCGATGCGGCCTTGCCCTACTATGTCCGTGCCCTCGATCACGACCCCAACATGGTTCTGACCCGTGCTTACCTCGGCGAGGCCCATCTCCATAAGGGCAACCTCGCCGCCGCCGAGGCCGAACTTGCCGAAATCGCCCGCCGCTGCGGCACCGCCTGCGAAGCCCACGCCCAGTTGTCCAAGACCATCGCGACATACAAGGCGGCAGCCGTCAAAGGCTAACCACCGGCTGCAAAAGCGCCTCTTGCGGCATTCGACCCCTTGGCGCGGCCCCCTGCCTGAGGCACATTCGGCGCCGCAAAAGACCCGGGGCCGATGCGCCGTCCGGGCAATGGAGAGACGCCTGATGTTGTCGAAGATTTGGATCCGCGGCCTAACCGCTGCCGCGCTTTTGCTATCGCTCGCCGCCGCCGCCGCCGCCGATGAACGCACATTCTCCAAGGACGTCGGACCGGCCAACGCCGGCTGCGATTCCAACGCCAAGGGCACCGCTGCCTGGCGGTCCTGCATCGGTGTCGCACGCGCGAATATGTCGGACGACGAAATTTTCTACGCCGGCTACTGGCTGGCTAAAACGGGTCGCTACGCTGAAGCGCTCACCTATCTGAACTTGTCGCGCACGCGCGACGCCCGCGTCCTCACCTACATCGGCTTTGCCACCCGCAAGCAGGGCGACGTCGATAAAGCGCTCCCGATTTATGCCGAAGCCCTCGTCAAGGATCCCGACTTCGTGGTCGCCCGCGCCTATCTCGGCGAGGCCTATCTAAAAAAGAACGAACCGGCCCGCGCCAAGGCCGAACTGGCTGAAATTGCCGCCCGTTGCGGCACCACGTGCCCTGCCTATGTTGATCTAGACCGGCACATCGCCGCCTTCGAGACGGCCAAAGGCTGACGCGTGTCGCCCGCAACCACCGTCACCAAAGAGAATGTTCTGGGGCCGATGATCACCATCGGCCTTCTCTTTTTCATTTTCGGCTTTGTCACCTGGCTCAATGGTCCGCTGATCACGTTTGTCAAACTCGCGTTCGACCTCGACGACGTGAATGCGTTCCTCGTGCCGATGGCGTTCTACCTCTCCTATTTCTTTCTGGCTATTCCCTCCTCCGCCGTCCTGCGCGCGACTGGTATGAAGCGCGGCATGGCGCTGGGCCTCTTCATCATGGCGCTGGGTGCGGTCCTCTTCGGCCATTTCACCACCGCGCGCGTGTACAACGGTGCGCTCGTCGGTCTCTTCGTGATCGGCACCGGCTTGGCGCTTCTGCAAACTGCCGCCAACCCCTATGTCAGCATTGTTGGACCGATCGAAAGCGCGGCCCGGCGCATCGCCGTCATGGGCATCTGTAATAAATTCGCAGGCCTTCTTGCGCCCCTGGTTTTCGGCACGTTGGTTTTGCACGGTCTCGACGATTTCGCCGGCCGCGTGAAAGCAGCGCCCACGCCCGAGGCGCGCGCCGCTCTGCTCGACACCTTCGCGGCCCAGGTCTACGTGCCCTACATGCTGATGGCCGCGCTGCTCGCCGCCCTTACGCTTCTCATCCTGCGCTCGTCCCTCCCCGATCTCGAACCCGAAACCGTCAACACCCATGATGCGCCGGGCCAAGAAGCCAAGAGCATCTTCGCCTTTCCTCATCTCTGGTTAGGGGTCATCGGCATTTTCACTTACGTTGGCGTCGAGGTGATGGCCGCCGACGCCATCGGCATCTACGGCGAGAGCTTCGGCCTCCCGCTCGACGATACGCGTCTCTTCACATCCTACACGCTGGCCGCGATGCTTGTTGGTTACGTTGTTGGCCTCGCGCTCATCCCGCGCATTGTCTCGCAGGAAACGTACCTCGCCATTTCCGCGGCCCTCGGCATTGCGCTCTGCCTGGGCGCCTACGCCACTACGGGGCCCATGTCCGTCGCCTTTATCGCCGCATTGGGATTCGCCAACGCAATGATGTGGCCGGCGATCTTCCCCCTCGCCATCCGCGGACTCGGCCGCCACACTGAAACCGGCTCCGCCCTCCTCATTATGGCCGTCGCCGGCGGTGCGATCATGCCCTGGCTATTCGCGCTTCTAAAACAGCACGTCGACTTTCAGTTCGCCTACGCAGCCCTCGCCATTCCCAGCTATGCGTTTCTTCTGTTTTTCGGCCTGCGCGGACACCGCACCCCATAGCAGCGCCCCTTGAGACGCCCTCACCGGTCGGCATGTCCCAGTCCGCGTGCTGGGCGCGGCCAGGGTTGGGGACATCATCATTCCCAGTTCATCAGCCAGCGTGCGCGACAAAGCCAAGTGAGATAAAAGCCCCCCATGACACGGATCGAACGATGAGTTGGGGCAAAGGCGACGATCCCGGCCCGCCGCGGCGCACGTACCACCATGGCAACCTACGGGAAGCTCTGGTGAAGGCCGCGCTCGCACTCATTTCGCAAAAAGGCCCGGCTGGATTTACCTTTGCCGAAGCGGCCCGCGCCGCCGGCGTGTCGCCCGCTGCGCCCTATCGGCACTATCGCGACCGCGACGCCTTAATTGCCGATGTTGCCAAACAAGGCTTCCAAGCCTTCGCACGCGCTCTCGAAAGCGCTTGGGGCGGCGGCAAACCCAATGCGCGCGCCGCCTTTGATCGCGTCGGCCACGCCTATCTCCACTTCGCCCGAACCGAGCCGGCCTATTTCGCAGCGATGTTCGAAAGCGGCCTCTCCGCCTCCGACTATCCGGACATGGCGTTGGAAGGCGACCGCGCCTTCGCGATCCTGCGCACGGCCTGCGAAGCGCTCGCTGAAACGGTTCCAAAAGACAAGCGCCCGCCCGCCATGATGATGGCGCTCCACATCTGGTCGCTCTCGCACGGCATCGCATCGCTTTTCTCGCGCGGCGACCGCGCCCGCCGGCCCATCCCCATGACGCCTGAAGACCTCCTTGAAGCCGCCACCCTTATTTATCTCGACGGTCTCGGCGTGCCGGGCAAATAAGCTCTGGAATTTCTGATACTTCGCTCATGTCTCCCCTGGCTCATCCAATTGCGCCGGAGCAATTCTGCTGCGGCGCAACGCAGCCGGCTTCGACTACGGCTTTATTGACAGTGTTCTGAAAGCGTGAAAGCTACTTGACAGAGCAACATGTCATGTAACGATGACACTCTTGCTGGCGGTTCGTCCCTGCGCGGACCCGATATGAGTTTCGCATGCGGCCTTGGCGAAGGCCGTGCGTATGCAAACCCACGCGAGTGGGCTCCGGCACGAAATGGGTCGTGGCGGTCACTGAGGAGAAGTCGGCTATGGATAGCTTGGACGATCCAAACAGAGTCTGGCCGACAGGCCTGACCATCAAAGAATCAGAGGCTATGCACAAGCATCTGATCGACGGGACGCGGGTCTTCGGCGCAATCGCGCTGGTGGCACACTTCCTCGCTTACCTCTACACGCCGTGGATGGGCTAAGGGAGAACGAGCATGAACCAAGGACGTATCTGGTGTGTGGTCCAACCCACGGTCGGGTTGCCACTCTTTCTCGGCAGCGTTGCCTTGACCTCGCTGGCGGTACATACGGCGGTGTTGAATAACACCACGTGGATGGCCGATTTCTTTGCCGGCAAGACGATGGGGGCCACGGCTCAAATCGAAACCAAGGGCACGTCGCCGGTGGTGTTGAGAACGGAAGACGGCAAGGCCGCCTTCGCGATCAACGTCACACCGGCCGCGGGCGACAGCTCGTCGTTCGTCATCAAAGTGGATCGCCTTCCCGGCGAGCTCGCGATGGCTGACCCAGGGTCAACCGTGAAGTAAACGCACTGCAGCCATGGTGCGGACCTGAGACCCGGGACGCTCGAAGCCCGGGTCTCAGGCGCTCCCCGTAATTCGCTTGCCGGACACCGGCAATTCTGGACCACTTCAGTCATGAACCGTGTCAGCCAGAAAATCATGCGAACGTGGGCCGAGCTCGGACCGCGCTTTTTACCGTTCGCCGATGTGGCAAGCGACGATCTCCCATTATCGCGCCTCCTACGGCTATCGCTGATTCAAGTCTCTGTCGGCATGTCGCTGGTGCTCCTCGTCGGCACCCTCAACCGCGTGATGATCGTCGAACTCGGCGTCTCCGCCTCTATCGTCGGCATAATGATAGCGCTGCCGGTTCTCTTCGCGCCATTCCGCGCGCTGATCGGCTACCGCTCCGATACCTACAAATGTGTTCTCGGCTGGAAGCGCGTGCCCTACATTTATCGCGGCACGATGCTGCAGTTCGGCGGCCTTGCCATCATGCCCTTTGCTCTCCTCGTGCTCGCTGGCAAGGGCCACTCCGCAGACGATCCGGCATGGATCGGGCAGGCGGCCGCTGCACTGGCGTTCCTTCTCGTCGGCGCCGGCATCCATACGACCCAGACCGTCGGACTTGCGCTCGCCACCGATTTGGCACGACCCGAGGACCGGCCGAATGTCGTCGGCCTCATGTATGTGATGCTGCTCGTCGGCTCGGTGGTCAGTTCGCTGGTCTTCGGTGCGCTGCTGGTCGATTTCTCGCCGGGACGTCTGGTGCAGGTCATCCAAGGTTCGGCGGTTGTCACGATCGTCCTGAATGGCATAGCGCTCTGGAAGCAGGAAGCGCGGCGACGCGGCGTCGATCCCGATAACGAGCCGGAAGAGCCGGGCTTTGCCGAAGCCTGGGCCGCCTACATCAAGGGTAAACATGCACTTCGGTTGCTTACGATCGTCGGCCTCGGCACCATGGGCTTCAGCATGCAGGACGTCCTGCTTGAGCCCTACGGCGGCCAGGTGCTCGCCATGACCGTCAGCGAAACCACGCGCCTATCCGCCATGCTCGCAGGCGGCGGATTGCTCGGCTTCGCGGTGGCCTCCTATGTGCTGAGCCAAGGTGCCGATCCCTTCCGCATGGCTGGCTTCGGCGCCTTGTTCGGCGTCGCAGCCTTCGCCGCGGTCATTGCCTCCGCGACATTGCAGGCCCATGCACTATTCATCGCAGGGGTCCTCATGGTAGGCCTCGGCGGTGGACTGTTCGGACACGGAACCTTGACGGCCACCATGAATTTCGCGCCTAAGGATCAGGTCGGGCTCTCGCTCGGCACGTGGGGGGCGGTCCAGGCCTCTGCCGCCGGCCTCGCGGTCGCGCTGGGCGCCCTGATCCGCGACATAGGTACCCAATGGGCGCCGGATCTTGGCATGGCAGCGGGATATCACACCGTTTATGCTATCGAGATCGTTCTTCTTCTTGTCACCCTGGCGGCGATGGTTCCGCTCCTTCGTGGACGCCGCACCGATCGAACCGAAACCGCACCACAAGCATTATATCGGAGCACGCCCAGCGGGCCGACCCTCTAGTGGAATGGACACACCATGCAAACAATCAATCGACTCTATGCCAACGAAGAAAACGCGCGCAAAGCATGGGATGAATTGAAGCGACGGGGCTTTGCCGATATCCACCTCTTCACTCCTCCGCCTCGCGGCGAAGACGGTGCGCCCGCTGCATCCAGCGCCGCGAGCATCCTGGATGGCATGGTCAAAGCCTTCATCGTGCGCAGCAACGCGGCGGTCTATGCCCGCCGCGTCACCGAGGGCGCAAGCCTGGTCACAGTCCATGCACCGTTTTCGGGCGGTCTCAAAGCAACAACCATCCTCGACCGCCATGGGCCAATCGACTCCGGCATTGCCGAACCCGCGAGCCCCTCCTTTGCGTGGGATGAAGAACATCCCTTTTCCAGCGCTTTTCGCCTCCCGCTGTTGGCGCGGTGCGAACACCCATTCGAGGAAATCGTCGGTCTGCCGTCGCTCTTCAAGACCAGCTACGCAACGTTAGGCCGGCAAAAGCCGGACAATCCTGCTCCGCTCTCCTCGGCATTGGGTCTACCGGTGCTATCGAACGAACCCGCACCGCTCTCGTCCCTATTCAAGTTTCCTCTGCTAACGAAGAGCCGGCCCTTGCTGTACCGGTAAGTAATAGCCGGGAAAAAGATCCGTTGGCACGTCTCACGAACCGCCGGACCCGACCGCGGGTACGCTTATTGTCCCGTGAAGTCTCCGGCTTCACGACGACGTGAAGTCGTGCTGCCACAATCTCATGCAAGTCTGGTGAACGGGCTGTCTCGGGCTCCCGTAAGAGCAGCATCGTCAACCAGCCCGCACCCCCGGCACGGCCAACCAGGAGACGCCCATGAAGTCCCTCGCCATCGCATCGGTGTCCGCATTCGCCCTTGCCCTTGTCACGCCTGCAATCGCGTGCCCCGGCGCCAAGAATATGCAGAACGCGGATGCCGGCACGGCCCAGTCTGAAAAGCCGGCTGAAGCCGCCGCTGCCCAGACCCCGATGCCCGCCGCCGATGCGACAGCAGACGCCCAGCCGGCTGAAGTCGCCGCTGTGCCTGCCACCGAAACGGCTACGACCAAGAACTAAGCCTCAGTCATCCGCGCACCGCGTCGTGCTGTGCGCGGCTCCACGCCACGGGTCCCACCGGTGGCGGCAATCATTCGCTAGACGGGGCTTCTAGGCGGTAGCCGAGCCCGCGCTGTGTATGGATCAGCGGCGCCGCGTGCCCCTCGTCGATCTTACTGCGCAGCCGGCCGATATAGACATCGACCACATTGGTCAGTGGATCTTCGTTTACACCCCATACGTTTGCGAGAATGCGTTCGCGGCTAAACAGCCGGCCAGGCGCGCTCATCAAAAGTTCCAGCAAAGCCAGTTCGCGCGCCGTAAGCGAGACAGCCCGCCCTGCCCGGGTAACCTTCATCGTCGTGCGATCGAGTTCCAAGTCCCCCACCGTTAACACGGTCGGCGAGGCGACCTGCAACTCGCGCCCGCGCCGCCGCAGCGCTTCGATCCGCGCCAGCAATTCCTCAAAATCGAACGGCTTGCACAGATAGTCGTCGGCCCCCAGCCTTAAGCCCGACACCCGGTCCTCGACGGTTGACAGCGCCGTCAGGATCAGAATCGGAAACTGGACCTGCTCGACGCGCAGTGTCTGGCACACCTCCAGCCCGCTTATATCCGGCAACATCAAATCCAGAATGATGAGAGTTGGAGCCCCTCCATCTCTCTGCTCCTTCCAAGCTTTCTTCGCGTGCGCCAGCCCATCGGCACCGTTCCGCGCCACCTGCACACGGAAGCCCTCCGCGCGCAGTCCGCGCTGGACGAAATCGGCGATCCGCTGTTCGTCTTCAATGATTAGCACATTCATGCGACGGACTTCGCCTTCCCAATATCAGCAAGCGGCAACGTCACAACTGCGATCGTCCCCAGCTCGGCTTGGCTTGTAATCGACACATCCCCACCGTGACCGCGCGCCAGCGTCCGCGCGATCGACAGGCCCAGACCGCTGCCATCCGCACGATGCCGAACCGCGTTTGGCGCACGATAATTACGGTTGAAGACGTTCCCCAAATCCTCAGACGCGATGCCGATGCCTTGATCCTCTATCCGCACGGCGACCTTCGATCCGTCGCCGTCCAGCAAGCGCGCTTCCATGCAAACGCTTTGCCCGCAATGAGAATAGCGCACCGCATTGTCGATCAGCGTGAGAAGTAGCTGCTTCAGCCGGTCGGCGTCGCCGTTCATCGCGAGCCGCTCCGGCCACGGCTCGTGCACCAGGTTGACGCCCGCCGCGCGCGCCATGGCAATGCCATTCATATAAGCGTCGTTCAAGACATCGGTGAGATCGATCGGATTGCGTCGCATCGAGAGCTGGTCGATATCGCTGCGCGCCATCGTCAAGAGATCGTTGATCGACAGACCGAGCTGCCGCGATGCATCCTCGATGCGCTTGAGGGAGTTCTTGTAATCCTCGATAGGCTTGTCGCCACCTCGCAACGTCACTTGCGCCTCGCCGCGAATGGCCGTCGTGGGTGTCCGCAACTCGTGGCTGATATCGGCGAACAGCCGCCGGCGGCGGGCTTCCATGTCCCGCTGTGCCTCCAGAGCCGCGCTCAGCTCCGCCGTCCTCGTCGCAACCTGTTCTTCCAGCGCCTGACGCACATCCGTCTCGCGTTTCCTGTGATCCGCAAGCTCTTCCGCCAAGGAGTTAATGCTGCGCGCCACAGCCGAAAACTCGTCGCGTCCATCGAGCGGAATTCGATGCGAAAGTCGGCCTTCGCGAATGGCGGCCGCACCTTCGGTGAGGCTCAAGAGCGGATAGCGCAATGCGTGCGCAAAGCTTGCAGCAAGGATCAACGCCATGATCACGAGAGCCGCCGTGGACCCGATCCAAAGCTGCCGCGACAGAGCCAGCGCGTCGTCGGTGTGCGCCCGCTTTTCGCGCAAGGCTGTGTCCTCCCGTGTCATACTCTCGCCGAGTATGCGACGCAGGTCGGCGCCCTCTGTGCGGTCGAACAGCTCATTTGCAAGTTGCCACGCCCGCGTAGTATCTGCGCCCACCGGCGGAGGATTGAGGTTTGCAAGCCCACGCGCCAATTGCGAAAGGCTGGTATTGAGAACCCTGAGAGCTTCGCGGCGATCAGCCTGCCGCGCGCGCGCAGCTTCCCCGTCGTCGAGTTCCTCCGCGCGGTTTGCCAGCACTTTCAGCCGGGCCAACGTCTGCTGCATCCGCTCCAGCAAAGCATCCCGCTGCTCGCTATTGTTGCCCGCCCTGAAGTGACGCTGAGCCACCCAGTTGCGCAGCAACTGCTTATCGGAAATCAGCTGCATAAATCCGATCTTGATGTCGGCCGCCACGCGTCCGCGCCAGACGTGCCGCTCAGTCTCCCCAACAGCCCACATGGCAATCATGCCTTGAATGGCTGCAATTGCACCAAGCAATGCTAGGGCCATGGTGATCCGGCGCCTGAAAACGTTAGGATTTTGGTTCGCGTAACGCTCTGTCATCTGTTTTTCATGAAGCCGTTAGGGCCTGCTCATTCGGTGTTCAAGGCGACGACAGGTGCTGTCCCTAGATGGGTGTGCACAGGGCCACAACAAGTCAGGCCCTACACCAAGTCGATGCCTCACAACAAGAATAGGAAAACACATGACGAACCGGAAAACCGCCGCCGCAGCCGTGCTGTTCGCCTTGGCCATGCCGGTTGGTGCCGCCCTGGCCGAAACCGCCGTGGTCAACCGCGCGATTACTGAGTCGGAAGTCACCGCCGCCCAGAATGCCTGGTGCGAAGCGCTCGTCGGCATCAGCTCAACTTTCGAAACGAAGGGTCAGGCCGAAGCCAAAGCGCTGGCCGAGAAGGTGATCGACAGCGCGTACGGCTACCAGATGGGCGCTGTGCTCTTCAAACCCACGCTGACGGTGACGCCGCAGACGTTCCGTACAACTCGCGCCGGCGCCCTGGCCTATTTTGTTGGCGGTGACGCCGCCTTCCCGAAGGACAAGGGCTTTGCCCTGAAGGGCTGGAAAAAGTGCGACATCGCCAATGCCGGCATCTTCATCGCCGGCGACTCCGCGACCTCGATGGGCAACGTCAGCCTCACGGGCAAGGACGGCAAGGTGACGACGGTCGACAAGACCTGGAAGTTCGTCAAGGACAGCGATGGCAAGCTGCGCATCGTCGTCCATCACTCGTCGCTGCCTTACAACGAGGGCTGATGAAGGCCGGTCGGCAGCGCCCACCCTTGGGACACGGCCGCAACAGACAATAAGCGACAAAGCGGGGCGGAAAGCGTCCCGCTTTTTTTGCTTGAAATCGTGCGACGGGTCCGCAGGCCGTTGTAGTCCAACCGATCCGTCGACGGCTCAATTTTTTCATTGGCCGGGGGCGCGCCGCCAGGCGGAACTGAAAATTCCTTAACCCAACACTTGACGAGACGACGTCTGCGATCCACATGTGTGAATGTAATAAACATTCACATCGGTTAACCGGTGACAAGGAGTGTGGGTGCAATGAACGATATGGTCATGAAACTCGACGAGTACGGCCGTCCTGCGTGGATCGGCCTGATGGTTGTCAGTTTCATTCTCTTCTGGCCCATCGGGCTGGCGGTTTTGGCTTTTCTTCTCTGGAGTGGACGCATGGGCTGCGGGTCTCGCATGAACAAGGGCCGCTGGCCCTCACGTTTTGCCGACAAGATGGAACGCACAGCTTCGGCTTGGAGCAATGACGTCCGCACCGGCTTCGGCGGCGGCTCCAGTGGCAACCGGGCTTTCGATGAATACCGCGAGGCGACCCTGCGCCGCCTTGAAGAGGAGCAGCGCGAATTCCGCGAGTTCCTCGACAACCTGCGCCACGCTAAGGACCGCGCCGAGTTCGACCAGTTCATGGCGAGCCGTAAGGCCAGCGGCGGTACCGGCAGTGCCGGGCCTGAGACTAGCGGCAACCCCCAGGCCGCCTGACCCGGAAACCAAACTGACCAAGTTTGAAGGGCCCGTACATCGCGGGCCCTTTTTCTTGTTTTCACGGAGTCCATGACGCTGTTCCCGCGTCACGAAAAGCGGCTATGGTGCGCCGCAATGACCAGCGAAGCCAAGACCAACTCCCATCGCGACAGCCCGGACCTGCGCCACATCCAAGGCCCGTTCGATATCATTGGCGACGTCCACGGATGCGCCGGCGAACTGCAGGAGCTGCTTCACAAGCTCGGCTACGAAGCCCGCCTCTATGGCACCGGCGAAGGCCGCCGCGTGCACGTCAAGTCACCTCCCGGCCGCCGCGCCGTCTTCGTCGGCGACCTTGTCGACCGCGGTCCCGCATCACCCGATGTGCTGCGCCTAATCCTCGCCCTCGTCGCCGAGGGGCATGCGCTCTGCGTACCGGGCAACCACGATGTGAAGTTCGTCCGCTGGCTTGCCGGCCGCCAAGTCAAGCTCACCCACGGCCTCGACCGCACCGCCGAACAGTTCGAGAAAGAAACACCGGCCTTCCGCACCCACGTCGGCACGTTCCTGGAAAAGCTGCCAATCCACCTCTGGCTCGACGGCGGCAAACTCGCCGTCGCGCATGCGGGTCTGAAAGAAGACATGCTCGGCCGCGATACCGACAAGATCCGCTCTTTCTGCCTCTACGGCGAAACATCGGGCGAACAGGATGAATTCGGTCTTCCCGTCCGCTACCACTGGGCCGCCGAACACCGCAGCGCGACCGCCGTGATCTATGGACACACGCCAGTGCCTGACGCCGATTGGGTCAACAACACACTCTGCATCGATACGGGTTGCTGCTTTGGCGGAAATCTTACCGCGCTTCGCTGGCCCGAACGTGAAATCGTCTCCGTTCCGGCCCGCGAAGCCTACGCCGAAAAGCGCCGTCCCTTCGGCCATCCGCCCGTACGCCCGGGCAATACGACGCCTGGCCCAACCTGATCTACCTCGCGGCCGGCTCAGCTGACGCGATCCCCAGTTCTTTTTCCAGCCGCTGGATCTCTGTCTTGAGCTCCGCGATGTCTTTTCCACGCGCCACGATGCCTATCTGCAAGTCGGCCGTCTCACGATGCATCTCGCCCAATTCCCGGCTGTCTTTCGCGTCCATTTTCTTGCGCGACAAGGCGTGAACTTTCTGCCAGTCGCGGCGGGTTTCGTCTTCCATCTGCTTCACGCGCTGGCGAAGCTGCGTCAACGCCGCCTGCGAGGCCGATCGCGCCCGCGTATCGATCTGACTTTCGAGTTCCTTCACCCGCCCCTGCAAAGCGCTCGTGTCTGCTGGCTTGGCGTTGGGATCGAAGAAGAAATCCCCCGTCAGCGACGAATGATCCCACGGCACTTGCTGACCTTGCGTCGCCGCGATCACATCTTTGCGCACATCGACCATAACTGAGGTGAGATTTTTACCCGGCTCTGTCATCCGCTGCACCAGCGCCGCCGTGAATGGTGAATTTTTGCCTGCCCCGTCGAGCGCCACGTTGCCTGGCTGCGTCGAATAAGCGATGAAGGTGCCAACGCCTGCATCGACTTGTGCAAGCCCTTTGCCGATGCTCGCCGACCGCGTGCCCATCGTCCGCGCTAAACTGCGCGACAGCGGATTGTCACGGCAGGCGTCAAGGAACACCACGTTCGTCTTATCCTCGCGCCCCAATTCCATCTGCTTCAGCACGAAGTCCAGCCGCACCGCCTCGAATTCCAGGTCGCGCTCCTTCGCCAGCTTCGCATCGATGGGAACGAGATAATTCTGCCCCGCCACCTGCAACCCATGTCCGGCATAAAAGAAGATCGCCACATCCGCGCCCTCGAGCGCGCCAGAAAATTCGCGCAAGATCGCGTCTGTCTCCGCCTTCGTCGCATCCACAGCGAGCGAAACGACGAAGTCCATATCCATCAGCTTGGCCGCGACCTCGTTAGCGTCATTTACTGGATTGGGCAGCGGCGGCGCGTGCGCGTAAGCCGAATTCCCCAGCACCAGCGCAACACGCTTGGCCGCAAACGCCGGTCCCTGTGCCGCGAGCACAAACGCAAACACCAGACCCAGAAAACGCGACATAACAGATCCCCCAGAGACTACCTTCACCTACAATGCGCGCGATTGAGACGAAAAGGGGGAAGACGCCGCTTCTAGAGTTCGTAAACGATCGCACCGCCCGTCAGCCCCGCCCCGGCCGCGCAAAAAAGGAGCTTATCTCCGGAACGAAGATTAGCCTCCGCCGCCCTTAGCGACAGAGTCAATGGGATCGTCGCCGCCGAACTGTTTCCATATTCCGCCACGCTCGACAAAAGCCGTTCATCAGCCAACCCAAGCTTCTTCTGCACCGCGCCGATGATGCGTGCGTTGGCCTGATGCGGAATGCAATACCGCACGTCGCCTAGTCCGATGCCAGCGTTGGCCAGCGCGCGCTGCGATGTCTCGGCCATCATCTCAACCGCCTTCTGAAACACGGACCGCCCGTCGCGGATCAGCATCAATGTCTCCGCCGGATCAGCCACTCTGCTGAACGGCCGCCGGCTTCCCCCCGCCGGGATCTGAATGAGTTCGTAGCTCGCCCCATCGGATGCCAGATCGATGCCACGAACGCCCGATGTAGTCCGATCATCCGGCGCTACGAGCACGGCCCCCGCTGCATCCGCGAACAAAATGACGCTCGCCCGTTCTTGCGGGTTCGTTCGCCGCGAGAGAATGTTCGCCGCGATGACCAGAACAGGCTTCTGATGAAGCCGCGCAAATCCATCCGCGTAGGCCAGCGCATGTAAGAACCCACCGCAGGCCCCCGCCATATCGATGCCACCCGCCCGGCTCAATCCCAGTCGGTGGGCAACCAATGGCGCGCTTGGCGGCAGCAGATGATCCGGCGTCGAGGTCGCGAGCACCAAGAGCCCAATCCGCGCGCGATCGAAGCCCACGCGCGACAGCGCCATCTCCGCGGCCTTCACTGCCATATCCGACAGCGCCTCGTCGGCCGCCGCATAGCGCCGCTCGGAGATCCCCGTGCGCCGCAAGATCCACCCGTCCTCTAAGCCGAGACGCGCCTCGATCTCCGCGTTCCCAACGCGGCGAGCGGGCGCATAATGGCCGGTGGCGAGGATCGTGGAACCCATGTCGGACTTTCGCTTGCGAACTTAAGCCACCGCATCCGCCGCACTGCAGATCGCAGCATAGACCCGTTCGAGATCGGCGGCGGTCGTGCAGTAGGGTGGCATCACGTAGACGGTATTGCCAAGCGGCCGCAACAGAACGTTCGCCGCGATAAACCGTTCGTAGAGCTTCGGCCCGGCGCCCGCAAGGTAACCGGCGTCGCCCACCACCACATCCAGCGCCGCAATCGTCCCGGTTTGCCGCAAATTGGTAAACCGGCGGTCGGCAGCGACCGATGCCAGCCGCTCTGCCTGCATTGCTTCCAACGCCGCGATGCGCTCTAGAACCGGCTCATTGAACCAGATATCCAGATTGGTCGACGCCGCCGCGCACGCAATGGGATTCGCCGTGTAACTCGAGGAATGGAAGAACGTCTTCGTCCGGTCCGTCGAATAGTGCGCATCGAAAATCGCACGTGTCGCCAGCGTCGCCGCCAGCGGAATGACGCCGCCCGTCAGCCCCTTCGCCACACACAGAATGTCCGGCGTCACACACGCCTGCTCGCACGCGAATGCCGTCCCCGTCCGCCCGAAACCGGTCATCACTTCATCGGCAATGAAGAGTGCACCGTGCGTCTTCGCGATCTCGTAAAGCCGCCGCAGAACGGCCGGCGGATACATCAGCATGCCGCCCGCGCCGAGCACCAATGGCTCCACGATCAGCGCCGCCGTCGCCTCTTCGGCAAGCAGCCGCTCCAGTTCGGCGTACGTCGCGTTCTCCCGCCCCGCCTCCGGAAAGGGAATCCGCGCCACGTCGAACAGCATCGGTTCATACGGCGCATTGAAAATACCCCGCGCCCCGGCCGACATCGTGCCGACCGTGTCGCCGTGATAGGCATGCTCAAACGCGATGATGCGAGTGCGCGCTTCTCCGCTGTGTCGCCAGTAGCCGAGCGCCATCTTTAGCGCTACTTCCACCGCAGTTGACCCGCTGTCTGAATAGAACACGTGTGCCAGATCGTCAGACCCCAGGCTGTACGTGACCAGCCGCAAAAGCTTCGCCGCCGTCTCCTCCGCCGGCGCATGCGTGAACCCGGCAAAAATCACCTGATCTAGAATGTCTGTTTGACGCTTGATCGCTTCGACAATCGGCGGATGCCGGTGCCCGTGCGTCACGACCCACCACGACGAAATGCCGTCGAATATCCGCCGCCCGTCCTCCGCTGTCAGATACGCCCCCTCCGCCGACGCAATTTTGATCGGCAGCGGCGCAACCGCATGCTGTGTGAACGGATGCCAGACGGTGGACCGGCTCAACGGAAATCCTCCTCGCGGAAGTGCGTCGTGAACGCATCGCGCAGCGTATGCGCGTTGAGCTGCGGCATGTGCGGCAACCGGCCGAGCACGCGCACCTCACCCATTTCGCTAATCGTGCGGATATTGTCGGAGTTGTCTTCTCCGACGAACGCAACGCCGTGCAACGGGATTTCCTGCATCCGCAGCGCCGCAATCGACAGCAACGTATGGTTGATCGTTCCCAGCGTCGTCCGCGCCACGAGGATCACCGGCAAATCCCACTTGCGGTAGAGATCGATCTGCAGGAACTCGCGCGTGATCGGCACCATGAGGCCGCCCGCCCCCTCGATCACAAGAGGCCCCGAAATCTGTGGTAGCGTGAGCGTTGCAGGTTGAATGACGATCCCATCCAATTCCGCCGACCGGTGCGGCGAGAGCGGCGCCGTCAGACGGTAGAGCTCCGGCAGAATATGCGACACCGGCAGTCCCGACAGCTGCATCACCGTTTCCTTGTCACCCTCCGGCGCAAAGCCGCTCTGGATCGGCTTCCAGTAATGGGCACCCAGTGCGCCTGCGAGCCCCGCCGAAAACACGGTCTTGCCCACGTTAGTATCCGTTCCACTCACAACAAAGCGCCGATTCATGCTGGCTGCCTCTTCAGTTCTTGACCAATGGCCTCTACGAGATCGTTCGTGTCATCGGCGCTTGCATTCAACGTCAACGACACCCGCAACCGCGCCGTCCCCTCCGGCACCGTCGGCGGCCGCACCGCGCGCACATCAAAGCCGCGCGCCTGCAACGCGCCCGCGATCGCCACCGCTCGCGCATCGCTTTTCACGATCACCGGCTGGATCTGCGTGCCCGTCGGCACAATCCCGCACCGCGCCTGCAACGCCTGACCGAACAGCACCATACGCTCCATAAGCAACGCCCGCCGTTCCGGCGCATCCGCCGCCAGCCGCAACGCCGCCCGCACGCCCGCCGCCATCAGCGGTGAAGGACCCGTCGCATAGATGAATGGCCGCGCCCGGTTGACCAGAAAATCGCGCAGCGTGCGCGGAGCCAGCACCAGCGCTCCCATCACACCGAGCGCCTTCCCGCACGTATGCAGCGACACCACGTGCTGCAGCCCCTCTAGCGCGTGAGCCAATCCCCGCCCGTCCGGCCCGAAGATCCCCGTCGCATGCGCTTCATCAATGATGAGCATCGCGTCCATCTCGCGCGCCATCACATCGAAGTCCGCGATGGGAGCCGTGTCGCCCTCCATGGAGTAAAGGCTCTCAATAGCGATCCACACCCGCCCTATGCCGCCACCCGCACGCCAGGCCGCAATCCGTTCCCGGAATGCGCCCACATCGTTGTGCGCCGCGCTCACTGACTCCGCCTTGCTCATGCGCATCCCGTCGTGCGCGCTGGCATGAATGAGGTCGTCAAAGACGATAAGATCGCCCCGCTGCGGCAGCGTCGCAAAGATCGCGGTGTTTGCCGCAAACCCGCCGCCCATATAGAGTGCCGTCTCCGCCCCGAAGAAGCGCGCGGCGTCTTCCTCAAGTGCTTCGTGTTCCGGATCATTGCCGCGCAACAGCCGCGACCCGCCGGCCCCGACCGGCACGCCCCGCGCCAACGCCTCGGCAATTGCGTCCGCCAATTCTGGCGACGAGCCAAGCCCCAGGTAATCATTCGACGAAAAATCGATGCCCCGCCGCGGCGTCAGCGCCCTTAGGCGTCCGCGCGCGGCCAGCGCCGTCAGTGCGCGTGCGTGGTCTTCGTGCATGCCGGCCGCTCAGGGCTCGGAACGGCGCCCGAGGTCTCGCTTGCATCGAGTTCCATCGGCTTCATGCCGAGTTTAGCGAACAGCACCGCGTCCTTATCTTCGCCCGGGTTATCCGCCGTCAGCAGCACGTCGCCACAGAAGATGGAGTTCGCGCCGGCGAAGAAGCACATCGCCTGCATTTCGTCACTCATCTCGGTACGCCCCGCCGAAAGCCGCACCATCGACTTGGGCATCATGATACGCGCCGTCGCGATCACACGCACGAAGGCGATCGGATCGATCTTCTCTTGACCTTCCAGCGGCGTTCCCGGTATCGCAATCAACATGTTGATCGGCACGCTCTCGGGATGCTCCGACAAGTTCGCGAGCGTCACGAGCATGTCGACGCGGTCCGCCGTTTCTTCGCCCATCCCCATAATGCCACCGGAGCACACTTTCATGCCCGCTGCCCGCACCCGCTCCAGTGTATCAAGCCGGTCGGCATAGGTGCGCGTCTTAATGATCTCGGGATAGAACCGCTCGGACGTGTCCACGTTGTGATTGTAGTAGTCGAGCCCCGCGTCGCGCAGCTTCATGATCTGGCTGTCCGAAAGCATGCCGAGCGTCATGCATGTTTCCATGCCCATGGCCTTCACGCCCTCGATCATGGCGAGAACGGTATCCATGTCGCGGTCCTTGGGCTCGCGCCATGCGGCTCCCATGCAGTACCGCGTCGCCCCGGTGTCCTTGGCCTTGCGTGCCTCCGCTAGCACCCGCTCGACTTCCATCAACTTGGACGCCTTGAGCCCCGAAGCGTGATGCGCCGACTGACTGCAGTACCCGCAATCCTCCGCACACCCACCTGTTTTGATAGATAATAGCCGGCTCATCTGCACTCGGTTGGCATCGAAATGCTGGCGGTGAACCGTCTGCGCCCGATAGAGCAAATCCATCAACGGCATGTCGTGAATGGCCAACGCTTCCGCCCGTGTCCAGTCATGCCGGACCTGCGCCTCGTTGCGCGGAAACCCCGTCTCGGGCTTGGCGTGCACATTCATGAAATCGGATCTCCAGAGTGCGGTCCCGCGCCGGGCCGCCGGCCGTGCCCACGTTGTACCCGGCTTCGCCCGCCGGGCAAGGCCCTACCCCTGGAAATGGACAACTCGTCCCAACCCGGAGGGTCCAAGAGGCTCCGTTCCCGCCATCAACCTTTCTAATAGCGCCCTAGCCTACCGTGCTGGTACGTAGGAAGCCGTCTGAAGACCAGGGAGAAACCAATGCGCGCGCTGTGGACAGCCCTATTGGCATCCGGACTGGCAGGCGTGGTTTCCGGCCCGTCCACGGCCGAGACGCCGCCCGGCCTAGTCGACCTTGCCGGCGTCAAAGGCCGCGATGGCGAAAGCGCACTCCTCGCCCGCGGCTACACCTTCCATCACGGCGCCGAAGCCAAAGACGGCAAAGTCACCGTCTGGTGGAATGCCGCCTCCCAATCCTGCGTTGAAGTCCTAACAAAAGACGGCCGCTATACCGCGATCACCACTGTGACTGTCGAGCACTGTGCAGGCGAACTAGAATAATTGAGATCCAGGCGAAAGCGATATGTCTAAACGTTTTGCGTACCCGAGGTTGCCAATGGATGCTGTCTTCACAATGGTGATTGCATCGGCGTTGTCCGCAATTGGGCTATCGAGCGTGGCATCTGCGTCAGAATTCAACGAGACCCTAAGCCTGAACGGCATCACCTTCGGCATCACATCCGTCCAAGACGGCAGCAAAACCAAGCTCACCATCACGCCATCTGGCCTGAAAGAGGTGAACGATCCTGTCACGCACGAGATTGACGGCCGCGTGATCCGCGCCGAAGTCGCCGACATCGACGCCAACGGCGATCCGGAAGTTTACGTCTTCACCACCTCCAATGGCGATCAGCGCGGCGGCACCCTCGCCTATTCCACAAACAAGAAGAAGAGCATGTCGCAGATCTTCGTGCCGTCAATCGCCGACGATGCCAAGAACAATGTCGGCTACGTCGGCGGCGACGAAAGTGCCATCGTGGAAAATTCTCTGGTCACGCGCTTCAAACTCTACACCGGCTTCGGCTCCGAATACCGGCCAACTGGCAAATGGCGCCAGTTGCAATATAAACTCCGCGCTGGCGAAGCTGGCTGGAAGATGGTTCTGGATAAAGTTGTGGAGTTCTAGACAATGACAGCAATAAATCGCCGCAGCATTCTCCTCGCCGCCGTCGGCGCTGCACTCCTGGTCCCGCCGCCGCTGCGCGCCGAACCCGTTTACAAGAAAACCACGGAATTGAAGCCCGGCCAGTTCACATGGCATCCCGAGCGGTCGCCCGATGGCCCCGTCGCCATTATCGTTTCAATTCCTGAGCAGCGCGTTTTCGTCTATCGCAACGGCATCCGTATAGGCGTCTCCACTTGCTCGACCGGCGCGCCAGGACACTCCACGCCAACCGGCGTCTTCACGATCCTGGAGAAGGACAAGAACCACCGCTCGTCCACCTACAACGACGCGCCCATGCCGAACATGAACCGCCTTACCTGGAGCGGCATCGCACTACATGCGGGCAATCTGCCGGGTTACCCAGCGTCCCACGGATGCATACGGCTGCCCATGAAGTTCTCCGAACTCCTTTTCGGCATCACCCACGTCGGCACGCCTGTCATCCTCGCCGGCAGCCACGCTGACCCCAAGGAAATCACGCATCCCGGTCTCGTCCTCAGCGATTATGCGGTATCCGAATTCACGTCGGTGCAATCAAATCTCAAGGGCGAGAAGCTTCCCTGGCAGACCGAAGTGGTCAAAGGCACGACATCCACATCCATCATAGTCAGCCACGGCGACATGACCATCACCGTTCTTGAAAACGGCAAGACCATCGCGTCCGGCCCGGCGACGATTACCGATCCGTCTACACCGCTGGGCCGCCACGTCTTCATGCTCATCGGCGCCAACGACGGCCGCCAAGGCCTCACGTGGCACGCCATCACCCATCATGATCAGACCGGCATCCCGCTCGGCCAGCCCGACGAAGCCGTCCTGCAACGCATCAAGGCCGACGATGCGGTGCGCAACGCCATGGCCGACCGCATGCATCCCGGCATGGTGCTGGTCACAACCGAATTGCCCTCGCACCCCGATACGCGCACTGGAGATGA
>VYKW01000028.1_pt1 | contig 71978 bp, 73 predicted proteins | sample 5114451 | NCBI WGS metagenome assembly VYKW01 (sample SAMN12291784, study PRJNA351875) | freshwater metagenome | isolation source: freshwater lake | place: USA: Michigan, Gull Lake | collected 2013-08-08
AACCGCTTGCCGCTTATAGTCGTCCGTAAACGACCGACGTTGACGTCCTTCCATCCAACACCTCCTGGCTCCTTGAGCCTACTACAGGTGTCCATCAATTCGGAGGAGGTTCACAGGCTCATGGAGGAGCAGGCTGAGAAGTACGGCGCCGTTATCAAACCGGGACCTATCGAGACGTTGACGCAGCGAGACGATGGCTTGTTCGCGGCGACCGTGGCTGGCGGCACGCTTTTGATCGCAAAGCACGTCTTGTTGGCGACCGGTGTTTTCAACCATCGTCCAAAAGCCGTGATGGCAATGGGCGACCAGTGGCATCAAGCTGCCGTCCAACGTTTGCTCATTCGCTATTGCCCGATCTGCGATGGTTTCGAAGCAAGCGGCCGCAAAATTGCCGTTGTGGGTACCGGCCATCACGCCATATCGGAAGCGAACTTTATCTCCACCTACTCAAGCCGCATCACTCTCATTGCCGATCAGAAGGGCGACTTGGATGCCTTGCATATGTTGCCTGCGCAATCCATCATGATCGAGCGGCGACCGCTGGCTAAGGTCGATTTCGCGCCCCATGGCGGTCTTCATTGCTGGTACGCCGGAGCCGGTGAGCCGGAACACTTCGACGTTCTATATCCGGCGCTCGGCTCCAAGTTCAACACGGAATTGGCCGAGCAGCTAGGTGAGCCGCGAATGGGGACATTCTGGTCAATGATCACCAGATGACCTCGGTGCCCAACGTCTGGGCCGCCGGAGACGTGGTGAAGGGGCTTGACCAAATCATTGTGGCTCAGGCTCAGGCTGCGGTCGCTTGCACGCAGATCCACAACGACTTACGTACGGCCGAGAGTGGTATTATCACACCATCAAAATAAAGGCGGGGTGCATCCGCACTAGCGATGCCGTGGCCCACCGGGGGTAATTCGAGGCTTATCCCGCCGATAGTTGATGGCGGCGATATCGCCTCAGCATCTTTGGTAAACGAGCTGCCGGACAAGTCACGCCAGATGGAGGCTATTCATTCAAAATTAACCATACACGCGGAAAAATTTGCCTAGTCCGTCACAAGCGTTGGACTGCAAGGAGGGGCGATCGGTATGGCCATCAACGACATCTCAACGTTGTCGGTGCTTCGTGCCAAGATGGACTGGCACCAACAACGCCAGCGCGTATTAGCGCAGAACGTGGCAAACTCCGACACGCCGAACTTTAAACCGCTCGATCTCGTCGAGCCCAAACTTGGCGGCGCTGGCCCGGCTACGAGCCCCGCGTTCAACGTGTCCTTGATGCGGACCAATTCCCTCCACTTGTCTCCCTCAGCAAGTAGTAGCGCCGCACAGACCGCCCCAGGTGGGTATCAAACGAGGCCAGCAGGAAACGCAGTTAGTCTCGAAGATGAAATGCAAAAGACTGCGGCCAATCAGATGGACTACGCAGCGGCCACGGCGCTCTACACGCGCAGTCTGGGACTTCTGAAAACAGCAATCGGCAAGCGCTGAGGTCCTATTGCTTAGCCTGAAGCAGCGTGTCCATCATGCTCTGCACCACCGACATGATGCGGGCATTGGCAGCGTAGGCATTCTGCAGCTGGATCAGGTTCGACATCTCCGAGTCCAGATTGACCTTGGAGGTCGAGTTGAACTTGGCCTGCAGCGTCGAGACCACGACGCTCTGGCCCTGCTGCAGCTGGGTCGCCTGGGTCGAGGCGTTGGCCTGCACGCTCAGGAACTGCTGGAGGAAGTTCGAGACGCTGCCGGTGAACGGCTGGCTCGCCGAGCCGAGACCGGTCTGCGGCGAATAGGAGTACACCGCCGTGGTGAGCTGCGAGTAGAGGTAGTCCGAGCGCGTGGTGTCGCCGGCGGGCGTCACCGGCGAGGTGCTGTAGATCGACAGCCTGGTCGGATCGGCGGTGAGCTGCGTGTTCACGGCGATGCGGCCGGCAAGGCCGGTCATCTGCGAGCCCGACGCCGTGATCGCGCCGGTATAGAGCGCCTGGCCGCCGTCGGTAAACAGCGGCAGCTGCGGACCGCCCGAGGTCAGCGACGAGATCGTCTTGGTGCTCGACGCCGAATTGACCTTGGCGAGACCACTGTTGTCGTCCGTGATCCGCAGCGTGGTCGCGATCGCCGGCAACGGAGCCGCGGAGAACGTCAGGTGCGAGCCTGATAGCGCGGTGTTGAGCGCGGAAGCGATCGCGCCCATGCCGCCGGAAAAATTGACGCCGATCTGCATCGGATTGGCGTTGGTGGCGTTCTGCAGCGGCAGCGCCGCCGGGTCCGTCACGTTCACCAGCGTGATCTGACGCTGGGTGTTGGTGGAATCGGTATAAGTGAAGTTGACAGTGTTGCCCGGCTGCGCACCGGCAAGATCAATGTCGAAGCCGGCGGGCGGGCCGGAGACGGGGCTGCCCGCCGTGGTCTTGTCCGACAGCGCGCTCGACATCGTCGCGGCGAGCTGGTCGACCTGGTTCTGCGCCTGCACCAGCGTCTGGTCGCGCAGCTTCAGGTCGGCCGCGATCTGACCGGAGGAGACCACATTGTTACCGGCGACGTCGATGGACGAGCCGTTCGGCAGCTTGATGTTGAATGCGCCCACCCCGGACTTGGCCGGATCGACGTTGTAGAGCGACGTCGCGGACAGCGCCCCGACTGACGTGAACGAGAATTGCGAGGCCAGTCCCGCGCCGACCAGCTGGATGCCGGTCGTGGTGTAGATGTTGGCCTGGTTCGATCCGTCGGTGGTGACGCGGACGTCGACGTATTTCGACAGCGAGTTGATGGCCTGGTCGCGCTGGTCCATCAGGGTTGCCGCGGATGGATCGGTCGGCGCCAGGCCCTGGAGCTTGGTGTTGATGTCGGCGATCTGATTCATCGCGGCATTGGCGGCTCGCGCCGACGTGCCGAGATCCTGCTCGACATTGGAGCGCAGCGACTGGATGCCCTTGGTGGTGACGTTGAGCTGCTGTGCAAGGCCCTGCGCTGCACCGAGCGCCACCCTTTGAGCCGACGATGAGCCCGCGCTGGTCGAGAGCGCCTGCAGCGACGTGGTGAATTTATTGAGCGAGCTTTCGAGCGTGCCGCTGTTGCCGGGCGTCCCATAGACATTCTGAAGCTGCTTCAGAATGTTGGCCATCTGGTCGGCATAACCGGCGCCGCCGGTCTCGGTGCGCAGCTGGTTCAGCACATAGTTGTCGATGTCGCGGCTGACGCCGGTCGTCATCGCCGTCGCGCCGAAGTTGCCGGTGGTGACCGCGATCTGGTTAGGCGTTTGGGCGACGTAACCGGGCGTCTGCGAATTTGCGACGTTCGAGGAGACGATCGAGAGCGCGGCTTGGTTGGCACGCAGGCCACTCATCGCAGTGGCGAGGGATGAACTCAGACCCATCTTAGTGGCCGCCTTTCATCACGTCGCGGCGCGGCAACGTGATCAAACGACATGGCCTTGCGCAGGTTTGTGCCACGACGTCAGCCATCGGAGATGGCTCGTTCTCGATCATGCGCCAGAAGATATCCATGAGATGTTCCGAACCTCTCGGCAGCCCGGTGCTTGCGTGGCTGCAACACGAGCAACGCCGTAGCAAGACCCGTTCCAGTCGGAAAACAAAGCTCGCTCAGAGGGTTATGTTGCAACTAAAGCTATTGGCATGGGCTAAATTTGCGCAGACGGCAATTCCTGCCGGGGGTCGGGAGCGGCGCTCCCTCCGCACCGATAGCAGGGCTACGCACGCATTCGGAAAAAATGCCTTTCCGAGCCGTCGAGACCAGGCCAATCCAAATCGCACCAGCGAATGTGGGCTGCGGCGAGAGCTGGATGACACTGCGGTTCGACCGATGCGGTGCTCAGGACGAAGCTACCCTTTGGGTGCCGCACGGCAGAAGCTCTGCTGTCTGGCAATTTCTTACGATCCACCGCGGGAGGGTAACCTCGCTTTTGCGAGCATGAAGGGGACGCTATAAGCCTTAAGCGAATGCCGATGCGAATGTCTGAAATCGCTCGCGAACATGGTTTACAGGATCTTAACACCTGCCGGCCTATGTTGGAAAATTCACTTTTGGACACGCTCTTATGTTCGATACTCTTGTGCTGCTGACCGGCTCGGCCGAGCAGTCGCTCCTTGCCCCAGTCCTGAGGGGACGCAAGCCGGAACTCCGCATTGTTCCGGTGGTGACGGCCGATCAGCTTCATGCGGTTTCCGTTGCAGACCTTCATCGGGCGCGCTTGGTCGCTTTCGTCAGCGATGTGATAGTCCCTGCTCATATTCTCTCTTCAGCGCGCTATGGCGCCTTCAACTTTCACCCGGGCTCTCCTGAATACCCCGGCTGGGCGCCCGCGCATTTCGCGCTCTATGAGCGCGCCGAACGCTTCGGCGCAACATTTCATGCCATGGCCGAGCGCGTGGACACTGGACCCATTTTCGATGTTGATGATTTCCGGGTTGCCCCTAACACAACAGTGCTCGAACTTGAAGAGATGACTTACGCGTATTTGGCGCGGATGTTTTGGCGATGGGCCGAGGTCCTCGCGAACCAAGCGGAAAACCTCACCCCTCGCACGACAATGCGATGGCGGGACAAGAAGAACTCGCGGCGGGCTTACGAAAGCCTGTGCAACATACCGTTGGACATTTCAAAGGAGGATCTGGCTCGCCGCATGAGCGTTTTCGGGCACAACCACTATGGTATTATGCCTTCCATCAATCTGCATGGATTTGAGTTTCGGGCTGCGGCGCTACCGCACTGACGAGTCCCCCAGGGCAGCCGCTTGCGTCATGGTGTCGCATCTCAAAAAAGGACGGGAACGCATGAAAATAACTCGCACTGCGAGCGCGTTTGCCGCGACAATATTGCTCTTCTTGCTTGGCTGGGCAGAAGCACGTTCGGCTGGATCAAGCAAGGGTCAGGCATTTTCCGCCGGCGAGCCCGGGGATCCCAAGAAGTCGGCCAGGATTGTGATCATCACAATAACGGAAACAGATAGCAAAATGATGTTCACGCCGGCGAAGGTCGAAGTTGCCGATGACGAGCAGATCAGATTCGTGCTCCGAAACCATGGCAGGATCGACCATGAGTTCGTTCTATTATCCCCTACCGAACCCCACCCACAGGCTGGACAGATGAAGCAAGGTCTTGCTGGCTCGAATGCCATGAGGTTGCCTCCGAGAACAATTGGCGAGCTTGTCTGGAAATTCACGCGTCCCGGTCAATTTGAGTTCGCTTGTCTGATTCCCGGGCACCGCGAGAAGGGGCTGCTGGGCACAGTCATGGTAAGATGACAGCCCATCGCGGCAGTTGAGCAAAATGAAAGTCGGTCAAGAGAAAGGACATCCGATGAAGACTTTAACCGCGGCGCTCGTTCTTGTACTTGGTTCAGCAGGCTCCCTCGCGCTCGCGGACGTGGAGATGGTGAACGGAGAGGTCAAGGAAATCGATCAGGAGGCGGGGCAGATCACGTTGGAGCACGGTCCCATCAAAAATATCAACACGGACGGCATGACATGTGCCTTCGGTGTTCGTTCCGACGAGATGCTCAAAGCGATCAAAGTGGGTGATAAGGTCAAATTTGAAGCGGAGCGGACCTCGGCCGGGACGACCATTACCAAGCTGCATAAGCTGAATTGAGCGCCCAGAGCGCTGTTCCTCGCATCAAGGCCAGCGCTCGTCCTCATTGCAGTCCGAATCGAAGCTATGCCGCCTGCACCACGTAATGTCTTAGAACAGTTGGGGCCGGACGCGCTGGTTTTCGACCGGCGCAGCGGCAAATTGGATGGCGCGACGCCATTCTCGCGGGCGTTAGTCGCTGGACTTCAAGCAGGGTCGATTGCGACTGAGCCATTCGGGCACCGCGGCTATGGCCTGGGCTGCCGTCTAATTGGCGCCTTTGCGCAGCAGCGTGATCTCATTGTTCGCCTGAACGAAGATGCTGCGTTCGCCATGCCGTTCTGCGATTCTTACTGGAGTAGGCTCCTCAACCGCAACTACGATTACGAAGAAGAGATCGAAGCGTTTCTTGAGAGCGTTCGAAACGATCAATATGTGTTCGTAGATTGCGGCGCAAACTTCGGGTATTGGTCCGTGCTTGTTTCAAGTCAACCGTATGGCTCTCAGCAGGCGATCGCGATCGAGGCGTCTGCAGCCAATGCGAAGAGGCTTAGGCAGAACGCGAAGTTGAACGGGAATCGGTTTCGTTGCCTTCATGCAGCGGTGGGCGGTAGTGACGCTGGCCTCGTTCGTGTCGTCGGCACAAAGCACGAGAAGCTGGCAACGGTGCCGCTGAAGGAGCAGGCGCCGGATGCGGTTAAGATGCTCTCACTTGACCGACTGGCCGAAACGGGAGTCATCGATGCCAAACGGCCGATTGTGGTCAAGCTGGATGTTGAAGGCGTTGAAATCGCAGCGCTGCAGGGCGCGCGTACTTTGCTTGCCACAGGCTGCCTTGTAATCTGTGAGGAACACGGCGCCGATCCAACACATTCGGTTTCACGATATCTTTTGGAGACGCTCAAGCTCTCCATCGTCGTGTTCGATGCTGTCGCGCGCAAATTTTGTTTGCTTGATGACCTTGGTATGCTTGACCGCATCAAGCGACACGCTTGGGTCGGCTACAATGTTTTTGCAACGTTAAATCCGGCGTGGACGTCGCGTCTTCTGCGGGAAGGTCGTAGCGGGTGATGGTGACTGGACAGTTTACCACCAGGCTGTTGGTTCGGCATGGGCAGAGGTAGCTGCCCGGCAAAGAGCTGCCATCTCTGACGACCAGCTCGAGATTAGAAAATTGATGAACTCATTGAGCTCCCGAGCCTTGTGGCCGAATTACGATTCGAACCTCATTCCAACCTGTTTTTCCTTGCGCCAGATCACGCTGGAGCGACGGGCGGAATGTTCGAAATGAAGGATAAATCGATCGGGAAAACCTAACGAATGTGTCACCTGCGCCGTTAACCGATAGATTGCGCACCGCGCAACTGATCGCGCCACCGCCAAAGGAGATCGTGGCTGGCTTGAGTACCCGCCGACGCGGGTTGAGCCTCTTTTCCATCCCGCAGATCGTAAGCGTAGCTCTGCGGCCCTTTTGATTGACGCTTGACGTCTATTTGAGCGGTGTGGCGCGACCCGCGGCTTCCAAATTCCGGACAATGCGTTGACGGCGGCCTCGAGCGTCTTCCGGTCGACGACGTTGGGATCAAAACGTTCGGGCCCCCAGAGGCGCATATTTTCATGTTCTGGATGAGTAGGGTCGCTGATGGCATCGAGGTATTCGGCATAGCCGTGCGCACCGCCGACGTCCTCCGGAGGACAACGACCGGCGGCCTCGAGCAGGAGGGGAAGTCCTTCTATCGTCGTGTTATCGAACCATTTTTCGAGTTTGATAGTTTGATCACATGGTCCCAGCTGTCACCGAAGTCATAGAGACAATGGATCGTCTTGGCGCCGGTCTCGTGAACGATATCGGAGAGCCACGCCTTGCGGGCATCGATCGGCTGAGGGCCAAAATCACCGTCGGGATCAGGGATGCCCCAACGCCCTTCACCGGCGAGGAACTCAAAGAGGCGCTGTTCGTCCAGCCAAACGCCGCCTGAAGCGTCAGATGCAGCCGATCAAGACGCAGGGTGACGGGTACGACAAGGCAACGCATCACCTCCGGCTTCACGTCCTTGAGGGTTACCCTGATCCGGACGGCGGTCGTGTTCAGGCTCGTGCTGCCAGCATCGGATCGTGCGCATGCATCGTGTAGGTCGACGCCCAGGGAAGCAGTTCGTCCAGTCGCGCCGCAGGCCAGCCATTGACGAGCTTTGCGAGGACGTCAAAGTTTTGAGTTATGTCAAATCGCCACCGGAGAATGGGAATACGTTGTGGACGCTGCCGCCTGACTGGACGGCTGAGTTCATGGAGAGAATAATGAAGACGACCAGCAAAACGTGCGTTGCCGCAGCTTTGGCCTTTGCGGCCGCGTTCAGCGTCTCCCAGCTGGCTTCAGCGCAACAGCAGGCCCCCGACACGCAGACGCAGCAGAGCGCTCCTGCTCAGCAGGGGCAGGGCATGGGCCAACCGATGCATCACGACGGTATGGAGCATGGCGGTCAAATGGGCCAGCAGGGAATGAAGAAGATGGAGAGCGAGCATGGGCGGATGGGACAGGGCATGACCAAGTCCGACGCCAATACGTCCGCCAATCCACCGCCTCCCGCTTCCAAGTAGAACAAAAAATCCCTCAGACAGCTCGAGTGCGGATCTTTGAACTGTCGGGGGCGACCTTCAGAATATCTGCTCTAACTGAAGAGCCAGCAATGCCATACGCAACGACAAACCCCTATACCGGCGAGGTTATCAAGACCTTCAAGAACCCCACGGACGCGGAAGTGAAGGCGGCCATCGACCAGGCGCATGCCGCCTTCCTCGCTTGGCGCGAGACCTCCCATGCTGCGCGCGCGACCATCCTGCAGAAGGCGGCCGACCTGCTCCGCAAGGATGCCGACGCCTATGCCAAGCTCCTGACCCTCGAAATGGGCAAGCTCATCGGCGAGGCGAAAGCCGAAGTCGAACTGTCGGCGAAGATCTTCGAATATTATGTCAGGAATGCCGCGCGCCTGTTGCAGCCCGAAAAGCTGCCGGTCGACGATCCGGCCGAAGGGGAAGCGGTACTGGTCTATGAGCCGCTCGGCGTCCTGCTCGCTATTGAACCCTGGAATTTTCCCTATTACCAGATCGCGCGGATCATCGCCCCGCAGCTCGCGGCAGGCAACACGATGCTGCTGAAGCACGCCTCGAACGTGCCGCAGAGCGCGGCCGCCTTCGAAAAGCTGATGCGGGATGCGGGCTTGCCGGCCGGCGCCTTCACCAACCTCTATGCCACGCGGTCGCAGGTCGAGATGATCATCAATGACCCGCGCGTCCACGGCGTCGCGTTGACCGGCTCGGAGGATGCCGGTTCGATCGTTGCGGCTCAGGCCGGCAAGGCGCTGAAGAAATCGACCATGGAGCTCGGCGGCGCCGACGCTTTCGTGGTGCTGGCCGATGCCGACCTCGACAAGACGGTGCCCTGGGCCGTGTTCGGCCGGCATTGGAACGGCGGCCAAGTCTGCGTGTCTTCGAAGCGGATGATCATCGTCGACGCAGTCTATGATGACTTCGTGAACCGCTACCGCAACGGCGTGGCCGGGCTCAAGGCCGGCGATCCCTTCGATCCGGCGACCACACTCGCCCCGCTTTCCTCCCAGGGCGCCGCCGACGAAATCAAGGAGAAGATCCGCCAGGCCGTTGCCTGCGGAGCGAAGGCCGAGGAAGTCGGCCCGCCAGTACCGAACCAGGGTGCGTTCGTTCAGCCGACGATCCTGACCGAAGTCGGCGAGGACAATCCGGCCCGCTACTGGGAGTTTTTCGGGCCCGTCTCGATGCTGTTCCGCGCCCAGGATGAGGATGACGCGGTCCGCATTGCCAACGACACGCCTTTCGGTCTCGGCGGCTCCGTCTTCACGAGGGACCTGAAGCATGGCGCCGAGGTGGCGCGAAGGATCTCGACCGGGATGGTCTTCGTGAACCATCCCACCAAGGTCGAGGCAGATCTTCCCTTCGGCGGCATCCGCCGCTCCGGTTACGGCCGCGAACTTCTCGGGCTTGGGCTGAAGGAGTTCGTCAATCACAAGCTGATCGACGTCGTCGACATCGACGCCCGATTCTGAAGCACCGGACCGTCGGTCCGAGAGTGATCGACGGCCCTTCGACTTCGGAGCGGCTCGAGTTCGGGCTCCGTTTCGAGGCTGCGAGTTCATCATGAGGAGATTTTCCATGGAGAAGACGATGAAGGCGGCCGTTGTCCGCGAATTCGGAAAGCCGCTGACGATCGAAGAGGCGCCCGTGCCGACGCCGCGTGCCGGGCAGATTTTGGTCAAGATCGCCGCGACCGGCGTCTGCCACACCGACCTGCACGCCGCCGACGGTGACTGGCCGGTGAAGCCCAAACCGCCCTTCATCCCGGGTCACGAAGGGGTCGGCCATGTGGTCGCGGTGGGTACCGGCGTCAAGCACGTCAAGGAGGGCGATCGCGTCGGCGTGCCTTGGCTCTACACTGCCTGCGGCCACTGCAAACATTGCCTGGGCGGCTGGGAGACGCTTTGCGAGGAACAGCAGAACACCGGCTACTCGGTGAACGGCAGCTTCGCGGAATATGTCGTCGCCGATCCGAGTTACGTGGGTCACCTGCCCGACAATGTCTCGTTCATCGACATCGCGCCGATCCTGTGCGCGGGCGTGACGGTCTATAAAGGCCTCAAGGTAACGGACACCAAGCCCGACGATTGGGTCGTGATCTCCGGCATCGGCGGCCTCGGACACCTGGCGGTGCAATATGCGAAGGCGATGGGGCTGAACGTCATCGCCGTCGATATCGATGACGAAAAGCTCGACCTTGCGAAGCGGCTCGGCGCCGCGCTCGCCGTGAACGCCCGCAACGAAGATCCGGCCGCCTTCGTGAAGAAAGCGCTCGGCGGGGCGCGGGGCGTGCTCGTCACGGCCGTATCGCCGAAGGCTTTTGAGCAGGCGCTCGGCATGGTCGGGCGCGGCGGCACCGTGTCGCTGAATGGCCTGCCGCCCGGCGACTTCCCGCTGTCGATCTTCAACACTGTGCTCAACGGCATCACGGTGCGCGGCTCAATCGTCGGCACGCGGCTCGATCTGCAGGAGGCACTGAACTTTGCCGGCGAAGGCAAGGTGAAGGCGACCATCGCAACCGAGCGGCTGGAGAACATCAACCACATCTTTGCGCGGATGCACAAGGGTGACATCCAGGGCCGTATCGTCATTGACTTCCAGCAATAGGCTTCTGAAGGCTGAATCCGAGAAAGCGTGGCGAGGTGCTGCTTCACCGCCTTGAGGCACTTCGCTTATCGCCAGTCTCGACTGCAGCGGCAGATACTGAGTGACTTGCCAGACGGCGCAGCATTCCATTGTCGCGCCCGGGCAATCGCCCCCCAGAGTTCAGCCAGATCGCCTGATCGCACCCGGTCGCGGACCAGCCAGTAGGAAAGCTAGGCAAGTCCCTTCCGTCATTTTCAGGAACAAGAACCTCATCAGGATCATAATCCCGGGGGTTGTTTTCTGCCAGATGATACTCTCTGATAACAGAAACACGGGAGGCTGTTTCGTGCCGTTATCTCAACATCGCCCTTCATGGTTGCCCCTGATCGTGGCGGCCATCGTCGTGAGCCTGTCCGCCTACGGCATCGACGCGCAGGCGGAAGGAGGGCACGAGTCACATCATCCAAATGCATCTGCGCCCACGACCCCTGCTGCGCCAAACAGCATGGGAGCGCCGCCCGCCACTGGCATGCCTGGAATGGGGGGCATGGGAGAAATGGGAGGCGCATCGCCAGGCAGCATGGGCCAGGGCGGCATGGGCCAGGGCGAGATGGGCGGCGCATCGTCAGGCGGCATGGGCGAGATGGGCGGAATGATGGGGGGCCGTCCGCGCAAGGAGTTTTATCCGTCTCTGATGGACATGCCGAGCCTGTCAGCCGAGCAGCGCCAGCGCATCGAATCGCAGGCGCGCGCGGCGCTCAACACTGCCACCGAGGACATCGCAAGCGCCGAAGCGACGCTTCGCCAAGCGAATGCGAGGGCTGATTCCGCCGGCGCGGAGCAGGCCACCTCGCGGCTTCGCGATGCGCTGAACCAGGCCAAGAGTGCCGCAACCACGCTTCGGGCGCTTTCAGAAGGAAAACCCCCGCAGCAAATTGCGCTGGATTGGTTCAGGACGCAATTAAACCTTCCCGCGCTGACGGGTTCGAACGATGCGGGGCTTGGACTGTCGTGGTTTCATGTCGTCACAATGGCGGTGCTGGCGACATTCACCGTGGCCATGATCCTCGTGTATGTCCTGCGTCTGCGCCGTGCCAACGCGTTGGTGCAAAGATTGACGAGCGCTCCCGCTCTCGCGGCTGCATCTGGCAGAGTGGCTACTCCGGCACCGCCAAGTGCGCCGCCGCCCACCACGCTGCCTCCTGCCGCACCACCTCCTGCCGCATCTGCGGGTACGCCTCCATCGACCCGGGCGGGTGAGGCGGCCCCGTCAAGCTCGGCGGGTGCGGCGGCAAGTCCTGCCGCCGCACCCTCGCCCTGGAAAGGCAAGCTACAGGTCGCCGGCATCTTTCGCGAAACGAAAGATGTGAAAACCTTTCGGCTGAAGAATCCGGACGGCGGGCCAATTCCCTTCACCTTTGTGCCGGGACAGTTCCTCACCTATACCGCGGAGATCGATGGCAAGCTGGTGCGGCGCTCCTATACCATCGCCTCGTCAGCCGCACAGACCGCCTATGTGGAAACGACCATCAAGCGGGAGGAGCCGGGCATCTTCTCGGATTACATGCATGACAAGGTCAAGCAAGGCGATCTGATCGAAATTGCTGCGCCCTTTGGCGCCTTTACCTTCAGAGGACAGGAAGCAGACAGCGTCGTCCTGATCGGCGGTGGCGTGGGTATCACTCCTTTGATGGCTGCCATACGCTATCTGTTCGATACCGCCTGGCGGGGCGACATCTTTCTGGTCTATGGCGTCCAGACGACCGAGCACTTCATCTTTCGCGACGAGCTCGAGTATCTGCAACGCCGCATGCCGAACCTCCACGTGATCGCGACCATGGCGCGTGCAGAGGGTACCTCCTGGATGGGGCCGCAAGGCCACGTGACCAAGGAGCTCCTGACCCAATCGGTCCCGGACATCATCAAACGGCGCATCCATCTCTGCGGTCCTCCCGGCATGATGGAAGCCATGAAGAAGCTCCTAGCGACGGTCGGGGTGCCGACGGAACAGGTCAAGACCGAGGCGTTCGGACCGGCACGCGGTGCCGTGCCCCCGCCGGGGGTGACGCAGGTGGTTCCAGCCGAGCCGGTCGCTGCGGCGGGCGTACCGCCTGCCGCACCTGCCATCGGACCGGCAACGGCAACCATTCGGTTTGCCAAGGCCGACAAAGTTGTAGCCCTGCCGCCAGACAAGACCGTGCTCGAAGTCGCCGAGTCCAATGGAGTGTCGATCGATTACGCCTGCCGCGTCGGGGTTTGCGGGACCTGCAAGACGAAATTGCTCGAAGGACAGGTAACGATGGAGGTGGACGATGCCCTGACGCCCGAAGACAAATCCAACAACATCATTCTCGCCTGCCAGGCCAAGTCCGTCGGCAATCTGGTTGTCGAGGCGTGAGATGAATCAGACCGAACGGCAGATCGCCGAGGCAGTTCTATCCGTCATCCTCTTCCTGGTTCCGGCGTTCTTGTTCCACACCGCGCCGCGGTTCGCCGGAAGCTTGATGGGCTTCGTTCTCGGAGTGGCCGCCGCCACATTGATGGTTTCGCTTCTGATCTATCCGCTGGTCAAATATGCGGGCTGGCTCAAGCGATGGGTGACCCGCATCGTATCACTGCGCGCCTTGCTGACGTTTCACGTCTATGCTGGCGTCTTCGGCGCGTTTCTGGCCATCCTGCACACCGGCCACAAATACCAGAGCCAACTCGGCATCGCGCTTCTCGTCGTCATGCTGATCGTGGTGGCGACCGGGTTCGTCGGCCGATATTACCTGCCGCAGACGTCTCTCGAACTGAGGGAGGCGGAGTCGCACCTCGGTACACTTCGCGCGACCTACAATCAGGCAGCGGAAGCCCTTGCCGAGCGCCAGGCCCTTGAGGAGGCCGCTGCCGCCAATATCAGCGCGCCGGCCCTGCAGAACGTCTCGATGGCGCAGGTCGTCGAAGGTATCGCCGACCTCGAATATGCCATCGGTTCGCGCGAGATCTTGAAGAAGGTGTCGATGCGCTGGATCGTGGCGCATGTCGTGGCCGCAATCCTCATGTACACCTTGCTCGCCCTGCACGTCGCAGGTGAAATTTACTACGGGCTACGGTGGCTGTCGTGAAGCCGCTCAACGCCTTTTACCTTCTGCTGATCGTCGCAGGCATGCTTGCCGGCGGCACGGCGATTGCGATGCTCTATCGCGCCGGCTCGGCAGCGATTCCGGGATGGCAAGAAACGTTCCAGCCCGGTCCTCTCTCCGAGAAGCATGCGTTCTTGAACGGCAAGTGCGAAGCGTGTCACACGCCTGCGCGCGGTGTTGAAGCTCAAACCTGCATCAAGTGTCACGCCAACGCCGCCGCGGAGCTGGCCAAGCAGCCGACTGCTTTCCACGCCAAGATCCAGGATTGCCGCGGCTGCCATAGCGAACATGAAACGGCCGGCCGGCCGACCCGAATGGATCACGCGAGCCTTGTGCGAATCGGCTCGCACCATACGAGCGGAGCGGCGGGTCATCCGGGAGTGACCCGGCAGATGGTCAAGGACATGGCGGATTTTCTCGGCGTCTCGGTGTCACCTGGGGCGGAGAGAAGTGCCCTCAATTGTGCCAGCTGCCACAGCAGCCAGGACCCGCATCAGGAGCTGTTCGGGCGCGATTGCGCAAGCTGCCATGCCACCGAGACTTGGCGGGTCACTTCGTTTCTGCATCCCTCTCCCGCGTCAAAGATCTGTGCGCAATGCCATCAGGCCCCGCCGAGCCATTTTACCGAGCACTTTGCAGCTGGTTCGATGGGTGGCCACGGAAGCACGCAGATCAATCAATGCTACCAATGCCACAAGACCAACTCGTTCAAGGATCGCAAAGAGGCCGCAGGTGGCGGCATGCACTGACGCCGTGCTGCCGCTGGAATGCATTACGGTGTGACGGAAAAGAGCGGTGTCCGCGAGCAAGAGCACAGACTGGAAGCACGAGAGCGAGACGGCCAATCGCCTGACCTGGGCAATCACGGCGATCAACGCCCATCTGAAGGAGCTTCGGCAGATTTGGGCCCGAGCGCTTGGGATCAGCGGACCGCAATGGATGATCCTGATGGCCATTTCCGATCTGGATAAGGAGGACGGCGTTCCGGTCAAGGCTGTTGCGAAGATGCTGCATGTGGAGAGTTCCTTCGTCACAACTCAATCCAAGCGGCTTGAAAAGACCGGGCTGGTGCGGCGCAAGCCTTGCCCGTTGGACCGGCGGGTCGTTCGGCTTTCCTTGTCGGACAGGGCGCTCAAGCAGCTGGGCCGCGACAGCAATCGGCAGCAAGCCGCCGCCGACATGGTTCTCGCGGGCTTTGAGGGCGACGAGCTCAACGAATTTATCACCCGCCTGACAACGGTGAGACGGCGGCTCGAGAAGGCATGGCTAAGAGTAGAGCTCGGGTTGTGAACCTGTGAGCCTCCGGTCTCCGCCATGTCATCCTGCGCTCGTGGGGGGATCCGGAACAAGGCTTCCGCTCGCCGATCGGCATTCTCGGGTGTGTAATGCGATGATTGGCTTCCACGGGCGCAAATTCTTCATCCCTCCAGCGATCACTTCTCCGTCAGAGAGAGGCAGGAGCCGTATGCCGGAAAACCTTGCACGTAGAGATCCGTGGGGCGCTCAGCAATGAGCGTTCTTACTGCGACTAAGCCGTGACTTGCTCGAGATCATCATGGGTGATCGCCACGACAACGGATCATTATTGGTGTCGCGAAAGCTGGCCTTGGGCGACATGTTGATCTTCTGTGCTTTCACTTGATCACCGCTTCCAATCATGGACCCCACCTCAAATCGAGCAGTGGGGTCCGTGATTGCGAGTGTCATTTACCGCGTCCGGCCCGTCAGTGTACCGTTGTTGTTTCCACCAGGTCCGACATCACCCTGGCTGGAGCTTGGGGTCGGATGATTTGCGCCGTTGGCCGGTCCCTTCATTTTCGCCTGCGAGGCTCGATATTTGGGGTTCAAGGTCAGCGAGCCGTTGTTCGTTCCAGCTGGTCCAACATCGCCTTGGCTCGAGCTCGCAGTCGGGTGGTTGGCACCATTGGCAGGCCCAACAATCCGCGGTGCGGGCTGATGGTAGGCAGGATTGCTTGTGTGGGTGCCGTTATGGTTTCCGGCTGGCCCAACCTCTCCCTGGCCCGTCTGGGCAAAACTCCCGAGCGAACTGGCGAGGACAAATGCGGCGGCTACTGGAAGCACTTTGAGTATCTGTTGCATGCGGGTCTCCTCTGTTAGGTTTTTGATTATGGCCGCACGCTTCCCAGCTTCGTTGATTTCGATCAAAGAACGAATAGTTTGTGCGGGAATGCCGTTTGGGCGGCGTCTTCGGTGATGCCGAAGGTGCTAAGGCGGCAACAACAGGTTCGATAAAGGGGGAGATTTGCCGATCGGCAGATCGGCAGATCGAGAGGTCTTCCTAACTCGATCGACGTATAGGGAATTGCGAGGCCGCTATTGGCCGTAAACGCCTTCATCTCCAGCCCCGCAAAGTTCGCAGGCCTGCTGCAATACTGGCGCGCCCATGAATGGCTCCGACGTTTGATCATTCTGTCGGCGGTCCAGGCGACCCCGACCCGGGAACGTCGTGTGGCCAGACCAGGTGATCGACCTGCCACCTCAAACCCTTCAGGCTCATCTCGAATTCGATAGCCGGATATTGCGGCTGGTTCATCCTCAGTGTCACTAAGAAGCGCGTCGGGGTCCGGAAGAACGCGTAGCTCATGGCCTCCCACAACGTGCTCGATCGGCCCGATCTTCGTGCGTCCGAATACCAGGCGATGAGTCCGGACGGCGAGATAACGCGCTCGGCTACGGGATCGAACACATATGGACTGAGGGCCAGCGCGAAAGCGGCGCCAATCGCTTCCGGCCCGCTTGCGCCATAGGCCTGCGTTGCGAGCGATGTCGTGACGTCCGCTTTCAGCTGCGTCCGAACGCTCGGCCAGTCGATCAGTTCTGCAACGACGCGGGTATCGCCGACTTCCAGCGCCCGATCAAGCCGATACAGGGTCACATAAGGATAGGACAGATAACTGGCGAGCAAAGCGCCGAGAACAACGTACGCCACCGTGCGACGACGAATGTGACGGTGCGCCGCTATCACCTCGGTCTCCAGGTATGCCATGTCGATCTCCCGTCGCAGCTTCGCCACCTGTTCCGATTCTCACTACAAGGTTGCCACGCAAGCCGTGACGTGTGTTGATCTGCCTCAAAGCTAGAACCCAGCACGCGCAGGCTTGTTTATCGATTGTGCAGCTGTTTAAGGTCTCCCCGTTGAACGAGACCGCAACATGTCAGACAGTCTATCCAACCGCGGGTTGCCGCTCACAACCAGGGGGGCATTGGTACTCGCCGCCTTTGCGACCGCCCTGGCGTTCAGCATCATTCTGCCAGACCTGCCGTCGCGGATTGCGGCCGTGTCCGGCTTCGACGATCCCGCGACGATATCCCGGCATACAGGCCTCATGACGGCGGCCTATACGGCTGCCATTTTCGTTTCCGCTCCCTTCCTTGGAAGGATCTCGGACGGCTGGGGCCGTCGTCCGGTGCTCGTCCTGGGTCTTGCAGGATTTTCCACCAGCCTGATGCTGTTCGAACTTGCCGGCGACTTGTTGCTTCTTTACACGGCGCGAGCGCTGGCCGGGGTTTCGGCAGCGGCAATCACACCCGTGGCGCTCGCTACCGTTGGTGACTGGTCACCCGACGATGGGTGGCGTGCGCGGCGGTTTGCCTGGATTGGAGCGGCAACCATGATCGGCTTTATGGTTGGTCCGCTGCTCGGCGGCACCTTGTCCATCCTAAGTTCGAAGCAAGCTCAATTTGAGGCCGGAGCTCCGCTGTTTTGGCCAATCGTGCTTGCGCTGGTTAGCGCTTGCGTGATCGCGCGGACTGTCCCCGTCTCGAAGAGACCCTCCAGTTCACATGCCAATGCATACGCCCTCCGCGGTGCCGATGACCAACGAACCTCCAAGAGCTTGCTTGTGCTGGCGGCGATCGTTGCGGGCTCTGTTGCTGCTTTTGACGTTCACCTGGCCTTGCGCGGCAATCTTGGGTCAAGCGCATCTGGATTGACAATTGGATTGATGCTAGCCGAGTGCAGCGCCGTGATGTTGCTTGCCCAAACACTCGTGTTCTCGCCGCTTGTGCCGCCCAAGGCGACCCGCTGGTTGATCGCGCCCGCACTGGGCCTACTTGGCCTCGCTCTTGCGCTCGCTTCGGCCGCCACAACGGCGGCAGCACTGGCGCTTGGCGTCGGCGCGATTGCGACGGCTGCAGGAATAGCTGCACCGATCATCACCTATTGGACCTCCCTGATCGCGGGTGAGCACCAGGGCGAGGATTTGGGTCGATGGATTGCGGTCACCAGCCTTGGTCAGGCCGTGGGCTCGGCCGCTGCCGGCCTGTTGCTGTCACATGGGTTGTCCAACGTCATGTTCGCCATCGCAAGCGCGCTTGCTCTCGCCGGGATGATCATCGCCGCGTGGTTGCCAAAGCGGTTAGCATAACTGGTAATACCACCAGTTCGATTTTGTGAGCGGCAAAATCGAACACCGGGGTCGGGCTGGTTTTCCGCAGAAATCGGGAGCTGCGCCGAGCCGATATCACCTGAGCGGGCCGAGTTGCTCCCGATCAAATAACGTCGCCCACTGCTTTTCCGCACCGATGCGCAGTCGGCAGCCGGCATCAGCGGCCATCGGGCGTGCGCACCCCGAACCAGGAATTCCTGACCTGATGATAGTGCACGGACGGATCATAGGATTTTGTCTGCAATCCGAGAACGCCAGGAGCGAGCCGGCCCACGGCCACCAGCAGTGCGTAGGAGGAGGTCACTCGATCCCGCTGAGCATGACCAGGGCCGATGCGCGCATTCGCGTATTCAGCAGCTCCTGCTGAACGGTGAGCAGCTCGAGCGTGCTATGCTGGCCGGCGCCGAACTCTCGTCGGACAGATTCGACCGCGAACTCGGCCGCATTCACCTGAGCTTGCACCGAATCGACCTGCGACCTTGTTGCGGTGACCGCACTCCAAGCCTGCACGACGGTGGCGCGTGCGAGCTTGCGCACGGCTTCAAGCGACAGTCGTTTCTGACCAGTCATTTCCTTCGACTGACGGATCTTGGCGTACTCGCTTCCCCCCTGATACAGGGGGAATGACCACCCGGCTGATGATCGACGCATCGGTACCCGACGCCGGAAACATCAGGTTCTGGTCGGGCATGACGTCCCAGCTGCGTTTCACACTGCCTTCCAGCGTCACCATCGGGTACAATGCACCTTCGGCGATTTTGGTCTGGAGAAGGGCGATGTCGACGCCGTACATGGCCGCAAGAACGGCCGGGTGCTAGGTGCGCGCAAGTGCGATGGCGGCCTCGAGCGTCGCAGGAGCAAAGCGATCCACCGGTTGGCCGGGCGTCAGTTTGCCGGGTTCGCTGCCGATCACGCGCGTGAACGTGGCGCGCGACGAGTTGTAGGTCGCTTCCGCCGCGAGCACCGCCGTCCGCGCCGCGGCAACGCGAGCTTCCACTTGTGCCACATCGGCATGGTCAGGTCGCCGCTCGCTTGCCGGTTACGGCTGCCATCGGTGAGACGGCGGCTTGAGAAGGCACGTCTAAGAGTGGCGCTCGAGTTGTGAGCCTCCGTCTCCGTCGAAAGCGCATTTCGAAAAAGTTGTGACTATAGGCGCTGAACTGATCGGGGTTGCCGCGCGCGGCGGCCTACTCCATGCCGCCATACCGGACCGCGGTAATCTATGCCATTGCTTCCCCTCTCTTAGGAACATCAGCAACGGGCGCCGCCGTATCGCACATGTCGTCCGATCCCGCCTCCGCCAAAGCCGCTCGATCACTTTACGTTGATTTTCGTCCTGCCATACTCGTCGATTGATTGATTTGGCTCAACCTATAATCAACCGGAGTCGGTTATAATGCTTCTTAATTGGAGGCTGCCGTGAATCATTCAATCCGCAGTGCGGACCGCGCGACTCACGTGAAGATTGTTGTTACGGCAATGGCCGTGGCCACGGTCATCGCGAGCGTCGGCATCGCAACGCACGTCGATCTGGACCACGCGCGAACGGTTGAGGTGGCCAGGGTCGAAAAATTGACCGCCCTGAACTTTAGCGGGCCTGACCCGGGGTCAGACCAATCAACAAACGTCCATGACGATTCATGTCCCATCTGAAATTCCGCCATCGCGGCTATTTGCAAGAGTTCGGGGATTCGTTGTTTTCGTTGCCCGCCAGCTGCCGTCTGCATCTGGTTAGACGCAGCTCGCAATTGTGCAACGATGGACAACGTGTGTTCGATGAAGCCCGACGGTCCGCTCCAGTAATGGTGTGAGCGTGAGGCTTGCTTCGCTCCAGGCACTGCTTCCTCGTGCTCTCGATCCAGGTGTCCGAGCGATGCGCTTGGAAAAGCGCAGTTTTGCGGAATGTCAACATCAGCCGCTGCCAGAGCCTTCGCACGATCCACTGCGTGCGCAAGTGACGTGAACGCCGTGACCCAGACCGGAATCACGGCTTTCTCGCTCTAATGATAGATACAAGTCCGATCCCAACGGAGTGCGCCGATTGTCGACGTACGCCGACGAAGCCGGCCTTGGCCAGACAGTCCGTCCAGCTTCCGTTCAGATGCGCTGCGGCCGCGGCTGGTCCTGAAATACGCTCCGCGAATTTGAGGATTCTTTGCTCGTTCGCATTCGTCGGCTTGTCGTAATCCGCGATATACAAAGAGCCGCCGCGCCGCAAAATTCTGCGAAGCTCGCTGGCAATGCTGCGCTTGCCTTCGGGCGGGTGATCGTGGAAGGCAAGTACGCAGACCGCCTTGTCAAAGGAGCCGGCCTCAAACGAAAGGTGGTTGTCATTGGCGCCGGCCACAATTCGGAGGTTGGCAAGCCGGTGGCGAACGACGAGTCGCTGCGCTTTCTCGAGGGATGTTGGGTCCGTGTCCACAGCAACGATACGGGCCGCTGAGAAACGGCGCGCCAGTATGGTGGCGGTCCAACCGCTTCCAGGGCCGAAAGCAACGATTCGATCGTCATCGCGTGGCGCCAGAGATTGAAAGAGCGGCTCCTGCCAGGATTGATCGCGTATCATGGCGTAGGAAAAGCCTTCATAGATGAGCTTCGAAAAGCTCAAACGAATTCGATTGGAAAAGCTCGCCAGTCCGTGCTCAGCTTTCTGGATTGACATATTGTTCTCCAAAGCCATCTGGATTCACAGACACCGAGCTCACGCGGTCCGGCCACCGAAGCCCGGATGTCAATCGGCTCCCTGCCCCGCTCATCAGCTTCCAATTTTGGACGCCGATCCCCAGCTTAGGGGGCAATATTACAGTCCGAATAGCGCCGAGATCGTCTGGACCGGGCCCTGGATTTTTGTGAATACAAATTTAGACGCAGAGTGATGCCAGCGAAACGGCGGCAACTTGCGCTAAATCAACGAATTGGCATTTTGCGCGGGGTATTCTTCCATAAAGTGTAATAGGAAGGGGCAAATCAAGGGTTCAGAATGCCAGGCGTTCGCACGATAATGGCCTTGGTCATCGCCGTTTCGGTCGCGATGCTGCCGATCGGGAGGGTTGCCGCGTCCATCATGATGCCGGCAGGGCAGGCCGTCCTTGGTGAGGTGCCCGAAGCGATGGCCGCGACCTCCCAGATGCCTGACGCCGCGGACGATTGCTGCGCGGACCAAACCAAGTCAAGCCCTTGCGACCAGCCAAGCGGTCACTGTCCGACAGCGTTCTGCGCGTCCTCGCCGGGGAGCATTGCCTACACCGCAGCATTTCGGTTCGGTTTTCCGATTGCGGCGGCGATGCTGCTTCCGATCCCGATGGATCAGACCGTCTCCCGGCGTAGCGGCAGTCCCCCCTTTCGACCTCCTCGCGTCTGAAGTCTCTCCAAGTCCGATCGACGTGCAATGCGCGGTGCTCGCACGTGCGATGACAATCGCCTTGTGCTTCCTCTTGTCGAGCGCCGAGGCTGAGACCAGACCCATGAGGAGCAGATCTATGACTTTGAAGGTTGCGTGTATTGCGGCGCTCGCCGCAACGATGAGCCTCGCCGGCAGCACAGCCTTTGCTGCGGCATCCGACTATGTCTTTGATCCCGTGAACGCAGAGATGAAGAAGGGCGACGACGTAACGGTAGCGATCCGCCTGACCAACAGGATAACAGGAAAACCGGTCACTGATGTTGTAATTATCCGCAGCCGAGTTGATATGGCCCCCGACGGAATGGCCGACATGGAATCGCAGATTACGCCACTGCCGTCGAACGAGCCGGGCGTCTACGCCTTCAAGACCGATCTCCCAATGGCAGGACACTATCAGCTTAGCGTCGCGGCCAAGGTGCAGGGCGAGGCAGAGACCGTCATAGGCAAGGTCGCGATCAAGGCCAACAAGTGACGAACGTCGTCGGCGCTCCGTCGTGGGAGCGCCGGCAGTCTCTTCCAATCTGGCTCAAAGCGCTCTGCGCATGCTCCACTACGGTGAACTCATGAACAAATCGGCACTCAGAATCATCCTCGCGCTCTGCATTGGAGTCGGCGCTGCTGGCGCCTGGTCTGTGCAGGTGCGGCATTGGCCTCCACACCCGTTTTTCGCGCTGGCGGCCGCTGCCGAGCGGCACGTGCTGTATTTCCGCGATCCCGGTGGCGCACCGTCGTGGTCGGCAACGCCAAAGAAGGATGCGCAGGGCCGCGACTACCTGCCGGTCTACAATGATGAAGAGCCGTCGTTTGAACCGCCCGCGCCGAAGCCAAAGACCGCCGACGGATCGCGGAAGATTCTCTACTACCGCAATCCGATGGGATTGCCGGATACGTCGCCGGTCCCGAAGAGAGACCCGATGGGGATGAACTATGTCCCCGTTTATGAGGGCGACGAACCCGATGACAGCTCCGTGAAGCTTTCGCCAGGTAAGATCCAGCGCACCGGCGTGAAGTCGGAACCGGCGCAACTATACGCGATCCGTACGTTGGTGAAGGCGCCAGGCACGATCCAGTTGGACGAGCGCCGCCTCTCCGTCATCGCAATGCGGGCGGAAAGCTTCGTTCAACGGGTCGCGAATGTCACGACGGGCACGCGGGTCAACGAAGGGCAAATGTTGATGGAGATCTATAGCCCAGCCGTTGCTGCCGCGGCCGCGGAATATCTGGCGACGATCAATTCCAGTGTGACCTCAGGCCACGCGGCATATGGCCGCGGCTCGCGGCAACGTCTGATGAATCTGGATGTTCCCGAGCCGGCCATCGCCGCGATGGAGAAGAGCGGGACTGCGCCCGTTACCGTCCGATGGTCCGCGCCGCGTAACGGCATTGTACTGGAGCGCAACGCCGTCGATGGCATGCGCGCGCAGCCGGGAGACGTGCTGTTTCGCATCGCCGACCTATCCGTGGTGTGGGCATTGGTCGATGTCGCCGAGCGCGATCTCGGCGCCATCGCGGTTGGCCAATCCGTGATGGTGCGCGCCCGCAGCTTTCCCGGTCGGGAGTTCAACGGCCAGATCAGCGTGATTTATCCTCAAGTGAACCGCGACACCCGAACCACCCGGCTCCGGATCGAGTTGCCGAACGCGGACTTCGCGCTATTGCCGGACATGTATGTCGACGCCGAGATTGCAGTCGGCAGTCGAGCGCCGGTATTGGCCGTTGCGGAGAACTCGGTTCTGGACACCGGCAGCCGGCAGGCCGTTTTCGTCGACAAAGGTGACGGCCGCTTCGAGCCGCGCATTGTCAAGCTTGGCCGACGAGGGGACGGCTATATCGAAGTAAGGGAGGGCATCCGCGAGGGCGAGGTCATCGTGACATCGGCTAACTTCCTGATCGATTCCGAGAGCAATCTAAAGGCGGCGCTGAAAAGTTACGCGGAAGCCGGAAATCCCCAGACCGCGGTCCCAAGCGGGGCAAGCGATATGAAGGACATGAGCGGCCACAAAGACATGGGTAGCCACCAATGATATCGCGCATTATCGCCTGGTCCGCACGCAACCTGCTGTTGGTACTGTTTGGCGCTAGTTTTGCCGCAGCCGCTGGCTTCTACGCGCTTGTTCATCTGCCGCTCGACGCCATCCCGGATCTCTCGGACACGCAGGTGATCGTCTACACCGAATACCCCGGTCAGGCGCCACAGGTGATCGAGGATCAGGTCACCTATCCATTGGCAACCGCAATGCTGACGGTCCCCAAATCGAAGGTGGTGCGCGGGTTTTCGTTCTTCGGCGTGTCGTTCGTCTACGTGATCTTCGAGGACGGAACGGACATCTACTGGGCTCGGTCGCGCGTGCTTGAGTTCCTCAACAGTGCAAGTTCACGGCTGCCCGCGGGCGTGAGCCCGACCATCGGTCCGGACGCTACCGGCGTGGGTTGGGTGTATCAGTATGCCGTCATGTCGAAGGAGTTGAATCTTGCCGAAACGCGAACGCTCCAGGACTGGAATCTGAAATTCGCACTGGCGAAGGCCGAAGGCGTCGCGGAGGTCGCCGGCATCGGCGGCTTTGTCAAGCAATACAACGTCATCCTCGACCCGCAACGCATGCGCGACCGCGGCATCACCATGCAGAAGATGCGTGAGGCGATCCGCGCCAGCAACACGGACGTCGGCGGGCGAACGGTGGAGCTTTCGGAGTTCGAATACGTCGTCCGCGGCAAAGGTTATCTCAAGAGTATCAACGATCTCGGCAACATTGTGCTGAAAACCAATAACGGCACGCCGGTCCTGCTGCGCGATGTCTCTCGCATCGAGCTCGGACCCGACGAGAGGCGGGGCATCACGGAACTCAACGGTGAGGGTGAAGTCGCAAGCGGCATTGTGCTGCAGCGCTTTGGCGTCAATGCGTTGACCGTGATCGAGAACGTCAAGAAGCGCTTCCGGGAGATTGCGACCAGCCTGCCGAAATCCGTCGAGATCGTTCCGGTCTACGATCGTTCGAATCTGATCTATGCCGCCATTGACAACCTCAAGCACACGCTTTTCGAGGAAAGCGTCGTCGTCGCTCTGGTATGTATCGTGTTCCTGCTGCACGTCCGCAGCGCTCTCGTCGCAATCGTAATGTTACCCGTGGGCGTACTGATGGCGTTCGGTGCGATGAAGCTCCTGGGCCTCGGCTCCAATATTATGAGCTTAGGTGGCATTGCGATTGCCATCGGGGCCATGATCGATGCCGCCATCGTCATGATTGAAAATGCGCATAAACACCTTGAGCGAGCCAAACCAGGGCAGTCGCGGGTTTCGATGCTGATTGACGCCGCTTCCGAGGTCGGGCCAGCGCTTTTCTTCAGCCTCCTGATCATCACGGTCTCGTTCATGCCGATCTTCACCCTGGAGTCGCAGGAGGGGCGGCTGTTCAGTCCGCTGGCGTATACCAAGACGTTTGCGATGGCCGCCGCCGCGTTGCTGTCGGTGACGCTCGTTCCTGCCCTGATGGTGATCTTCGTCCGCGGCAAGATCATCGCGGAGTCCAAAAATCCCATCAACCGCTTCCTGATCTGGATCTACCGTCCGGTGATCAAGGGAGTGTTGCGTGCCAAGATGTTGGTTATTCTGCTGGCACTTGTGGTTTTGGCCGTGACGATCTGGCCGGCCCGCCAGCTTGGTACGGAGTTCATGCCGACGCTTAATGAAGGCACGCTGCTCTACATGCCGACGACGCTGCCCGGCATCTCGGTGACAAAGGCCGCCGAGCTCATGCAGATGCAGGACCGGATCATTCGCTCTTTCCCGGAAGTGGCGTCCGTCTACGGCAAGGCGGGCCGCGCATCGACTGCGACCGATCCGGCGCCGACCGAGATGTTCGAGACGGTCGTCAATCTGAAGCCCAAGGAGCAGTGGCGTCCGGGACTGACCATCGACGGTCTGATCTCCGAGATGGACAAGGCCTTGCAATTCCCAGGAGTCTCCAACGCCTGGACCATGCCGATCAAGGCGCGCATTGACATGCTGTCGACTGGCATTCGAACGCCGATCGGAGTCAAGGTAATGGGCACCGATCTCGTGCAGATCGACAAGCTGGCCAAGCAGATTGAGCCGGTGCTGAAAGCGGTTCCAGGTACGTCGTCGGCCTATGCTGAGCGCGGCATCGGGGGCTATTATCTGGAAATTACGCCGGACCGTGCGGCGCTGTCGCGCTACGGCATCATGATTCAGGACGTCCAGGATACGATCGCGACGGCACTGGGTGGCCAGACCGTGACGACCACGGTCGAGGGTCGGCAGCGCTTTACCGTAAACATGCGCTATCCTCGCGATCTCCGGGATAATCCAAAGGCGATTGCAAGCGATATCCTCGTTCCGATGCCGGCCGGAGGCGCCGTGCCGCTCGGCGAGATCGCCACAGTGGAGCCGACGCGCGGGCCGACCTCGATCCGAACCGAGAACGGGCAGCTCGCAACTTATATTTACGTGGATATTCGCGACCGGGATCTCGGCGGATATGTCGCCGATGCGCAGCGAGCCGTGCAGGCGAGCATTCAGTTTCCGCAAGGGTATTACGTGGTCTGGAGCGGTCAGTACGAGTATCTGGAGCGCGCCACTGCAAGGATGAAGATTGTCGTTCCGGTGACACTGGTCATCATCTTTCTCCTGCTTTATCTCAACTTCCGCTCCATTGCGGAGACCGCGATCGTCATGCTGTCGCTTCCCTTCGCCTTGGTCGGCGGCATCTGGATGATGTGGTGGCTCGGCTTTAACATGTCGGTCGCGGTTGCGGTCGGCTTTATCGCACTGGCCGGCGTGGCCGCCGAGACCGGAGTCGTGATGCTGATCTACCTCAACCACGCCCTCGCGGAGATGATCAACCGGAGAAGGACGGAAGGCCGCCAACTGACGCGGATCGATCTTTACGAGGCCATCATGGAGGGCGCTGTCGAGCGTGTCAGGCCCAAGATGATGACGGTGGTCGCCATCATGGCGGGCCTTCTGCCCATCATGTGGAGCACTGGGACCGGTTCGGAAATCATGCAACGTATTGCCGTACCAATGATCGGCGGCATGATCTCTTCGACCTTGCTGACGCTGATCGTGATCCCCGCGATCTTTGGACTGATCAAGGGCTTCCGATTGCCTTCGAGCAGAGATGGAGATGACGGCGATCGGCGGGAACCGACTCCGAAAAAACCAGCCGTGCAGCGGTTAGCTGTCATGGAGCCCGCACAATGAGGCTCTTATCGAGTTTGCTAAGCCCTAAGTGCGGCCTAGCGCTCTGGAACATTTTGCATCCGGTGACCAAACTCAAAGGACTGCGTACAGTGCGATCAGCTGCCACCAAGCCATGAAACTTCTCGTTATGATGGATCAGACCATCACCGGCCAGGAGCATGCGAGGGTCAATCAGCGCTTCCTGTGCCATCGGACGGATTCATTCAAATGAGATCGAATATGTCGGCCGGTACAAGGATCATTGGAGGGAGAGCGGACGATGTCAGAATTAACTACTCAGTCTCTAGTTTCGCGCAGAGCGCTCTGCATCGGCATTCTTGCGGTCCTTTCCGCGCCAGCGGGCGTTCGTGCTACGTCTTTCAAAGTTCTCGTGCACAAGGATCCAAACTGCGGTTGCTGTAGCGGTTGGGTAAAGCATCTCGAGGCCGCCGGCTTCTCGGTCAAGATTGAGGACACGAATGACCTTGCATCCATCCGCAACCGGCTGGGGGTGCCTGCCGGCTTGAATGCATGCCATACGGCGGAGATCGAAGGCTATATCGTCGAAGGACACGCGCCCGTGGCTGCGATCAGGAAGCTCCTTGAAGAACGGCCGACTGCCGTCGGCATTGCGGTTCATGGAATGCCTGCGGGATCTCCGGGCATGGGTGGCAACCCTCGACAATATTCCGTTGTCTTGTTCGGGCCAGACTTTCAGCGAGCATACATGGAATTCCTGGGTAATGAACAAATCGGTTAGATAGTGTGTCACAATACGTCGCGATCGCGAGAGCCAACCGACGATGAGCAGGGTATCCGATCAGGCCTACGTGCTCTTTGCCAGTGCTTTCGCTCGCGAATTCTACGCGGTTGTTCCCACGCATTGTCCGATCCCTGCTATGCTCCTGGGACCCGGCTGGCGCTTTGTGTGCATATTGAAAGGTAAGGAGGCGCGTCAGCCGCGCCTGCGTAGAAGGCTGGCCGCCGACGCGGTGGACAAGGATGGAGTTTATTTGTTCTGCTCGCCTGACTTGCGGGTCTCAAGCAGAGCAAGAGGTTCCTATTTCCAGGCCGCGCTTTGAGGTATGTGCGGCGCAAGCCCAGGTCGGAACCTATCGTAGGCGCGTAGGTCCATGCCGAGGCCCTTCGCGATCTGACCAATTATCGTGACGTGATGAGCCTTTTTGGCGTGCAGGGGCATGCTGATCGAGGGACAAAGCTGCGGTTGGTGGCGTTCAATTTCGATGCAGTCGCTCGTCCGGCCGATGAGCTGGATGGGCGCGATACGGCGCAGCGCGCGCTCGCCATCGTCGCCGTGAGCGCAGGCGACATTTATCGATCAGAGAGATGGCCTGCATGGCCGGGCGAAGAATGTCCGCCGCCCCATTCGCCGGTCGAGCAAGCCGCCAAAAAGAGTGAACTCGCCAGAATCGCCATCAACACAGCTCTATTCACTGACCGGCCTCCGTTGCAGTGTTGACCAAGCCGGCCGTGCTTTCGATCCGACGGCGACGACGTCCCCTCGCCTCCACGGCTCAGGATTGCAGGCATTCTAGAGACAGGGGTGCTCGAAACTCTTTGATGTAGATCAACTTGAATACGAATAGTCGCAGAAGGGCGATAATTCGTCGTGGGAAGCGAGATCACGTTCGCCGTCCCAACGCAGTGCATGGTTTGCTGATTCTGGTGAAGCCGCCCCTTGTGCCGATTCTGATCGAGTCCCGCATTCCGAGATGATGCCGGGCCTGGCGGCATCAGCGCTACGCACACAAGCTCAGGGTGTTCATCTCAGGCAGGTGTTCATCTCAGGTTACGGGCGACGGGTGACGTTCCAAGATCAAATGCGAGCTACGCCGCCGCTCGGGCATCGAGCCCGTCAGCGGCCATCGGGCGTGCGCACCCCGAACCAGGAGTCCCTGACCTGATGATAGTGCACGGACGGATCATAGCCCTCAGTCGGCAGCCCGAGCACGCCAGGAGCGAGGCGACCCACGGCCGCGAGCAGCGCGTAGGAGGACGTCACCCGCTCCCGCTGGGTCATGACCAGAGCGATCCGCGCATTCAGCAGCTCTTGCTGAACACTGAGGAGCTCGAGGGTACTGCGCTGGCCAGCACCGAACTCGCGTCGAACCGATTCGAGCGCGAACTCCGCCGCTTTCACCTGGGCTTGCGCCGAATCGACCTGCGCCCTCGTTGCCGTCACTGCGCTCCAGGCCTGTACGACGGTGGCGCGTGCGAGCTTGCGCACGGCTTCAAGCGACAGCCGCTTCTGACCGGTCATTTCCTTCGACTGACGGATCTTGGCGTACTCGCTTCCCCCTTGATACAGGGGAATGACCACCCGGCTGATGATCGACGCATCGGTACCCGACGCTGGAAACATCACGTTCTGGTCGGGCATGACGTCCCAGCGGCGCTTCACACTCCCTTCCAAGGTTACCATCGGGTAGAGCGCCCCTTCCGCAATTTTGGTCTGCAGAAGGGCGATATCGACGCCGTACATAGCGGCAAGCACGGCCGGGTGCTGGGTGCGTGCAAGCGCGATAGCGGCCTCGATCGTCGCCGGAGCAAAGCGGTCCACCGGTTGGCCGGGCGTCAGTTTGCCGGGTTCGCTGCCGATCACGCGCGTGAACGTGGCACGCGACGAGTTGTAGGTCGCTTCCGCCGCGAGCACCGCCGTCCGCGCCGCGGCAAGGCGAGCCTCGACTTGCGCCACATCGGCAGTGGTCAAGTCGCCGCTCGCTTGCCGGTTACGCACCAGGTTCAGTTGCTCCCGTAGCAGGTCGAGATTACGCTTCTGCAGTTCAAGGATCGCGGCATCGCGCAGCACGTCCATATAGGCGGACGTGGCATCCACCAGCACGGTCTGCTCCATGACGCGGAGCGCCTCGCGGCCGGCAAGCACCTGGTTCTCGGCCGTACGCACGCGGTTTGCCGTTTGGAAACCGTTGAAGATGGACTGGGTCGCCGTTACGCCGACGCTGCGGGGCGTGGTGGTCGAACTTTGCTGCGCGCCATCGGCTCCCTTTTCGTTGAGGTAGCGAGGACCGGCATCCGCGGTCGCTTCGATGCGCGGGCGATAACCGGAGAGCGCTTGGGGCACCTCTTCGTCCGTCGCCCGCAGATTGGCGCGTTCCGCATTGAGCGTCTCGTTGTTGCGGTAGGCTTGAGCCAGGGCGTGATCGAGCGTCTGCGCCCCGCTGGTGCGGCACGACCAGACTGTGACGGCCGCCACAGCCAGCAACCGAATTGACACACGCGCAACGCTCATTGAAGTCCCCGGATCACGATACCGGGCCAGGTCTGCTCTCCGCCCTTCGGCGTCGCCCTCGAGATTACCTAGCCCCCGAATGCGACAATAGCCTCTCGAGGTCAGATGTGCAAAGCGCTCCTGTCGCTCGCGGTCGTGGGGGCGGGCCATGGCGACATAGCCGGCTGGAGCACTCCAACCACAGGTGACCCGTCAGCTTAAATTGTTTGCGAGCCAGCAGCACAGCGATTCGATGCGCCAGTGAGACGCGCGTTGCGCCGTGCAAGAACGAGGGGTACTTCTCGTCACAGGCTTTCACGCCTTTCTACCGGCGGCAATGTCGACGATGCGATCACCTCCGGCCATGATGGTCGATGGTCCACGGCAGGCCCAAGCCTAAGCTGTTATCGCGAGCGGAACGCCCGCTTACGGCCATTCGATCGGCGTGAAGCGCAAGTGCCGAAGATCCATCTCGCGTTTGAGCTCCTCAGCATATCGCTTCGCGCTGGCGCCGATCAGGGAAGAACGGCCGCCCAATCGGGTAGCAGCAGCAACCTGACGCCGTATACTGTCGTAATATGCCAATAGGCTCTCGTCGGCAAAATGTTCGAAATTCATCGCTATCCTCAGCCATCCTGAGAAGATCCGCGCCCGGTCTGCGGCTCATGACCTGTGAAGGGGCTATTTGTTACAACACGCTCGTTGCCCTCTCCGATTTGCATTTCAAGCCGTTACTGCCTCGGCCCGTGGCGCATCCATCGGACGCTTTCGAAGACCCATCTTCTCAACGAGTTTCTAACGCATTTAGCCAGCACTCAGCTTTGCGTTGTAAGTTTGACAAGACGAGGGTTCAGCAGGCCTTGCTCCGTTCATTACCCTCAGCGAGGTAGCGGAAACGAGAGGCATGGCAGGACAGCCCTGGCGCCCCGAGTCCGCATGAGAGAAGCTCGGACCATATCTCCTCGGCCGTTTCGGCGAACCGAAACAAGTTGCAATCCGACCTCTCGACCATGCCATTGTCGATCAGCACATCGAAATTGACCGCAGATCTCCAGTACTTCTCGTCGAAAAGCACGATTGGAATGGCCGGGGACTTGTTCGTTTGTCGCAAGGTGATGATTTCAAACAATTCGTCAAAGGTCCCAAAACCGCCGGGGAAGGCGACCAGCGCATTGGCGCGCATCGCCAGGTGCATTTTGCGCATCGCAAAGTAATGAAACTGAAAGGTGAGACCCGGGGTCGAATACGGATTCGGCTTCTGCTCTCTCGGAAGAGTGATGTTGAAACCAATCGAAGGAGCGCCGGCGTCGCTCGCTCCTCGATTGGCTGCCTCCATAATGCCGGGACCGCCGCCAGTGGCAATGACATTGTCTCGAACGCCGCCATTGTCTGTCAACGCGCCGCCCCGCTCGGAGGCCAATCGTCCGAATGCCCTGGCTTGTTGGTACCACCGCGCATGCTGATCCGGACCATTCTCGCGGACGCGCGCTGACCCGAACACCACGATGGTGGATCGCACGCCCCAGGACCGCAAGAATTCCTCGGCCTTCTGGTACTCCAGAAGGAAACGGACCCCGCGCATGGAGTCGCCAAGTAGAAAAGGTTGGTCGAGGGCGGGCAAGTCATAGGCCGGAGATTGCAATTGGGCCGTATCACGCGCTGAGACGCTCGTTCCACTGCGTTCGCTAACCATCGCGGCTTCTATCCTTCATCGTGCCCCGCTGAGTTGAGCAATGTAATTGACCGCCGAACCATTTGATTGCGCTGGATCAACAACGGACAGGACTGGCTGGGTAAGGTCACGCCGAAAGCGATAAAGGGGGAGATGCATGAGCTTGCGATTGACGTTCTTGGGTGGGGCGGGAACGGTGACCGGCTCAAAATACCTGGTTGAAGCGGGGGCTCACCGCTTGCTGATCGACTGCGGCTTGTTTCAGGGCGGTCGAGCGCTTCGCAAGCGCAACTGGGAGACATTTCCGGTGGCTCCGTCAAGTATTTCGGCGGTTCTTCTGACGCATGCGCACCTCGATCATTCAGGAGCCCTGCCGCTGCTCGTCAAGCAGGGATATCGAGGTCCAGTTATCTGCTCCGAAGCGACCGCCGCGTTGTGCGAGGTGCTGCTGCGGGACGCCGGACATTTGCAGGAGCAGGACGCCCGCTATGCCAACAAGCGGGGTTATTCAAAATACAAGCCTGCCCTACCGCTCTACATGGTGGCCGATGCGGAAGCGGCCTTGCGCCTGTTCCGACCGATTCGCTTTCACGAAAGCCGCGCTTTGCCAGGCGACGGGCAACTGAAGCTGAAGCGGGCCGGCCACATTCTTGGCGCGGCATCGATCAAGCTCGACTGGGATCGAACATCGACCACCTTCTCCGGCGACTTGGGTCGCCAGGATGATCCGATCATGTATGAGCCCGAGGCGCTCGAGAAAACGGACTATCTTGTAGTTGAATCCACCTATGGCGACCGGCTGCACGAAAAAATCGACCCGCAGCGCACAATTGAGCAGATTGTTGGTGCGACGACCAAGCGAGGCGGCACGGTCGTCATACCGGCGTTTGCCGTCGGCCGCGTCCAGGCGCTCCTGTATTATTTCGAACGGATCAAGACGGCCGGCGGGCTGAACAACGTGCCGATCTTTCTCGACAGTCCGATGGCGGTCGACGCGAGCGAGATCTTCTGCAAGTTCAGGCCCGACCACAGGTTGTCGCATGAGGAATGCCGGAGAGCCTGCAATGTCGCGACCTACATCCGCTCAATCGAGGAATCGAAACGTCTGAGCGACAGCCCCATCCCGAAGGTGATCATCTCGGCGAGCGGGATGGCGACGGGTGGGCGGGTGCTCCATCATTTGCGGCGATTTGCGCCAGATCCCAAAAACACAGTGCTGTTTGCAGGATACCAGGCAGAGGGCACGCGAGGCGCGCAGATGATCTCAGGCGCCAAGATAGTGCGGATTCATGGACAAGACGTGCCGGTTGCGGCCGAAATCCACAACATTGGCGCCTTGTCGGCGCATGCCGATGCCAACGAAATTCTTTCTTGGCTCGGAAGTGCACCGGCGGCGCCCAAGACGACCTTCATTACCCATGGTGAGCCAACGGCAGCTCAAGCACTTCAAACCCGAATTGTGGATAAACTCGGTTGGAGGAGCGTTGTGCCTGAGCTTGGTCAGCAGACTGAGTTGGACTGACGGGTTGATTTGAGTTCCGTCAAGTTGCCGCCAGAGAATGGGAGTATTGTGCTGTGGCCGCCGTACGTGTGGACGGCTGAACGATGGAGAGAAAAATGAAGACGATCGCCAAAACGTACCTTGCAGCAGTTTTGGGCGTTGCGGCTGCGTTGAGCGCCTCGCAGTTGGCTTCAGCGCAACAGCAGGCCCCCGACACGCAGACGCAGCAGAGCGCTCCTGCTCAACAGGGGCAGGGCACGGGCCAACAGATGGGTCACGACGGAATGAAGCATGACGGTCAAATGGGCCAGCAGGGAATGAAGATGATGGAGAGCGAGCACGGTCGGATGGGACAGGGTATGACCAAGTCCGACTCCAATACGTCCGCCAATCCGCCCGGGAATTCACCGCCCGCCGCTTCCAAGTAGAACAAGCTTTCCTCAGACAGCTCGAATGCAGACCTTCGAGCTCTCTGGGCGACCTCAAGTCTCGGAATCGAACGCTCGCATAAGCGAGCTGCGCTGTCCGATCAAGCGATACTCGGCCACCCCACCGGGGGTCTCTCAAGCGGCAGCGACGTCGGCAAGACAATTCAGCCACCTCCCAGGATGCGCGTTGAGCCTGCTCAGAAAGACCGTCAAGGGAGCAGACCTCGCGCGAGCGCTGAGCAGATATCTTCGAGGAACGAATGATTATCCATGTGGCGACGCGCAAGATCATCGGGATGATCCTTGCACACGCCGAGCGCAGCTCCTTTGTCCCTCTGGTAGGTCTGGCGGCGTTTTTGTCGACCGTGTCAATGACCGTTCCCGTCGAATGGTTGGTTGTCGCGACCTCGCTCGCCAACCGGCGGCGATGGGCGATGACCGCATCGGCTGCAGCGCTCGGCAGCGCGACTGCATCGCTCGCTCTCTATCTCGCCTTTCATCATTTCGGCTGGAATCTTTTGATCGAACGCTACCCGGAACTTGCAGGATCGCGGGCATGGCTGCAGGCGACCGATTGGCTCTCCAGATACGGCCTTCTCGCCTTGTTCACCTTGATGGCCGTTCCGCTTCCCATACCGAAATTGCCGATGCTCGCCGTGGCTGGAATTTACCGTTTGCCCGTACCGGACGTCTTTGTCGCCATTTTCGCGGGCAAGATTGTTAAGTATCTGGCTTACGCCTACATTACAACCTGCTTCCCTGAATCGCTCCGCTCGCTGACGGATCAAGCCCTGCCATGGACTCGGCTCCGTTCTCGCCGATTGCAGACCCTCGTCATTACCGGTATCGGTGTGGGCCGCAAAATCCGATTCTGGTCGTCCGGGTCAACGACTTCTGAGGAAATTGAGGTGAGGAAGGTATCATCGGGAGGGAGTTGAGGTTGAGTGACGAGACCATCGGGCGCGCGCCTGCCTGGACAGTGCAAATCGCAATTTTTGTTCGGCGCCAGCTCTGGGAAACAATCACCGTTCGATCTGCGCTGCCCAAGTCTCAACGCGACGTCCGTCTGGATTTGTTCCGGGGTCTGGCAAACTGGCTCATCTTCCTAGGGCACATCCCCGATTCGATACTTGCCTGGTTTACGACGCGCAACTACGGCTTCAGCGATGGTGCCGATCTGTTCGTGCTGATTTCCGGCTACACCGCCACGCTCGTGTTCGGTCGGATGATGGTCGAGCGTGGATTCCTGATCGGCGCCACGCGCCTGATGAGGCGGGTCTGGCAGCTCTACGTCGCCCACCTGATCATCTTCCTGGTTTATACGGTCGCGGTGCACTATCTGGCGCATAACTTTGACGTGCCGCACCTGATGGACCAGTTCAATGTGCGCAATTTGATGGACCATCCGGTGGAGACGCTGGGCGAGGGTCTCATCCTGAAGTTCAAGCCGCTCAATCTCGACGTGCTGCCCCTCTACATCGTGTTGATGGCGTCGTTCCCGCCCGTTCTCTGGCTCATGCTGCGCTTCCGCAACGGCGTGCTGATCGGCTCCGTGTTGCTTTACCTGGCCGCGCGCCACTTCCAGTGGAACTTGCCTTCCTATCCCGCCGGCGTCTGGTACTTCAACCCGTTTACCTGGCAGCTCATCTTTGTCCTGGGAGGCTGGCTTGCGGTGGGCGGTGCGCACACCGTCCAGTTTCTGGTGAGGTCGCGCGCCGCGCTGGCGGTCAGTATAGGCTTCTTGATCTTCGGTCTTTTGATGACGCTGGCTCAGCCAATCCCTCTGCTGCGAGAGCTGTTTCCGGTCGCGCTGTTCGAACTGTTCACGCCGAATGACAAGACGAATCTGGCGTTCTATCGCGTTCTGCATCTGTTGAGCCTGGTGCTCGTCGTCGTCCATTTCCTGCCTTCGCACGCGCGCATCTTGAGTTCGCCGGCGCTGCGGCCCCTGATCAAATGTGGCCAGCAATCGCTGGAGGTCTTTTGCGTTGGTGTATTCCTCTCCTTTTTGGCGCATGTCGTTCTCGAGCTGACCTCTGACGGCATTATCGGCCAACTCATCGTGGGCGTGGCCGGGCTTTGGATACTGACCACAATCGCGTACTATCGGTCGTGGTCGAAGCGCGTCGATAAGTCCGCGCATCATGAGGTGCGCGCCGCAAAGGAATAGAACATGAAGTCGCTCAGAGGCGGCAGCACGGAAATTGGCATAAACAAAGCTGTGCTCGCTTTCGCTACTGGCGCGGAAGCATTGATGCCCAGTCGACAGTCTGCAAGACCGCGGGAACGATCGTGAGGTTCGCGCCTCTCTATGTCGGGCTGATCGCGGCCGGCGTTTTTGCGGCAACCGTCGTCGGCATCCCATTGTACCGAAGCGGTTCGACGGTGACGCCCAATTTTGCGGCCGCTGTTCAGCCGCTGCCACTATCTGCCAAGCATGAATTTATCGGCGGAAAATGCGAGGCCTGCCATACCCCGTTGCGCGGCATTGAGGCGTCCTCCTGCATCTCATGTCATGCGACCGCAGCCGGTGATTTGGGAAAACAGTCGACCGCATTCCACGCTTCTGCACAGCAATGTCGCGATTGCCACTCCGAACATAAGGGCGCGAGCCGGTTGATTGCGATGGATCATTCAGCGTTGTTAAAAATAGCCGCTCAGTCGCCGGCAACCCAGCCGCGATATTTCTCGATCTCCCGAGAGATGGTCGATGATCTCAAGGGCGTGCTAGGAATTCCACCCTCGCAACCGGAACAGCGGGCCGGCCTCGATTGTGCCAATTGTCACAGCAATCGAGATCCGCACCGCGAATTGTTCGGGCGGGACTGCGCGTCATGTCACCATACGGTGAGCTGGCAGATCACGGGCTATGTCCATCCGTCCGTGACATCGAGGGATTGCGCCCAGTGCCATCAAGCGCCGCCCAGCCATTACATGGAGCATTTCGTGATGATGGACCGCATGATCACCGGTCAGGAGCACGCCCAAGTCGACCAGTGCTACCTCTGCCACCGAACAGACTCATTCAACGACATCAAGAACATAGGTTGGCTGAAGCATCACTGATCCCGCACCATTCGGCTGCGTCGCCCCTGCGAAGCACGTCGCACCCGCCGCGGGTTTGGCAGGACTGCGACCCAAAAGCCTTGCGCCGGGGCTCCTTGCGGCCTGTCTTGTTTCGAGCCTACTTCGCACCCGTGTGATGCGGAACGCCGGTATTTGGTCCTCCACTGTAGTGATGGCTGCCCGACGATCCCTTCCTCTTAACTGAAGACGTGCCCGTGCCCACGTCCTTCGCGCCCATGTGATGGGGGACTTCAGTCTTCGGCCCACCGGAATAATGGTGGCCGTTGCTCTCAGTAGAGGGAGCCGTCTGTGTGCCCTGGGCAAGAGCCGAGCCTGCGGTGAGAGCGGCGACAGCAGCGATAGCGAGCATCTTTGTGAGGTTCATGATTTCTTCTCCGGGCAGTCGATAAAAGCGACCTTAGTTGTAAAGATGAAAGCAGAATCGAAATTCTGCCGGTTGATTTATGTCAAGAGTATTCTGCTGCACGCCTGAAAGTTCGGCAAAAGCGCCGCACGTGGCGGAGAGCAGGCACTGCGAAACATCTCTCCCTCGTCTGCTATGAGAAGAAGCCGAGGGTTGATCTAGCGCAAGCCGCAGCGGGCAAAAGCAGCCGATTATTGTTATTGTTCAACAGCCCGCGAGGCGACTCGTGCCAACTGCTCCTGCCGTCGACCAAACGCTACCCCAGATCGTTCCGACAACGCCGGTGCAAGCCGATCACCCGCAAGCAATCTCGGAGCCTCACCATCGAGCACGTTCGGACAGACCAGATACTGGCTCTCCGCATGATACGGACGACCTGTTCACCGCATTCACGTATGGACGTGATCTGTGGGAGCGAACCATCCTGTTCTGGGACACGCTGCGGCAACGTGCCGACAACATGATTGCTCATGAACGAGCTGGCAAACCGCCATTGCTCAATTTCGACTACGAGATCTTGATGGACGCGCGTCAGTTCGAACGGCCCGTCAACTATGCGTTGGCAGCGATAAGAAAATACAAAGACAAATGCATCGACGACTGTCTCGATCCAGCAAAGCCGCCAGTCGTGGTTGTGGATCCGCGCGCAGGGCATGGCCCGGGCATCGGCGGTTTCAAACGCGACTCCGAAGTCGGGATCGCAATGCACGAGGGACATGCGGTCTACTTTGTCTTGTTCTATCCCGATCCGGCTCCTGGTCAGACTATTGCAGACGTGCTGCATGCGCTTCGCCGGTTCGTGGTGGAAGTATCGAAGAGGCATGAGGGAGCGGCTCCAATCCTCTACGGCAATTGCCAAGCCGGATGGGCCATCGCAATCCTTGCGGCTGATTGTGAGGGCCTCCTCGGGCCAGCCGTTCTGAACGGCTCACCCTTGTCGTATTGGGGCGGTGAGCCGGGCATCAACCCGGCCCGCGTTTCGGGTGGGCTATTGGGCGGGGCATGGCTCACGCATCTTACTGCCGATCTCGGCAATGGCCGGTTCGATGGTGCGTGGCTTGTACAAAACTTCGAGAACCTGAAGCCGGAGGCGGTTTGGGAAAAATATGCGGACCTGTTCGCTCAGGTCGATCAGGAGCGCGACCGGTTTCTTGAATTCGAACGCTGGTGGAACGGCTTCTACTTCCTGAGTCGTGAAGAAATGCTCGCCATCGTCGAAAATCTCTTCATCGGCAACAAGTTCGAACAAGGCCTGTTGCGGGTGTGCGAGTGCTGCTTTGCCGATCTGCGCCGCATCCGTAATCCAATGGTCATTTTTGCCTCGCGGGGAGACAACATCACCCCACCCCATCAGGCGCTTGGGTGGATCCCGACTGTCTACGGCAGCACCGAGGACTTGAAGCGCGCCGGCCAGCGGATCGTCTATCTCATCAATCCTCATGTCGGACATCTCGGGATTTTCGTGTCTGCCGGCGTCGCGCGTCTCGAACATCGTGCAATTCTCGAGCATCTGGACCGAATCTCCGCGCTTGCGCCCGGTCTCTATGAGATGAGGATCGATAATCCGACTGGCAATCCCGATTGCAAGCGCGAGGCCTATACCGTTCACTTCGAGGAACGGCGCGTCGAGGAATTGCACTTTCCGGAGAACCGAACCGCGTTTCGGCGCGTGGCCGAGGTTTCGTCGCGGCTGGATGAACTCTATTCAGCAACCCTCGGAACCTGGGTGAGAGCCACCTCGACGCCGTTGTCTGCCCTGCTGCTCGAATGGTTCCACCCAATGCGAACCAGCCGGTTGATGTTCGCTACCGCTTTCAATCCATTGTCGTCGATCTTGATGCCGCTCGCAGCCTCCATTCGACAGGACCGGCATGTTGCCCCTGATACGAACCCCTACAAGACTGCAGAGCTTAAGGCGTTCGACACGATAGGCGGCACCATTACAGAAGCGCGCCGGCAGCGCGACACGACTTATGAGCTATGGTTCGAGTTGCTCTATGGTCGCCAAGGGGAGACCAAATGATGTGCTCTCGAGGTGCTTCCATGCCCTGAAGATCGAGCGCAATGGAGTTAACGTTCATGAAATTGCCTTGGTCTCCGAATCCGAAGCTCAGCGAGTCTTTTAACGTAGCGTCTGAAAGCTGCTGCCATGGTTAGCCAGCCCACGCTTGCGCTTCTCCTTGGAGCCTTCGCGGTGGGTCTGGTAGCCTCGCGCGTGATTTCGAATGAGCCATCCACGCCGAGGACAGAGTTACAAACCCAGCAATTGAGCACCGAAGGAGGGGTGACGGCGTATCTCGGCCTCGTGCCTGCGGAAATCATCAAGGGTCTGACCATGAGCGCGACCGCTGAACAGGGGCTGCGCGGCCACATGCCTAGGCGCCCGCACGAATACCAGATCCTTGCGGCGCTGTTCAATGCAGCGAATGGTGTGCGAATTGTGGACGCCGTCGTGAGCGTCGAGCTATCGCGGCCGGCATCGCAGAGTGGCAGGCAAAAGTTGACGCCGATGCAGATCGAGGGAGCCGCAGCGTATGGAGGAGTCTCCGATCTGCCGGCGTTCGACCTCTACAACTTAAAACTGATTGTGGAGCGCCCTGGCGCGAGCCCAACTCTCCTCCAGTTCAAGTATGATCATCGACCCTAGGCGCCAGACCGTTGGGAGGATTGGCCGCGCTGAACTTGTCAGTTTGTTGATCCGTAAATTGGGATCCATTCTTGTTGGAATATGAAGAACAGTTTCAGGCTGCTACGCTGCCCGGACGCAACCTTTCAGGAGCAATCGCCAGAAATATGCTGTTCGTGGAAAGCAATGTTTCCGATCTGCACGCCAGCGCCTTGCCCGAGCAGGAGTTGAGTACTGCCTTAGCTGCATCTAGTCTACGGCGAGAAGACATCCAACACGAGAGTGAGTTGCCAGCCGATGAACGCTAGGAGACTAGGAGTCGCATCCGTCCGTTCGGCAGCCTCGCGATGCACTCGGGTATGTTCATGAATCGAATCGGCATTTCTTTATGTCTGATCGGGATCATATTGGCATTGTTCCCCTTGATGCTCGGTGAACATTTGCCCGCAGACTATCACAGGGTCTGGATGTATTCCGGGTTTGCGATTTTTGGGATCGGATTTGGAGCAGGTCTTGCCTCTCTTTTGGCTGAGCCAATCCGGAATCGATCGCGCTTCTTCTTTGGTCCGTATCCACTGCTGATGATGTACGTCTGGGTGAGCAGAACAGGGTTGGTGAGGAATCGCGTACAGACGCTTAATTTCGTCGAAAGGCTGCGCGCAGCCGGCGTCAAGCAAGAGCTCGATTTCTATGGGCAGCTCATCACCAACGACGGCACTAATCCTGAATTGACGAAAATACCACCTGCTCACCTCGAAAAATGCGCGATCAGCATCGCGACCTCACTTGCGCTCACGCAGGGCGGAAACGAGCAGGTCTGTACCTACAATCCCAGGCGCAAGTCGGGGACGGTTTCCGGCCAGCCGGGACACTATTGCAATCTGCATGTCAGCAGGAAGGTTCTTAAATTAATCAAGGAGCTTTGGTACGAGCCGGACCGACCGACCGGCGACGGGCGAGCGAACTCCTGATCGATTGCCGAAGCTTGATCAATATCAATCTACTCAGATCGCCGAGGGGTATCGATAGAGCGACCCAGCGCAAGATGGCGAGAGGACGATATGCTCAGACGCTTTTGGCCGATTGTGGTCGGCATTCTCTTCTTGGGACCGGCTATTGCTCAAACCGATGGAAAGGTGGGTGCTGCGCCGCAGACAAACCCCGCGCATCATCCCCAATACCTGTCAAAGGTCGGAAAGAGAAAGCCGCCCGGAGCGGCGCTCGATGAGCGTGGAGGTCGGACGCCGGCCCTGGATCAGCAAGAACGCGATATCGATGAGCACGTCCTCAAGAGCATCTGCAAGGACGCACCGGGCTGCGAAGGTGGTCATTTGAGAAAGCGGCGTTAGCAGCTTCTCGAAGGAGTTGAACGAAGCAGGTTGACCTTCAGGAGAGGAGTTGAGCAATGAGACAAGCCGTTTTGTTTGCGGCGGCACTTGCCGCGGGGTTGGCGTTCTCCGCTGATGGCGCTCTCGCCCAGCATGGAGGAGGCTTCGGGGGACACGGAGGTTTTGGTGGCGGCTTCCATGGGGGCGGCTTCGGCGGCCACGGAGGTGTCGGCGGCGGCTTGCATAGTGGTGGCGGTTTCGGCCACGGCTACTACGGCGGGGGCCTCGGACATGGTTACTATGGCGGCCATGGCTATGGAGGGCACGGTGGCTACTACGGTGCGCCTTGGTTGCTGACCGGTTTCGGTCTCGGCTACGGCCTGGGCTACTACGGCGGTTATGGCGGGTATGGCTATCCCTATGGGTATAGGGGCTATCCGCTCGGTTATTATGGTAGCTATGGTGCAGCCTACGGGGACTCTTGCGTTCTCGAACGACGATGGGTGCGGACGCGTCACGGTGGCGCTCGACGCGCCTTGGTGAGAGTCTGCGACTAACAAGACAGCATGAGATCCGCAGAGCTCCTCCTCCTTGCGAGCCCACCGTGAGAACGATGCGGAAAGTCAGGCAGCGCGCGAATGCGAGGGCGCCTTGCTCTCATTTACCGGATGCACCGCTGGAGGCGGACCCAACTTCCGGATGCCAGGGTTAAGATTGCAAGCTTTCGGGTCTATGATGCCTCGAAAGCTTGGTAATGTCGTTTTGGAAATCGGGATGGAGGACGTCTCGCGAGGTCACCCCTGACACGGCGCGAAACGGATTGAGGCCCGCCTGATTGACTTGCATCAAACTTGATGAGCCGGATCTCCGACAGACTTACTTTTCAATTTGAAGCTCTTTCGTTGATCGATCGATGTGATGCCATGCAACGTGTTTGTGAACGGGACGGCTGTCCGCCCCTCCAGGGACGGCCACAACAGCGGCAGGTCACGAAAATCTCTCGCGATCACCTGGACGCGATCGCAAAGGAAGCGGCGATTTCAACTGCCCCACGGCGCCGGACCAACCATTGGGAACCGGACCCACATTTCGATGCGCCGGGGGCGCCGGGGATACCTCCGACCTGGACAAGCAGCGCAAAAGACGTGGTCGGCTGTTCCCTCGGCCCCGCCCGGCTCTGGTTCACGATCGGGTATGGCATCATCAATGAGGTCTACTGGCCGAGGATCGACATTCCGCAGATTCGGGACCTCGGCTTCATCGTCGCCAACGACCAGGGATTTTGGGTCGAGGTCAAGCGGATGGGTCAATATCAACTGCGATCGGTCGCACCAGGCGTTCCCGCCTACGAGATTGTCCATTCCCATTCGCGGTTTACCTTGCGCCTGCGGATCAGCCCGGACCCGTTGCGCGATGTGCTTGTCATCGAATGTCGCCTTGAGAGTGACGATCCGGCGTTGCGAATCTATGTGCTGGTTGCCCCCCATCTCGGCGCCACCGGCTACGGCAATCGCGCCGTGATCGCCGAACATCGCGGACGGCGCTTTCTGTCGGCCGAACGGGCGCCGTTTGCCATGGCCCTTGCCGCCGTCGACGAGCACCAGCAGGACGCTGTCGTGAGAGCGAGCGTGGGCTATGTCGGTTCCAGCGACGGCTGGCAGGACTTCGCCCACAACGGCAGGATGGCGTGGGACTACCCGGCCGCCGGTCCCGGCAACGTCGCGCTGTTGGCGGAGTTGCGGCCATTCAGCGTGCTGGCTTTGGCCTTCGCGAGCAGCCAGGGTGCGGCCGCGACACTGGCCGTGTCATCACTGATGCAGCCGTTCGATCGCGTTTTGGACGCTCAAATCGCCGATTGGAGCGGCTGGCACCGCAGCTGCGATGAATGTTGCGCCCGGCCGGTGGGCGCTCCGGCTCATTTGCAGGATCAGTTTGTTACATCCGTCACGGTTTTGCGCACACACCTCGATAAGACCTACCCGGGCGCCATGGTGGCGAGCCTGAGCGTGCCCTGGGGCGAGACGGGCAACGAGCGGAGCGGCTATCACTTGGTCTGGCCTCGGGATCTCGTCGAGTGCGCCACGGCGCTACTTGCCTTCGGAGGGGAGGCGGAAGCGCGCAACACGCTGCGCTACCTGATCGCAACGCAAAATGTGGAAGGACACTGGCAGCAGAACCAATGGTTGGGCGGCGAACCCTATTGGCGCGGGGTGCAGCTCGACGAAGCGGCTTATCCAGTCCTTTTGGCCGCCCTGCTCGCCGACCGGGACGCCTTAGGGGGAATCGAGCCGCACGACATGATCCGTCGCGCGCTCGGCTATATCGCCCGGGTCGGTCCCTCGACGGACCAGGACCGCTGGGAAGAAAACAGTGGACTGAACGCATTCACTCTTGCCACCTGCATCGCGGCGCTTGTCGCAGGCGGCTCGCTGCTTGACGAGGCGGCGCGCCACTGGGTCATCGCGCTGGCAGACTTCTGGAACGCCCACCTCGAAGACTGGCTCACCGCCTGCGGCTCCGATCTGGCAAAACAGTTCGCCATTGCCGGCTATTATGTCCGCACGTCGCCGCCATCAGTGCTTTCCGACGGCCGGGCGGCGCTTGATGAACTCGTGCCCATTCGCAACCGAAGCGACGGGGTGCGAATGCGGGCGAGCGAACAAGTCAGCACGGACTTCTTGCGCCTGGTCCGCTTTGGCCTCAGGGACGCCGCTGATCCGCTGGTCCTGGATACGCTCAAGGTGGTGGACCCGCTGTTGAGGGTGGAAACGCCCTCCGGTTCGGTCTGGCACCGCTATAACGGCGATGGCTACGGCGAGTACGACGATGGCCGGCCGTATGATGGCGCCGGCAGAGGCCGGCCCTGGCCTCTGCTCGCGGGGGAGCGAGGCCATTACGCCGTGAGCGCCGGCGAAGATCCCTTGCCGATGCTCGAGACGATGGCCGCGTCAGCCAGCCCCGGCGGCATGATCCCCGAACAGGTCTGGGATGCGTCGCCAATCCCGCAGCGCCGATTATCTCCCGGCCGCCCCACGGGATCGGCCATGCCGCTCGCCTGGGCGCATGCCGAGTTCGTCAAGCTCGCCGTCTCCCGCAACCACGGCCGGCCGTTCGATCGACCCGAGGCCGTCTGGAAACGATACGGCGGAACGAAGAAAACCTCGGCTTACGCGTTCTGGTGGCCTCACGCGCAAATCCGGTCGATCATACCGGGTTGCCGGCTGGTGATTGCGCTCGCAAACGCCGGCATGGTGCACTGGGGCGCGAATGGCTGGCGTGGGGTCAGTGATCTCGAAGCACTCGATACCGGCCTGGGCTTCTGGGTGGCGGAACTCGATACCAGCCAAATGAGAGAGGGTGAGAGCATCGACTTCACCATTCGCTGGCAGGAGGATGGCTGGGAAGGGACTGACCATCGAATTGAGGTCATATCAGCGGGCCGGAATGGTTGATGGTTTCAGGCTCGTTAAATGCTGGCGCCGAACACGTGCTAGAAAGCATTCGGCCCCTTTTCTGGTTCGATCCGCTGGAGATGATCATGCATCGCTATATCCGGATCCTGTCTGCCGCTTGTATAGCCGTTGTCTTCACGCTCACCGGAGCCGCTTTTGCAACCGACACGTCGGAGATCGCGCGCGCCGCCTTTCAAGCCAAGGAGCGCGGCCAGCCCCTGGTGGCAATCGGGCTGTTCAACCAGGCGATGGCGGATTCACAGCTCTCCAGGAAGCAGCGCGGCCTGCTGCTATTCGGGCGTGGCAGCGCCTATCAGCAGCTCGGGATGAAAGAAGCCGCCCTCACCGATCTGGACGGGGTGGTCGCGCTGCTACCCGATTTTCCTGGCGGCTACGTCTATCGCGCCGTGATCTGGACCGCGGAACGGCGATACGAGGAGGCGCTCACGGACTTGCAACAAGCCCGTCAGCTTGCTCCGAAGGATGCGAGCGTGCTTCTGAATCTCGGGAACCTCTACGCGCAGACCAACAGGCTCGAGCTTGCAATCGAGAGCTACAACCAAGCGATCGGGCTCCGTCCGGATTTCGACAAGGCTTACTACGATCGGGCGGGCGCTTACATGGTCAAGCACGATTTCGCGCGCGCGATGGCGGATTTTGACAAGACGATCGAGCTTCGCCCGACCTTTGCCGATGCGTTGGCCAATCGCGGGGCGCTGCATGTGGCGAACGGAAATGTCGAAAGCGCGCTCGCCGACCTGAACGCCGCCCTGGAGCTCGCGCCGCGCAACGCGCGGTATCGTGACGCCCGTGCCAATGCCTATCTGGTTGAAGCCCGCTATGGCGATGCGCTTGCCGACTTTGACGAAGCCTTGCAGATCGATCCGGGCAATCCGGCGCTGTATTTCGGGCGCGGCCGCGCCAACTTGTTTCTTGACAATACGACGGCCGCCATCGCCGACCTCCAGATTGCGGTACGCCTGCGGCCAGCCGATGCCAACGCTGCCATCTGGCTACACATCGCACGCCTCCACGCCAACGCTGCCGACGACAAGGAATTCGCCACCAATGCCGCCAGAGTGAAACGCGGCGTCTGGCCTGGCGCCGTGCTCGATCTGTACCTGGGAGCACTGACACCTTCTGAGATGCTCGCAAAGGCTCAAGAAGGTGGAGAAGAAGGCTCCCAGCGGCGGCTTTGCGAGGCTCAGTTTTACGCCGCCGACTATGGTATCCACCGCGGCGCTACAAGCGAGGCTTTGGACATCATGAAGCAAATTGTCTCGCGCTGCCGCTCCAATGCCCTTGTCTACGGCTCGGCACGGGCGGAGATCAGCCTGGCGCAGCACTGACGCGTTGCTCATTGCCTCGCGAAAAGCACGAGTGCAACCCCAAATCGCGCCGCGTGGCTAGACTCGTCCCGATCAAAGCCCTGTTCCCCCCGGGGGCAGAGTTGGCGCGCGAGACACCGCCAAACTCCAATCCCAGAGGACCGGTCGGCAGCTATTTGCCCATATTCATTGGCTTGGGCGCCGAGGCTGGTGCGGCCGCCGAGCCAGGCATCGGTGCCATCCCTAACACCATCTTGCGCTGGTCGTCGGTCAACACCTTGGCGGCCTCACCTACGGAGCGAATGAAGTCCAGCCTCTGATCTGCCTTCAACTTCTCGATTTCGCGGGCCTTGGCCTCGATGGAGGCGGCGTCCGGCTGGTCCGCCGCCGTCAGCAACCAGAGCGCCTGTTCCGCCTCGTCGATTTTGCGCTGCTGGTTCGACTGGTCGACAACGGCCCGCTGCTTGATGTCGTTGAGGCTCGTCCTCTGCTGGGTGGAAAGACCGAGCTTGTCGGCATATTCGAGGTAAAATCCCGTCGCGCCCACGTGATAGATATGCGATGCGCCGGGAAACCCCGGTAGGTTGGTTTGCATCGACATGCCCGATGCACCGGCCGAGCCAGATCCGGGCGCCTGCCCCATCGATCCCATGCAGCAGCCGCCACCCATGCCGCCGCTGGACGAAGCGCCGGACATTCCGCCCATGCCCCCCGACGAGCTTCCCGAGGTTCCACCCATGCCGGACATCGAGCTGCTGGATTGGCCTCCCATCGAGCCCATTTCCTTGTCGTCCATCATGGCCATACGAACGGGCGGTGATGCCGCGAGCGCAAACGTTACGAGCAGCTGCGACGACAGCAGGCCCACGAAGGCGACAGCGGCGACCCGGCACGTCATTGTCGGGGCGCATAGCGGATTGTTTCGACGACTAGGGTTCATGTCGGTCCTCCTGATATTCAAGTCATGTTGCGGTCTTTTGGTGAAAGATGTTTGATCTAAAACAAGGTATGCCGTCAAATGCGTGACAACCTCCAAAAACAGGTGGCGGCACTTCAACGACAAACGCCGCGAGGGCCTGTAATAATTTCGCTGTTCAAGCGTCTATTGAGTGGTTGCTCCGTGGCAATAAAGGGGGACGTGGGATGGGAGAGCGGCGGAAGGCGCATGATCCTGCTCGACGTGGGCGGCAGATCAAGCCCGGAAGTGGGGCTACGTTCGGCGCCGACCCCGTCCTACGCAGTCACCCCAGGATCCTGTTCGTCACCTCCGAGTTTGCCGACTACGTGAAAGTGGGTGGTCTTGGTGAGGTATCCGCCGCACTACCGCGGGCCCTCCGCAGCCAATGCGATATCCGGGTCTTGATTCCAGGTTATCGGGAGGTCGTTAGTCGACTTTCGGGTGTGGAGACGGTCAGTCATTTGCCGTCCCGCGGCGACATCCCGGCCTGCGATCTCGTGCGTAGCAAAACCCGTGACGGCCTTGTCGTCTACGTTATGCTCTGTCCGCAGCTCTTCGAGCGCGATGGCGCTCTCTACAACGATGCGACCGGCAGGGACTGGGAAGACAATGATCTCCGTTTTGCCAGGCTCGGTCTTGCCGCCGCACAGATCGCGTCCGGCACAGGCGACCCAAACTGGATACCGGACCTGCTGCATCTCAATGACTGGACCTCGGCGCTGGCGCCCGCCTACCTTGCCTGGAATGGCCGATCGATACCGAGCGTGCTGACCATCCACAATCTCACCCATCGCGGCTTGTTTGCGCGACATCGCCTGGATCGACTCGGCATTCCTCACGCCGCATTCGACATCAATGGCGTCGAGTTCTGCGGTGACATTTCCTTCCTCAAAGCAGGAATCTTTTACGCATCGCACATAACCACCGTGAGTTCCACCTATGCCCGGGAAATCGTCACACCCGAGCATGGCTGCGGCCTGCACGGGCTGCTCAGAGGAAAGCTCGAGCAGGGGCGCTTGACCGGGATCATCAACGGTATCGATGAGAGCTGGGACCCTCTGACGGACCCGCATCTAGCGCAATCATTCAGCTCAGATAATTGGCAGGGAAAGGACGCTAATGCACAGGCCCTAAGAAAGACCTTTGGCCTGGCGGTGTCGCGGGGACCGCTGTTTGCGATCGTCTCTCGGCTAGTTCATCAGAAAGGTCTGGATATCGCAATCGAGGCTATCGAAACGATCGTGCGACAGGGCGGCCAGATCGTCGTCACCGGCAAGGGCGAAAGCGAGCTCGAGCGGTCCCTCTGTCAGATGGCCAAGCAATATCCGGGCAAGGTGAGCATCCAGATCGGATACGAGGAAACGACCGCGCGTCAGATGCTGGCGGGAAGTGATTTTCTGCTCATGCCCTCGCGCTTTGAGCCATGCGGGTTGACGCAGATGTACGCGCAACGCTTCGGATCGTTGCCTGTCGCTCATCGAACCGGCGGGCTTGCCGACACGATTCAGGACGGCGTCACCGGCCTGCTTTTCGGTGAACTCTCGCTTGGCGGCCTCCTCGGAGCGATCTACCGCTCGCTCGACGTCTATCATTCACCTTCGCGTCTGCGCGCAATGCGCAAGGCCGCGATGGCGCGTCCGACCGGCTGGAATGATGCCGCGGCGAATTATGCAAGCATCTATAATTCAACGCTGACCGCGGCCTGAACTCGGCAGGCCGCATCGCAACAAGATCAATCCGCGCGGGTTGCACATCGAACCGGATATGCGAAGAAAATGCGAGCCGCGTCGAGTTCCCTGGGGACATCCATGCAGTCCTTGCTTCATCGCTTGCCGCTCCGCCTTTTCGTGCCAGGGCTCATTCTCACGATATGGAGCGTGCAGGCGAGCGCTCGGCCCGACAGTCTGCTCTTTGAGCGTCACGCCGGAAACCTCACCGGCGATCCAGCCGTGGCGATGTTGATCAATGGTCAGCTACCGGCATCCTTGGTGCGCTTCAACCAGGGCGAAAATGTCATCGTTCGAGCGGAGCGCCGCCTCGTCGCTGGAAACGTAGAAGGGAGAATGGGGCACGTATTGCCGCAGCTTTGCGCGCTGGGACAGGCGATCTGTGTCCTGGTCGCACCGGAGACGACGTACAAGGCCAACTGGCAGGTGTACCAGAAAGGGCGTCCGGTCGAGGTCCTCTGCGTCGAAAATTCGACCAAGGAGGCCGCCTACGTCGTCTCCCGACCGCAGTCCGAGAGGCCGCCTGAGATTGAACTCGAGGAGGGGCTAAAGTTCTGCTCTCCGCTGGTGTCGTAGGCCGGCGTGCGGCATAAGCGGGCAACCTGCTCGACCTACCCATCGACGATGATGAACATTCCCGGCAGATTTCCGACGTTGTCGCGCGCTGCCCACGCAATGGAGCTTGAGAACGTGGAGGCGGGACAAGAGGCGATAGCGCGTAATGCTGCGCTTGATCGTGCACGTACATTCCTGATGTTGATCGTGCTACTCCATCACGCAGTTATTCCCTACACCCATTTTGGGCACACCGATCCCAAGTCGTGGATCGGCTTTGACGTGGTCGTTCTCGCGACAGACAGCTTCTTTATGGCGACGTTCTTTTTCCTCTCAGGCCTTTTCGTCTGGCCAAGCCTCGCCCACAAAGAAGCATGGTCCTTCTTCTACGATCGCATGCTTCGGCTTGGCCTACCGTTCGTGATCGCGACGTGGACGATCATTCCAATCGCGTACTATGCGATCGCCCTGCGCCAGCATCCGGACACGGGCTTCGTCGCATTTTGGTGGAAAACGGTCACGCGCGGGCCATGGCCGAGCGGGCCGGTCTGGTTCGTTTGGGTGCTGATGGTGCTCGATATTGCCGCAGGCTCTCTGTATCGGCTCTCGCCTCGCCTCCTCGGTCCGATCAATCACCTATCGTTGCGCGGCCGCGAGCGGCCGGCCGAGTTCTTTCTATTCCTGCTAGGCGTCACCGCCATCGTCTATATTCCCGCACGCGTCTATTTCGGCGCGGGTCGCTGGTTCGAATTTGGGCCATTTTCGGTGCAGGCGAGCCGCGTTCTGATCTATCCGGCCTATTTCTTTGTCGGGGCCGGCGTCGGCGCGGCAAATTTCGATCGCGGCCTGCTCAGCCCAGATGGACGGCTCGCGAAAGGCGCACGGGGCTGGGCGTTCGTCGCCCTCGTTCCTTATTGCCTGCTATGGATCCTAATCTATATCAAGCGCGAAGTCCTCGGCAATCCAGTGTGGCTGCCGCAATGGTATGAGACGAGTTACGGCTTACTCTTTGCCGCGTTCAGCGCCGCTACCATGTTTGCGATCCTCGGCCACTTCCTGAGATTCAAGCGATCCGCCTCTAGCATGCTCGATCTGATGCGAGCGGAAGCCTATGGCATGTTCCTGATACACTATCCAATCATTCTCTGGATTCAATTTTGGCTGTTCGATTTCGGCATTCCCGCCATCGCCAAAGCGCTGATCGCGTTCGTGCTGACCGTTCCGTTAAGCTGGACCGTGATCGCGATACTGCGAGGGATTCCTGGTGCTACGCGCGTGCTATAGACTGCACTAGATCACTACAATGCCTAGGCCTCCCAGGCTTCATGAGAGCGACTGAAAATGGATTGTCTTGAAAAGTCGCCGCCCATCCCAACCCAGGCCCTCATACGTGCGGACAAACATAGACCATCGCGGCCTTTAGCGTGAGTTCTGCCACAACAGGGTTTAAATGCTGACATGTTCAAATGTGCTGTCATATTTGACCAGTGTAGCGTCTACGACCGGTGGCGACGTTCATTCAGCGCGCGTCAGCTCCTCAATGCTGATCCCAACTCGCAAGCAAGAGATCGCGCTTGAACTACGGCAGCAAAGGTAAAGAGATGCTGGCACCGGCCGAGGTCCCGCCCTTTGCCGAGAGTACCGGGCCGGTATCCGAAATGGCGCCGATAAACCGGAGGTTAGGCACAAATGAATCCGCCTCTATCAGTTCTCCCAGCTCAGGCACCTCGAACAATTCGACAATAGCAGGGCTAGGATGCGCCAGCGGGCGAAGGATCCCGTCGCCCTGGCGATGGCCGAGTTGAGACGCGCGCGATCGTCGGACGGGTGATGCGGTCCGGGCGCCAGATTAGAGCTCCCTAAATTGGTGAAATCGAGGGCGCGGTCTCGAGTCCCTCAGAATATGCTGAGCAGAAAGAGCTCGCCGGAACATTGCCGCAAAGCTGCAGCGCTTGCCTCAAAGCCGGAATGCTTACAGGCGGCCACCCGCGGCACGCCGGTCACACTGCCAGAATGTTTATCCGCGCAGCTTGTATATCGAAGTCAGTGTGCAAGTCTGGAGAAGAGAATAAGAACTCGCTCCGAGTTCTTGGGGGACACCCATGCAGTCGTTGCTTCATCGCTTCCCGCTCGGCCTACTCCTGGTAGGCGTCATTTTCATTATATCGGGCACGCCATCGAGCGCAGGGACCTACAATCTGGTCCTTGAGCGTCGCACGGTGAACATCACCGGTCATCCCGCCGCGGCGATGTTAATCAATGGCCAGTTACCGGGACCGCTGCTTCGCTTCAATGAGGGCGAGAATGTCACGATTAACGTGACCAACCAGCTCGACGAGCCTGCATCCATCCATTGGCACGGCTTGATTGTCCCGCCGGAAATGGATGGGGTGCCCGGGATCTCGCCCGGCTACGGAAATGGCATCCAGCCAGGGACGACATTCACCTATCGCTTCACGGTGAAGCAATCGGGAACATATTGGTACCATAGCCACTCCTCCGGCGAGCAGGAGCAACTCGGGATCTACGCGCCGATCATTATCGAGCCTCGGCAGCCGGATCCTTACCGATACGACCACGACTACATAGTTATGATGTCAGATTGGACGGATGAGGCTAGTCGCGTAATTCACAACCTGAAGATCGATAGCAGCTGGTACAATTTCAATCGACGCACGCTGGTCAGTCTGTTCCAGGAGCTTTCGCAGGCGCCGGACGATCAAGCGCGCAAGGCCATCATGAATGACCGGATCGCCTGGTCGATGATGCGAATGGATCCGACCGACATCTCCGACGTGTCGGCCTATACTTTCCTGGTCAACGGCCGTACGCCCGAGCAGAATTTTACAGCTCTGTTTCGCCCCGGCGAACGCATCCGGCTGCGCTTCATCAACGCCTCCGCGATGACCTACTTCGATGTCCGCATTCCCGGCCTGAAGATGACGGTGGTCGCTGCCGACGGAAACAATGTCGAGCCCGTGCGCGTCGATGAATTTCGCTTCGGCAATGCGGAAACGTATGACGTGATCGTCCAACCAACCGAAGATCGCGCCTACACTATCGTAGGCGAGCCGATGGACCGCACCGGATTTGCCCGCGCCACGTTGGCGCCGCGCCCCGGCATGATTGGCGAACTGCCGCCCCACCGCCTTCGGCCGATCGTATCCATGGCCGAGATGGGCATGAATTTGGGACCCAAAGGATACGATCGCGGCACGCCGCAGCCCGAGCAGGACTTGCCAGGCCATGTCGCACCGGAAGATCCTGTCGCCATGGAAATCGGCATGGGCGGCATGTCCTCCGGTGGTGGGATGAACGGCATGCAGGGGATGAAAGGCATGCAGAAAGGGGCCTCAATGAGCCCTGGCGGCGCCGGGCATGTTGCCGATCCGGCCGGTGCCGGGCGATCCAAGCCCAGCAAACCAGGGAAGACACCATCCATGCCGGGCATGGACCACGGCAAGATGCCCGGAATGAGTTCAGCGCCAGCGCAAAGTGCTAGAGAGGCGCTGGCACAAATGCCGGGCATGGATCACGCTGCAATGCAGGGCGGTTCACATGGCGCGTCCGCAAGACCCCGGATGGCGCCAACATCGATGCAACCGGCTGCAGTCCAGACTGGACCGCAGGCTAATGCTTTGCGCGGCGGCGAGGATATGCCCAGCGTGCCGGTCACCTCGGTCAACATGACCCCTGACCCGCTGACTAACGATACCGGCGCGCCTCCCGGCACCAGAGTGCTCTCCTATCGCGATCTTAAGGCGCTCAATCCCTATCCGTACAAGCGCTACGACCGTATCATCGAGATCCGTCTGACCGGAAACATGCAGCGCTACTTCTGGTCGATCAACGGGCGCAAGTTCAGCGAGGCGCAACCGATCGTCCTGCGCTACGGCGAGCGGGTTCGCTTCCGGTTCATCAATGAAACCATGATGAATCACCCGATGCATATCCACGGCACCTGGCTTCTGCCAGAGGTGGGCAATGGCGCACGCAACCCGAAAAAGCACACGGTTAACATCAAGCCGGGCGCGACCGTCGACGTCGACGTTCCGGCCGATGCAGAGGGTCCTTGGGCCTTCCACTGCCATCAACTCTACCACATGGAAACCGGCATGATGCGCAAGATCGAGGTCGTGCGCGACACGGCCTCGGCTGCAAAATAGGAGGACAGGATGCGAGACTTGCTGTCCGTCTTGGTTGCGGCGGGGATTGCAATCCTTGCGGGGCTGTCGAGCGCCTCGGCGCAGTCATCCGCCAGCTCGGTAAGGCCGAACTATTCTGACGCGAGCATCCCGCCCGTCCCCTACTACCAGCCAATGTTCCCGGATCAGCAGCTGTTCGGCAGCATGCGGTTCGACAAACTCGAATGGAACGGGCCCGGCTCGAATGCACGATGGGACATGGAAGCCTTCGTCGGCGGAGACTACGACAAGATCTTCCTTAAATCGGAAGGGTTTTATGACGGCAAGACGAGAAAGCTAGAGGAAGGGCAGATGCAGCTGCTCTACTCGCGCCTGATCAGCTATTATTTCGACGCGCAATTTGGCATTCGCCAGGACTTTTCCGCGAAGTCCAACCGTACCTATGCCACCATAGGCGTGGAAGGATTAGCTCCGTTCTTCATCGAGATCGACGCCGACCTCTACATCAGTCAGAAGGGCGAGGTCTCGGCCGCGCTCACTGCCTTTCACGATGTTCTGATTACCAACAGGCTTATCCTGCAGCCTCGCATCGACCTCAAGCTGCAGGCGCAGCGCGTCCCCGATCTCAATTTCGGCAGCGGATTTACTGATGTTGAGCTGGGTGCCCGGCTACGCTATGAAATCACCCGCAACATCGCCCCCTATATCGGCGTGGTCTGGGACCGCAAGCTCGGAGAAACAGCCAGTATTGCGAGGGCCAATGGAGATGCCGTCGGCAGCCTGTTCGTCGCCGGTGGCGTTCGGGTATTGTGGTAAGCTAACCCAGAGGCAAATTCTGAAAAGTTCTGTGGACGAAGGCTAACGCCTGCTCCCGTTGCCTCGAGTCCTGCTTGAACCGCACCGTTCAGCTGTCGCCTACATGTGATGCGGTCGGTACTTGATGCCGTTTGCGATCTGGACCTCTCGAACGTATCGCACGATAGCCGCCACCTGATCCTCACTGACCTGGGTTTGGGGTGGCATATTTCCATAAGGCCAGTGATGCTGCCTCACACCGAACTTCGCTGCCGAAAAAAATGCGGGATCCGCATGGTGCCCGGGATTGTAAATGTCATGAACCAAGGGCGGGCCCTTATCCGTGCCCGAGCCTCTGATTCCGTGACAAGTTGCACAATTGGCTTCGAATAAGGGCTTGCCCTTTGCGGCCAAGGCCGACAATTCGGGCTCGGTGACCTCCACCGTAATGGATCGCGGCGCGGGTCTTGCGGAGGATATCACCCAGACCACAGCCGCTGCTGCGACGAGCACAGCCGCGCCTAGGGCAAATTTGATATAGCCGTACCAGACTTGCTTCATATGAACACGCCCTCTCGGCCAATTTTGATCCCAAAATAGACAGGAGACAACAAGAGGAAATCTTGTTGTCTCCTGTCTTGATTGCTCGTCTTCAATCTCGGTCACTCAGCCGTGACGATAGCCACCAGCCGATTGACCCAGGATACGGCTGAGCTTTGGAATAAATCCTGGCACCTCGGCCGCGTATCTCGCATATGCATCGCCAAAGGTCGCTCTAGCGTCAACTTCTTCTGTCCGGGCGAGCTTGACGTACATCGCGGTCAACACCGGAAACATGGCGAGCGTCAGGATGGTCGGCCACTGCAGCAGGAAGCCGAACATGACCATGACGAAGCCGACATACTGGGGGTGCCGGACATAGCTGTAGGGCCCAGCGGTGGCGAGCGAGCTCGATTGCTGCGCGTCGTAAAGGACCTTCCAAGCTGCGGAAATGAGGATAAAGCCGCCGCCGATGAATACGAAGCTTAAGATGTGGAATGGACCAGCATGCGGATTAGCCTTCCAGCCAAACATCATCTCCAGGAGGTGACCCGCATCGTGCGAAAACCAATCCACGTCTGGGAAGCGTGACTGCAGCCAACCGGACAGGAAGTAGATCGTCAGTGGAAATCCATACATTTCCGCAAACAACGCCACCAGAAACGCGCTGAATGCGCTGAATGAGCGCCAATCCCGAGGTGTCTGTGGTTTGAAGAACGTGTAAGCAAAGAAGATGAAGATCGACGAATTGACGATCACGAGGCTCCATAGGCCGTAGGCAGGCGTGGCCTCGTTCATGACGCTCTCCGATTGTCCTGACTGTCAGAGCCGTGATGGCCGTGCCCACCGTGCATGAAAACGTGCATGAGCGGACAAGCCAACAAGGGGAGCCAAATCAAAAGCCCCAGCACGTGTGCGCGGTGCTCGGTGAACAGCAGGACACCTGCGATGATCAGAAATCCGATCAGAACCAGTCCGGCGCGCGATTTTAGTGACAAACCCTTCGGCGCTTGTGCCTGGTGATCGGAACGCTCCTGCACCGACATCGTAAACTCCTGCTGCTCCAATCTGGAGTAAACAGTATGCTGCAGAGAACGTCTTGATCGATATCAAAGGGTCGAACCGAAAGGAACGAGCCGTTCACCTGCCGCTCCCGTCGTCCGGGAAAGTGATTTTCCGGTCGCCCGTCGCAGATATCGCGCCGAACTTGCAGCTGTATCATCGGGACTTTCGGGCCCGTTGATTATCTCCAGGCGCGCCTGCTCGGATCGGCAGGTTGCGCGAAGGAATAGCCCGGCGCCACAGGGATTGAAGCGGACGCGGAGCTCCCGCCGACCCGCGGGACGAACAGCTCATGCGCGCTCTGCCTCGCCTCATTTGGCCAATACCGCCTGTCCGAAATCGTGACACCTGCGGAGGCACTTGCCGTTGCTGTCGCTAAAGGCAGCGCCAGCAACAGCGTTCTGACTGTCTGATGGAACATAACCCGGCTCCTACTCGCCGCGCCGACCGGCACCCTCGCCAGGGAGGTGATCGCGAATGCCAGGATGCGTTTATTGCTCGCGAAAGGCGCGAGCAAGCTGATCGGTTATTGGTTTTGCGAAATACGAAAGCGCTGTCCTGGAAGCCGTTTGGACGAAGGCTTCAACGGGCATTCCGGGCACGAGCTTCTCGTGTTTCAGTCGGTCCAAACCTTCTGGAGACGGTGTGATTTGAACCTTGAAGTACGACTTGCCGGTCTTCTCATCCGTGATCTCATCGGCTCCCACCAGCGTCACAGCGCCCCGGACTTCGGGCGTCGTGCGCTGATTAAAGGCCGTGAAGCGGAGGATCGCTGGCTGTCGCAGTCTGATCTCGTCAATGTCCTTTGGCGCGATTCTTGCCTCGACTACAAGAACATCGGCTTGAGGAACGATGAGCATCAGCTGCTCGCCTGGGCTGATAACTCCTCCGATCGTGTGAACCGAGAGCTGATGAACAATGCCACTTTGCGGCGCTCGAATATCTATTCGATTTAGCTGATCCTGAGCTGCAACGCGTTTCTCAACGAGTTCTGCTATCTTCCCTTCCGTTTCGCGAAGCTCCTTTGCAACCTCACTTCTAAGATCTTGATCGACTTGGATGATCTGCAACTGTATTTCGGAAACCTTTCCCTTGGCTTGCGCGGTCGAAGCCACCAACTGGCCGTGCTCTCCCTTGATGCGTGCTGCGTCACGCTCCAGCGCGGTCATGCGCTGGATCGGAATGAGGTTTTTGGCCCAAAGCTCGCGCACGCCGACGAGCTCCCGGTTGATCAGCTCGACCTCCTGCTTTTTGCCGGCAATTTGCTCGTTCAAGCCCTGGATCTGCTCTGTGATTTGTCCGATCTTCTCGCGAAGCTGGGCTTTTTGTCCCGCGCGCGAGGTTTGCCGCAGCTCGAACAATCTTCGCTCGCCAGCGAGCACCTTGGCGGCTCTGGCCTTATCCGAAAAGTCACGCAGAGAGGATGGTTGTTCCACGGTGTCGGCAGCATCGCGTTCGGCAATTAGCCTCGCCTGCCGCGCATAAAGTTCAATCAGGCTGTTTTCGACCGCGGCCAGATTTGCGCGCGTTACGGTTTCGTCAAGCCGGATCAGGACGTCTCCCGCGCTTACGACGTCTCCTTCATGAACACGTAACTCTCCGACGACGCCGCCCGTCGGATGCTGGACTTTCTTGACGCTGGAGCGGACGACCAACGTTCCTGAAGCGACAACCGCGCCGGCGAGCTCGGTGGTTGTAGCCCAGCCACCAAAGCCACCCAGCAGCAGCGCAGCTCCCAGCAAGCTCAACAGCACATGGCGACGAACCGACCGGCGGAGATCCGCGGAGCCGGTCATCATGTGCCCACTCGAGTGATCCGCAACGATGCACCCGATTGCGGTGCAAGGGCTCGCGTGCCTTGGGGCAGATGCTCTGCTTTGTCGGAAGGATCTGCCTGTCTCAAAGCCTTCAGCACCTCGTCTCTTGCGCCGAACGCCCGCATTTGGCCGGCTCCGAGAACAAGGATGAGATCCACCACCGCGAGGACGGTTTGTCGATGGGCCATAATGATGAACGCCATTCCTTTTTCGCGCCCGCGCCGGATTGCCTCCAGCAGCGCAGTCTCGCCGTCGGCGTCCAAACTGGAATTTGGTTCGTCCAACACGACCAGAAAAGGATCGCCGAAAAGCGCGCGCGCGAGTGCGATGCGCTGGCGTTGGCCGGCCGACAATGACGTCCCCCGCGGTCCGATCTCGGTATCATATCCATCAGGCAGAGAGCATATCAAGTCGTGGACGCCGGCAGCCGCTGCAGCCGAGATCACCGCCCCTGAGGGCGCATCAGGCGAAAAGCGTGAGATATTCTGGGCAACGCTGCCTTCGAACAGCTCAACGTCCTGAGGCAGGTAACCTATGTGGCGGCCGAGCTGCTCGGGCGACCATTGATCCAGCCGTGCGCCATCGAGCCTGATCCTGCCCCTTATTGTCTCCCAAACTCCCACAAGCGCACGCGCAAGTGACGACTTCCCGGCGCCCGATGGTCCCACGACCGCCAAGACCTGTGCCGCGGAGAGGGAGAAACTAACGTCGCGTAGTAACAAGCGCTCCCCTCCGGGAGCCGCCAAGCTGACCGATTCGACACTGATCTCGCGAGATGGCGGGGGCAGCATGACGGTCGGATGCTTCTGAGGCGAGCGCAGCAGGAAGGCACGCAAGCGGGTCCAGCTTTGGCGTGCCGCCACAAAACCCTTCCAATTGGCGATGGCAAGCTCGACAGGCGCGAGTGCGCGGGCCAACAGGATGGAGCTCGCAATCATGATGCCGCCGGTTGCTTCGCCTTGGACCACCAGCCAAGCCCCTGTAGCCAATACGCCAGACTGGAGGCCTAAACGGATGACCTTGGTGATGGCCCCTAATCCGCCGGCCACGTCGGCCACGCGCGCGTAGTTGCCACCGTGAGCATCCCGCCGTTGCTCCCAAACATCGGCCATGCGCGGCACCATACCAAGGGCCCGGAGCACTTCAGCATTTCTTAGCGTGGCTGCCGCCAAATCCATGGCTGCTGCTGCAGCGCTCGCCGAACGCTGCGTTGGTCGCTGGGACAACAACTCGGTCGCCAGCGTCAAAGCAAGGAGCAAAACAGCGCCGATCGAGGCAACCATTCCGATCCAGAAGTGGAAGGCGAAGCATAGCAGGACATAGATTGGCACCCACGGAAGATCGAACAGAGCTGCCGGTCCGGGGCTCGACAAGAAGGATCGAATCTGATCGAGATCCCGCAAGGGCTGAAGCCCTTCGCCGCGCGAAGCCCGTCCCAACGGCGCCTGCACCACCGCTTCATAGACCTTTCGGCGAAGAGCCAGGTCCACAGCCGCGGCCAGTCGGACCAGCAGCCGAGAGCGCATCAAGTCGAAAAACCCCTGAAATATGTAGAGCCCCGCAACGATAGCGCTCAAGCCAATCAAGGTGGGAATGCTACGGCTCGGCAAGACTCGATCATAGACTTCAAGCATATAGAGCGAGCCGGCCAGGTAAAGGACGCTAACAAGCGCGCTTAGAAAAGCGATCCCGACAAGCGCAGGCCCGAGGTGTGGCCGGTTAGTGTCCTTGTCGTCGCTGCGCCCTGAGGCCAAAGAAGGATCCTGCGCACTCATCTGTCTCTCAAAAAAACCTCGTGATGCAGAGCCATGGTGGCTCGCACCACGAGAGACGCGAGGGGAGGAGAACAGCCTCACGCCATGGGCCAATCGGGATGTCCATTCTGAAACAGCATTCGGCTTCCCTCCGTGCTGATTTGGGAATCGGGTACGAAGGCCCCGCCTTCCACGGCGTTGAACATGAAATCATCCTGAGCCATCTGGCTCTTGGCGAGCCCCTCCAGGAAGATCGACCCATCGCCCCAAGCGACGAGCACGCCTGTATGGGCATCCCCGTGGTTCGAAGCGGAATCCGCCACGGTGACTTCGTTCGGCATGATGTCGGTGAATGCGATGTGATCGAACGCCCCGGGACCTGGGTCGAAGCCACCGACGACCACATCGTTGCCGCTGCCGTGCGCGACAATGAACGCGTCGGCACCGGCACCGCCATTGTAGATGTCGTTGCCCATGCCCCCATCGAGCATGTCGTGCCCTGCACCTCCGCTCAGGTAGTCGTTGCCTGCCCCGCCCATCAAGCTGTCGCCCATGGCGTCGCCGTAAAGCTTGTCATTCCCATCACCGCCACGGAGGTCGTCCTGTCCAGGTCCTCCGACGAGGGAATCATTGCCGGCTCCGCCATCGAGGTGATTGTCGCCGGCTCCCCCGGAAAGATAATCGTTACCGGCCAAGCCAAAGTAAAAGTCGTTCTTGGGGGTGCCTAAAAGGGTGTCATTTTGCCCATCGCTTCCGAATTTTACATTGTTGTCATCGAACGCGCTGTTGAATGAAGCACTGGTTGGAGCACCTGCCGGGTCGGGGCCAGCTTCATTACCACCGGTCGTTCCCAAATGTTCAGCAGTGACACGATCTGCATTTGCGTCCATCGGATTGAGCAGGTGACGTTCGTCCGCAAACATGAAGTCATCTTGGGCCAGGTCCTTCTTGTAGACCCCTTCGAGCAGAACAGAGCCGTCTCCTTTGCTGGTATCCCAGCTGATCAGCACGCCCCCTTTGGTGTCTTCAAAACGCAGCTGCTCGGGCTCGAGATTCATGACTGCGATATGATCGAACATTCCAGGGCCAGCGCGAAAATCCTTTATGATGTCATTGCCGCTCTCTGGCGAAATGACGAAAGCATCGGCACCCAAGCCGCCCGTCAGGATGTCGTTGCCCGGCCCCCCTTCCAAATCGCCGTGACCGGCTCCTTCGTTAAGGATATCGTTCCCCGGACCCCCCATCAGCATGTCAGCTTGGTCCCCACCCATCAATCGGTCGTTGCCCGCGCCTCCGACGAGGTGATCGGCGCCCATGCCTCCCGTGAGGAAATCGTTTCCGGCTCCTCCGATCAGATCGTCGTCCTTCGAAGAGCCCGACAATTGATCGTTGCCGCCTCGCCCAAACGCGATGTTCATATCACTGCTCGAACCCGAGTAATGGTTCGAACCGCCATCCCCGATATAGAGCTGATAGTCATCGATGCTCCGATTTACCGCATCATCATCGCCGCGGTGCTCATGTTTAGGGTCCACTCTGCTCATGCCGGTACTCCAATTGACGCCCCTGGAGCTTGCGGCGCACCGCCGCATCCTCTGCTCCGAGCCTGCAAACGGCGGTTAACTTCAAACGTTCCAAACGGCGGACGGCATGGGTAGAGACTTGTTAGAAGAGTGAAGCCCCTAACCTGCTCCCCCCTCCTGGTGGCGGTCGACCAGGAAGCCGAGCCGCCTGGAGCAGAAAAGGCGGCAAACGGTCGGACGGGATGGGGCGACCCGGAGTGTTGTTATCGAGAGGACTGCCACTCCCTGCGCAGCCGTCGAGTGCCGCGACGGGGCCTTCGGGTAACGGGCGCCTTCGCGCGCACGTAATGAGGAACTGCCTGGAACCGTCCTCCAAAAGCCAATGAGCGACAGCGTCCTGATTGTCGCTGCGGCCGGCGTTGCTCGACCATCGATGCGGCAACCTCTGGCGTGACGGTGGCTGGGAGGTCGTCCGCCTGTAGGTGCGTGGCGCGCTTGGTGCTTGGTCAAGGCGCTTGTGCCGGATCCCGGCGGGTTCAAGTCGGCTTGACAGTGCCGTGGCCTCATCTAAGCGGAGGCAAAGAGCGTTCGGATCATATCGAAGATGGGAAATCGGGAACTCCGCTCTCTCCTCGTTGTCAGGGCAACAGCCGTCTTACAGGGTCCGAAACGACGCTCGGACGCGACCGTGGCTGAAGGCCCTTCTCGCCAGACGGCCCTTCAAGGTTGCCGCCGTCGCGCAGGCCACTAAGACGGCGCGGATCATCTGGGCGCTCCTGAACAAGGGCGGAATTTATCGGCGTCCCGACCCATTGGCGATTACCGCGGTGACGCGGTGACCGCCAAAACGATCTGACCGGCGCAGGCCGGCAGAGGGCAAGGTGCAGCAACAGGCGATGAACCCATGGGACGAAATTCCGAAACGAGTGAAAATACCGCCCCCAAATGCGCTCAAGCGCGTAAACTTGATTTAGCTCCTCGTTCCGCGGATCAGCGGCCACATTATGCCGCGCGCAAAGGCCGGACATATGACCGCACCGCTTCAATGACTCTCATAATTCTGTGATCGGATCGCGCGGGTTACGCCGGCTGTCCGATCGCTGGCCCACTACAAGCCACGCGATTCTTGAGCCTGGACAGCCGCGGTGGCCGCGGGCGAGTTGCGGCAATCATTCCACATGCACCTTTGAGCGCTTCCGGCACGAGTTCACAGGCAAGCAGACGCTCCGGCTCATATGGCCCGGGCATGCGGAGCGCGCCCGTATTCTCCGCTGAAAAGCCAAAGCGGCTGTAGTAGACCGGATCGCCAACAAGGAGAACCGCGCGGTGGCCGAGCGCCCTAGCCCTGTGCAAAGCCTGCCACATCAGGGCGACACCGATCCCGCGATTGCGGAAGTCGGTAGCGACTGCGAGCGGTCCAAGCAGCAAGCACAGATGGCCGGTCGCGGTCGTGACCGGCCACAGCCGGAGGGTACCAACAAGCCGCCAACTCCGAAGAGCGACAAACGCCAGGCCGAGGGCGGGCTTGCGCCCTTCGCGCAATCGCTCCGAGGTCTTGGCGAAGCGGCCCGCACCGAACGCAGCATCGAGTAACCGTTCGCGGGCAGCCATGTCGGAGCGCCGCTCCTGCCGGATCTCATGCCCCGCCAGCTGGTTGCGGTCCTCGGACCGTCGTGTCGTGCGGGCAAGAAACGACATCACGCTACCCTCGCCAAATAGATGAACACCTCGTCGAGGTCCTTGCACTGGAAACGCTTGACGAGTTCATGCGGGTTGCCCATCGCGACGACACGACCGCGACTCATGATCACGACGAAGTCGCAGAGCTGCTCGACCTCCGACATGTTGTGGGAGGAGAGCAGGATGGTGGTGCCGCGGCGCTGCTGATAGGCCCGCAGCCGGCCGCGGACCCATTCGGCTCGATCAGGATCGAGCGATGCGGTCGGCTCGTCGAGCAACAGCACTTCCGGGTCATTGATCAGCGCCTTGGCCATGGAGACGCGGGTTTTCTGGCCGGCGGAGAGGCGCCCGGTCACGCGGTCGAGGACGTCGCCAAGTTCGAAGTCTTCGATGAGTTCCGCAATGCGTGACTTGACGTTGGGAACACCATAGAGCCGTCCGAATACCGTCAGATTCTCGCGTACCGTGAGGCGTCCCGGCAGCGCGACATAGGGACTTTCGAAATTCATTCGGCCCAAGACCTTGTGACGGTTTTGCGCCATGTCGCAACCGAGCACCATGGTGCGGCCGGCGGTCGGAACCACCAGGCCCATGATCATGGCGATGGTGGTGGTCTTGCCGGCACCGTTGCCGCCGAGCAGACCGACGGTCCAGCCCTTCGGGACGATGAAATTCACCTCGTCCACGGCCCAATGCGTGCGATATTTTTTGCACAGGTCTTCCACCGCAATGGCCGGCCCGGCATCGCCATCGATTCGGGTCGGCGAATTGCTCTGTGCCGGCGTTGCACTTGTCGGTAGGCGCATTATGCGCTTGCCGGGCACAACCTGTTCGATGCGGCTCATGAATGAATTCTCCCGTTACTCGCCCATGGTGAGCAAGCCGCCCCTGTGGCGTGCGCTGTGCAGCAGAAAAATGAAGGCGGTGAAGCCAAGACCAAGGTAGAGGCAATTGAGAGCAAGGCACTCGACCATCAGGTCGACGCGGAACACGCCGTCGATCAGCACGGCCCGCATGCCCTGGAACACGTAGGTCGGCGTCAATGACCACGCAACTGGGTGCAACCACGCCGGCAGCGCCTCAACTGGATAGTAGACGCAGCACAACGGCAAGAGCACGATCATGATGGAGTAGGCGAGGCTTTCTGCGCCGAGTCCCTGGCGGATCACGAGGCCAGCGATAACGAGCCCGATGGCCCAGCCCGTCAGCACCAGATTGACAAAGAATGCAATCAGCCCAAACCCCAGCGCGTAGATGTTGAAGTCGAACGACAGGAGCGTCAGGAGTGTCACCGGGATCGTGCCGATCAAGAGCCGGATCAGGCTCATCAGCATCAGCGAAGCCGCAAGCTCGGCCGGCTTCAGCGGAGACATCATCAAGTTCGCGAGATTGCGCGACCAGATTTCCTCCAGAAACGTGAAGGTGAAGCCGAGCTGGCCGCGGAACAGGACGTCCCAGAGCAGGACCGCGCCGAGCAGCAGTCCCGCCGTGCTCGCCATCGAGGACTTGCTGTCGTAAAGATAAGTGTAAAGAAAACCCCACACCATCATCTGCATCGCCGGCCAGTAGATGATCTCCAGCAGCCTCAGCCATGACGAGCGCAGAATGTAATAATAGCGCGCCGTCATGGCAGCGATGCGATTCAACGGTTCTTTCATGGCGCTCATCCTCTCCGAGTTAGACCATCTCGCGGCGGATCGGACGGCGCTTTCCGGTTCTCGGCGGAAAGACGTCGAGCGCATGGGCCTTCACCTGGACCGGATGCTCAAGGCACACCGTGAGCAGATCCTCCAGATGCGCGATCGACGACTGCAGCAGCGAGGCCGGTGTATCGTTGCCGAGCACAACGCGCGCCTCGACCCGATCGAATCCACGCTGCACGATCTCGAACTGCGCCAGATGCAGGTTGCAGTCGAACATCCAGCGGTAGGTGGCGTCAAGAATGCTCCCGGCGGGGATCTTGCGGCCGTCGCGGTTGATGAAGGCATCGTTGAGCCGGCCGTCGATGCTCGCGATCTGGGACCAGTTGATGTCGCTCGGTTCCGGGTTGACTGGCCGGGTGACGTAATCGCCCTGGACATACCGGATGAACGGCATGGCCTCGTTGAGCAGATTGGTGATGACGGCGATGCCGGACTGACCCGGTGACTGCGGCTCCATGGTGACGGGGTCGAGCACGTCGAGATGCACGGTGTCGTCGCAGACGTGATATTGGCCGTTAGGGATCTCGAGGGCGATGCGCGTTGCCTCCTCGGAGGAGTACTCGTCGAGCACGGGCACGCCGAGCTGCCGTGACCATTCCTGTCGCGCAGCGCGTGACGAGTATTCCGAATGCGTGACCGCCAGGTTCAGCGACGAGCGGAACTCGTCCACGTGCGGCATCAACGCCTCCAGGCTCGACGGGTAGAGCGAGAGAATCCTCGGCCCGAGGTAGCGCAGATGCTGGGCGACGCGGGCGGGCGGGATCAGGTTCGAAATGAATGCCGTCGGATACTTGCCGCCGATCGAATCGTACCACCATGGCACCGTATAGACATGCGTGAGCAGATCCTCCGGACGATAGTTGTTTCCGCTCTGCATCACGAACTGACGGACACCTTGGATGGTGTCGGTGATGATCGCATCGTAGTCGACGCGAATGAGCAGCGTCTGGCCGGATGAGCCTGACGAACGCGTCGGAAACAGATCTTCGGGCTTGTACTTCTTGTTGACGCACTGATCAGGGAAAGCCGCGACCAGCTCGGGCTTGGTGATGACGGGTATCTTCTGGATATCATCCCAGTCACGAAGATGAGCCGGTTTGAAGCCGGCCGCGTCGTACTTGGCGCGATAGACCGGGATGTCCCGGTACGCGAGTTCAACCAACTCCTTGATCCGGGTGAACTGCCGTGCGCGGATCTCCGAAACTGGCAGATAGGGATGACGCAGGCACTCGCCCAGATAGTTTTCGGCGGCCGCGACCAGCCTGGGAGCGTCGTTCTTGCTTGGCTCGAAATCCGGACGGGTGTGCTCCGATTCCCAGAACTGGAGCCGAGGCGCCACTATGTCCTTGACCTGCGTGGCAACAAGAGACTCAAGCTCGCTTGAAGAAGCGGCCCGATCGCACTTTGGCACAAGCGTCAAGTCGCTGATGTTCGAAACCTGGGTCGCGATAGGGGATTCCATCTTTAGCTCCATGGGTTGACGAGTTCCTGTTCCATGGCGCTCTCAATACGTATTTGCGACCGCGATTACCGTGATGCTCATCACACGCGCTCGAACCCACCGCCGCCAAGCCGTCCGAAAAGGTGTTCATCCTCGTTGATCGCGATGTGCACCGTTTAATTTGTTTGATGTACATCACGTTGGCCTTCCCGGCGCGGAACGGACGAACAATTTGTTTCGTTATTTTTTGAGGGCGGAATCCTGAGAAGGATGAAAAGCCGTGCGATAGCATTTGGCAAATCTTAGCGGCTTCTCTCTGAGCTTCATGAACCGTTGCTATGGTAGCGCGGCTCGGTTTCTCCGGGCCTCGTTCTATTTGGGGCGACAGGATATCGTCCGGGACCCCAAGCAGCCATTCTCGGGCATCAGGTGCAGCGATGACGTGTTGCGGATGTCGGTGACCGATGCCGGATCTAGCCGATCCGATCGGCGGGCGCGGCCGCGCTGATCGATGCGAGAGATAACAACAGCGCAGTGAACCAGCATTGGCTAAGAGTATCTCTTTTTGATGCTCGAAATGTCATCGGTCGAATCGATCCATTCTTCGCTAAAGCCGCAAGAGGCGCAAAGATAACGGGTCACCTTGACAGCACTAAAGATGGTCGCTCCGACACTTATGTTGTTTCCAGCGCCGAACGCGCCAACATTGCCGGGAATGCGGATGATCTCGGTGAATTGACACTTCGGGCACGTCTTCGAATTTTTCACAATTGTCCTCCTCCCGCCGAGGAAGTTCGGCTCCTTATGATACTTCGCAGGCTGTTGGTTCGTGTGATTGCCGTCACAGGTCATCTGAGCGGGGTTGGTTATGGGACCGGGCATGGCGCTGCATTCCGCAGCCCGAACGGACGGGAGCCCAAAAATGAAATCTCTTCGCGTTTCTCTCATGGCATTCGGGTCGGCACGGCGCTTGCGTCCGATCGGAGCTGGTTGCGAACAATACCGGATTGCCTCAAACGATTCGACTTTGGCGATTTCCTAATTCCCGCGAACGCAGCACGTCTGCGCAGCGTGCGGAGAAGAGGGAGCAGGGCCGCCGTTACTGCAATCGGCAGTACGACGGCCGCGATTGGTCCCGCGAGCCTCCAACGATCCTGTTTTTTCGCGCGCCTTTAGCGTGGTGCTGCACGGTGCTGGTGATAAAGCCTGCGAGCGTGCGGCCTTCGGACAGCGCGAAAACGTCGCTCGCCGACTATTGGCGGCGTGTGAGCGAGACCGCAGCTTGGGGACCCCTGGCAGCCTCGATCGTCTGATGCATAGCCGTTCGATGGGGAAATCGCAGGCCTTCGTGTTCTTCGAGGCGATGACACGTCTGCTGTCGCTTTATCAGTTCAACCCGTTAAACTACAACCCGCTGCGTGACGTGCTGGAGAAAACGATCGATTTCGAGCGACTGCGCAGGGAGAATGTGGCGATCACCCTGTTCAGCATATCGCACCGCCGTCCCAGGGCGTGAGCCATTTGCCGCCGCTGGGAGCGGGGTATATTAGGTTTATGGCCATCAGCTCGCCCGGTGTGAAAGCGTTACTGCTCGCCACACTCTTCTTTCGGTGGCCTCTCAGACACAAGCGTCGATCTCCTGGTCTCAATGCTGGTCGAGCGCATCTTTGACGCCGGCGCCGCGATCGTCGCGGAAGGAGAACCCGGGCGCTCGATGTTCATTTTTCACTCCGGCAAGCTCGTGGTGAGCAGACGCAGGGCTTCGGGGCGTGTCATTCGCAGGGCAGGCCTCGCGGGTGATGCAAAATATCAACCGTGAACTCTGTCGGCGACTCCGCCGCGCCGACAATCGTATTGCCGAGCTGCTGATGCTTCACGCAAGTGAATGATGCAGATGCGTGGGCCCTCACGACAGAACGGGCGAAGGACCACGAGATAGCGCGCGACGGCCATTGGAATTCAGTATAGGATATGGGTCGAGTTTGCTCGATGCTCGTCGGTCTGCTGTCGGTTGGGGCAGTCGGGACGGCAAGATCGATGCGCTGGAGCCGAGTCTTTTCGCGGCTCTTCTGAATCCCGCGATGGGCGACCAACTGCCTTGGCTATAAGCGCTGGAAAGAAGGACCCGACCTGTTTTGTGTGATCGGGTCGCCGAGTCCTACACCTCATCTTTCAGTCGCAGACATTGTAGGGTCCATGTGCCCCGAACACCCAGCAGCTGCCATGCCCGTGGCCATGCCAATTGTGACCATGCCAGTCGTCAACATGCCAGTCGTGGCCAAAACCATGGCCGCCGCCGTGCATGTCAAAGCCGTGGCCATGCCCGTGGTCATCAAATGCAAAAGCATTGCTGCTGATGCCGAGAGATCCGATCCCGAGCGCCGCCGCAAACGCGGCAACGGTCAGGAACTTACTTATCTTGAGCGACATACGCAGATCCTTTCCTCTGTTCTGGCCCAAAGCGACCATCGCTCCAGCCACGCGAGCACCATATGAAAGTGGCCGCCGCACTTCTGTGACGTGCCTCACTTTGAGCTCAAGATGAAAGAAGCCTCGCTTTGCATTGAGGAGACCCGGATAGCTCGCAATCGGAACTCAAGCACGATGACCGCGACTTCAAGTCCGTTCGACATTCTAGAGTACGCAACCGAATGTGCCGCAAGTTGCATCAGAACTCGATATGAAGCGCGACGGCTCCCGCGCTTCGTGTGCGCTCGCGCAGCAGCCCAACAGCTGCACACCACAGGACGCCGGAAAGGCAATCTCTACTTGGACTTGGACGAAACGGCACCGACCATCGGTACGCACGGATGTCGCGTCAGCCCGTTACGCCGTCAGATACATCTGACACTTTGGTCGCGCTGATCTTACGAGCCTCTTCTAGGATATGAGAAGCGCAATCAACCCAAAAACGAAAGCGCGGCTGAATCGAACCAGTTCGAGGATCGCCCACCTTGAGCGCTGCCAGTTCTTTCCGATTAACAGATTATTTCTTCCTGCGGCGTCGCTACCAAAATAGTAAGCCTCCGGTAGAGCTTTCAATTACCCATAACTTTGACCCTCGGGCTGATCCGCTGATCGGCGAAATCTTTAATCGAAAGAATCCTTGTGATTCCTTTCTGAGCACTGATTCGCGAGGGGTGCTCTATGGGGCTGACATGAAAGGATCGATCGGCAAGAGGTTGTTTGCGGTCCTTGGAAGCTGAATGTTGGATTGATCGAGAGAGTGGTGAATGCGAGTTTAAGGACGCGCGGCTCGGCGACAGATTCCGCAAACTGCTCACGCAGATTGGAAGCGCCATGGGACAAAGCATTCCGCTCGTCTGCCAGGATTGGGCGAATACCAAGGCAGCCTACCGCTTCTTCTCTAATGACCGGGTCAGCGAAACGGACATTCTGGCTGGCCATTTCCAATCGACACTTGATCGTGCCGCCGGAGGTGACGGTCTCGTTCTTGTGCTGCACGACACAACCGAGTTCAGCTATCAGCGCCAAAAGTCGGAAGCGATCGGCATCACCAAAAGCGTCAACAGCGGACGGGATAAGGCGGCCTGCCTCAGATCGCACACAATTTGCGGCATCCTGATGCATTCGAGCCTCGCAGTTACAGTTGAGGGTGTGCCTCTAGGGTTGGCGGCGGTCAAGTTCTGGACCCGGAAGAAATTCAAAGGGACGGGGCGCTTAAAAAGATGATCAATCCGACACGGATTCCCAACGAGAAAAGGAGGCGTCCGGTGGTTGGAAAATCTCAAGCCGTCTACGCAACTCTTGGATCATCCGGGACGATGCATCCATATCGGTGATCGCGAGAGTGACATCTACGAGCGTTTCTGCGCTGCAAAGGAGATCGGTACTCATTTCCTGATCAGGACCTGCGTCGACCGCTTGGCTGGAGACGGGGATCACACGATCGCCGATGAAATGGAAGAGGTCGCCGTCAAAGGGCTCCATCGCATCGAAGTCAGAGACAGCAATGGCGGTCCAGACCAGGCCGTTCTTGAGATCAGGTATCGCAAGATTCGCGTGCTGCCGCCGACCGGAAAGCAGAAGCGCTATCCCGCTCTGACCCTGACGGTTATCCATGCTGAAGAGCGCGGGACGCCGAAAAACAGAAAGAAGATCGATTGGAAGCTGATCACCGACCTGCCTGTTGCCCGCCTCATCGGCGCGATCCTGCTCGAGCAGAAAAACCGCGCCCGTGAAAGGCAAGGCGCGGATGAGCGCGCCGAGGCGATCCATGGCGCGTGTGCCGGTCGACTCATGGACGACGCCAGCCGCTAAAAGCAGGCTTGACTTGAACGCCGCGTGCGCCGCCAAATGAAAGGAAGCCGCGAGCGGCAGCCGAGGCCAAGCGCAATCATCATTTCACCAAGCTGCGACGCCGCGGACCAGGCAAGCACCCGCTTTAAGTCCATTTCGGAAGTGGCGATCAAACCCGCGACGAGCGCCGTCGTAGCGCCGATCCAGAACAGAACGTTCAGCGCCATCGGCGTCGCGTCGAATAGGGAGTACAGCCGCAAAACTAGGAATACGCCCGCAGCAACCATGGTGGCGGAATGAAGCAGGGCGGAAACCGGCGTCAGTCAGATCAGGGCATCCGGCAGCCATCCCGTGAACGGAACTTGGGCGCTCTTGCAGATGGCGCCAACCAGCATGAGGAGCGCCAGTTAATGTGATAGTGGGGGAGCGCCAATCCCATTGCTCCCTGTTGCGCTGATCAGCACATCGATATCCGTCGCCGCGAGCGCGAATAACCGGCCAAGCAATAGACCCATGTCGCCGATACTGGTCATCAAAAAGGCCTTTGCGGCGGCTTCGGGCGCTCCGGCCACGTCATAATGGAAACTGATGAGAAGGTAAGACGCGAGCCCGACCAGCTCCCAGGCCGCAAACAAAAGGACAACCGAGCTCGCCAGCACCAAGCCAACATGGCGCCTATAAAGAGGCCGAGCTCCGCAAAGAACCGCGGCCGGTCCGGCTTCTCCGCCAAGTAGCCCAAGCTGTATAAGCCGGCCCCGGAGCAGGCCATGTGCCAAATCCTTCGCGGCGAATGCCGTGCCACTTATCTTTATTTTATTTGAGCACTAAAGCGGGATGGGGTTAGTCTGAATCGATTTGGGATTCCCAAATCAGTTGGTTTCTGATTCACCATGCTGGCTGGAACGGAGGCCAGCATGGATGGGCAAGCCGTATTCTCTGGATCTTCGCAAGCGCGTGGTAGCGGCAATTGAGGACGGGATGTCCCGCAATCAGGCCGCCAAGCAGTTTGGAGTGGCGATCAGCACGGCCATCGGTTGGATGAAGCGGGTCGATGAGACCGGCAGCGTTGAGCCTGGCCAGATCGGCGGCTACAAGCCGAAGGCAATTTCGGGCGAGCACGCGGTCTGGCTGTCACAACGGATCAAGGACGGCGATTTCACTATACGCGGTCTCGTTGCCGAGCTTGCCGACCGTGGCCTGAAGGTCGACTACCACTCGGTGTGGGACTTCGTGCATGCCGAGAAGTTCAGCTTCAAAAAAAAGCGTGGCGGCTGGCGAACGCGATCGTCCCGACGTGGCGCGGCGGCGAGCCCAGTGGGCAAAGTATCAAGGTCGCGTCGAAGCTGAACGGCTGGTCTTCATCGACGAGACCTGGACAAGGACCGATATGGCGCCCTTGCGGGGATGGGCGCCGCGCGGGAGCAGACTTCACGCCAAGGTCCCCCACGGCCGCTGGAAGACCATGACCTTCCTGGCGGCTCTGCGCCATGACCGGATCGATGCGCCATGGTTCATCGAGGGGCCGATCGATGGTGTGAGCTTCCGCACCTATGTCGAGAAGGTTCTTCTGCCCGTCCTTCGGCCGGGCGATATCGTCGTCTTGGACAACCTCGGCAGCCACAGGAGCAAGGCAGTTCGTCAGCTCATCCGTTCGGTCGGCGCCAAGCTCTTCTTCCTGCCAAAATACTCGCCCGACCTGAACCCGATCGAACAGGTCTTTGCCAAGCTCAAACACCTCGTCCGCAAAGCTGCCGCGCGAACCGTCGACGCGGTCTGCGCCGCAATCGGCCACGCACTCGATGCCTTCACCTCTGAGGAATGCGCAAACTATCTCAAAAATTCAGGCTATCGAACCTAATGCCATCACGCTCTAGGCACGCAGTCGGACGTACTTAACATGTTAAGCATTCGCGATGATGGTGTGGATGACACCCACTCGACGGCATCAAATGTGCCAGAGTGTTGCCGAGGCAACAGAGAGAGGAGTCATCCACAATGCATCCTACCACCATCGGCCTAGATCTC